>CAJDTX010000015.1_pt1 | contig 106618 bp, 112 predicted proteins | sample 7390491 | NCBI WGS metagenome assembly CAJDTX01 (sample SAMEA7055669, study PRJEB34461) | soil metagenome | biome: terrestrial ecosystem; feature: Peninsula; material: soil | place: Antarctica | collected 2016
CGCCAGGACCTCGAGAAGCTGATGGAGCGTCTCGGCGCGTACGAACCCCATCTACGGCTGGCGGCGTGATCGGCGAGTGTACTTCTGGCCGGGAGCACTTAGACGGCTGACGCCACGATCTCGCGCGCCCGGATGCACGATCTGGCGCGTCTGGGCCGCTCCCGCCCTGCTGCAGCCGGCGGAGCCGGCCTCTGCAAGGCGTCCGCTTCACGCCGTCGGGCCGTCCCCGATGCTTCGTTCAGCATCGCCGCCGTCCCGCCGCCGTCCCTCCGCCGCGACCCAGAGCGGCCAGCTCGCGCCCCGAGCGGGGCGATCTCGCGGCATCATCCGTCCGAGAGCTAGACGCGGCGCCAGCGCTGCTGGCTGAGGAAGAAGCCGTGCCCGCTCTTGTTCTTGCACGTGAGGCCCGTGCGGGCCGACTTGCACGTGAACGGGCCGCCGTGCCACGTCTTTCCGTAGCCGAGCACCTTCTTGACTGTGCCGATCGCGTCGCTCACGCAGCCGATCCTGCCCTTTCCGGTCGGGCCGAGCTCGAGGGTCGAGCCGAAGTCGTAATGGCAACCGCGCGGGCGCTTCACCTTGGGCTTCAGACCGGTGCGGATGTCGCAGCGCAGGATCGACTCGCTGTAGTGCCCGGCGACGCTCGCGTATCCACAGCCGATCTTCTCTGAAGGCGTCTTGAACGTCTGGTAGCCCTGCGGAGCCGCTGATGCGGAGGCCACGAACGCAGCCGCGATCAGGCTGACCCCGAGAACCCTCACGCCGGCAGCGTACCTGTCGGTGCCAGGCAGGTGCCAGGCACGAGATCAGAAAGAAACGCGCGCGCGCGTCACAGGTTTGTGATTAGTGCTGCGCGACTAGGCTCGAAGCGTGCGCATTCTGCTCTGGCACGGATATCTGCTCGGAGGGTCCGGCTCGAACGTCTACACGCGCGCGCTCGCGCGCGAGTGGAGCCGGACGGGGCACGAGGTCGTCCTCTTCTGCCAGGAACCGCACTCGGAGAACTTCGACCTGGGCGGCGCGCAGGTCGTCCGGCCCGAGCTTCCGGACGGGCTCCTGCCGGTGTTCGTCCTCGACCGCTACGAGGGGAAGAGCGCCCGCCTCCTGACCGAATTCACGCCGGCCGAGCGCGATCGTTACGTCGAGGCGAACGCCGCCGCGCTTCGCGAGCACCTCCCGGCCGACCTCGTGTTCGCCAACCACGTGCTGATGGGCGCGCCCGTGGCGGCGGCGACCGGTGCCCGCTTCGCGGTCAAGGCGCACGGCTCGGAGCTCGAGTACGCGCTGAGAACGAGCCCCGAGCTCGCGCTGTGGGCGCGGGAGGCGCTGGCGGGCGCAGCCGCCGTCTTCGTCGGCTCCGACCACATCCGGGCCGTGCTCGAGGAGCTCGTCGGGACGGTCGAACGCGTCCACGAGGTTCCTCCGGGCGTTGACGTCGAGGAGTTCGTCCCGAAGCCGCGCGAGGAGGCGCTGGCTGCGTTGCTGGAGGAGTCACGGCGCGACCCGCCCAACCCCGATAACAAGGACGACCGTCTCCCCGACGAGGGCAACGCCGAGCGGCTGGAGCGCTTCTTCTCGGAGCCGGGGCCGTTCGTCGTGTTCGTCGGCAAGCTGCTCTACAACAAGGGCGTCCACGTCCTCCTCGAGGCGCTCCACGGGCTCGAGGCGCGCGCGGTCATCATCGGCTTCGGCGACTACCGCGAAGAGCTGGAGGCGGCCGCGCCCCCGGGAACCCTCTTCACGGGCGCCCTCGAGCACCGGCATCTCGTCCATCTGTTACCCCTCACCGACGTGTCGGTCGTTCCGTCGATCTTTCCCGAGGCATTCGGCATGGTCGCGGCCGAGGCCGCCGCCGCCGGCGTCCCGCCGCTCGTGGCGCGTCACTCCGGCCTGGCAGAGGTCGCGGCCGGGATCGAGGCCGACTACCCCGAGCAACACCGGCACCTGGCGAGCTTCACGAGTGGCGACGCGCTCGAGCTCGCCGAGAAGCTCCGGGAGCTGCTCGCCCTGCCCGAGCGGGAGCGCCGAGAGCTCGGCCGCCTCGCCCTGGAAGCGGCGGTCGAGCGGTGGTCGTGGGGAAGCGTCGCGGCGCGCCTCCTGGCACCCCTCAGTTGAGGTAGCGTCGCAACCGATGGGGGACGCTCAACGCCTCTCGCCTGACGAGCAGATCCGGCTCGCCCGCGAGCAGTTCGAGTCCGCCGAGGACTTCACGGTCGCCGTCGAGGAGGAGTTCGCCGTTCTCGATCCGGAGACCCTCTCGATGGTGAACCGGTTCGAGGAGCTTCAGGCCGCCACGCAGGCGACGGCGCTCGAGGAGCACATCGTCGGCGAGCTGATCTCCTCCGAAGTGGAGGTTCGGACCGGCCGCTGCGAGAGCTTCGCGGACGCAGCGGACCGGATGGGAGAGCGCCGCGCGCAGCTAGTCGCGCTCGCCGAGCCACTCGGAATCGCGCTCGGGGGCACCGCCGCGCATCCGTGGAGCTCCTGGAAGGAGCAGCGGATCATCGACACGCCGCACTACCGCCGCAACGACGAGATCCTCCGCTACGTCGTCTGGCGCAACAACAGCTTCGGCATCCACGTCCACGTCGGAATCCGCGGGCTCGACCGGGCGATCGCCGTCAACAACGCCCTTCGCAACTACCTTCCGGAGCTGCTCGCGCTCTCGGCCAGCTCACCCTTCGTGGAGGAGGTCTACACCTATCTCCACTCCGCACGGACCCAGATCTTCACCAGGATGTTCCCGCGGTGCGGCGTTCCGGACGAGTTCGCCGGCTGGGACGAGTACGAGCGCTTCGTCCGCTTCCTCTACGACACGGGCTCGATCGACGAGCACACGCAGATCTGGTGGAGCGTCCGTCCTCACCTCGCGTTTCCCACGGTCGAGATCCGGGTCTGCGACGGTCAGCCCGACCTCGAGGAGGCCCGCTCGCTGTCGGCGCTCATGTACTCGCTCACGGCCCGGATCGCGCGGGCGATCGACGAGGGGGAGCCCTTGCCCTCGTATCCCCACCGGCTGATCGAGGAGAACTTCTGGCGTGCGATCCGGCACGGGCTCGGCGGCGAGATGATCGACCTCTCGAGCGGGCGCGTGCGCCCGACGCGCGCGGCCCTCGAGGAGCTGATCGAGTGGTCGCTCCCGGTTGCCGAGGAGCTCGGCGCTGCGTCCTTCCTTGCCGTCCCGGGCGCAAACGCGGCCGAGCGCCAGATCGCGCGCTACGAAGAGGGCGCAACGCTGGAGGAGATCTACGCCGAGCAGGTGCGGTTCACCGCCGAGCAGGCCCGGCCGGGAGAGCGTGTTGGCTAATAAGCGGCCCTTTCAGGACGAACCTTGTGCTGCCGGGCCGCGCTGGGCGGCAATTTCCCCGGAGAGAGGGCCAGCCCTCTTCCGGGGAATTCTGAAACGTAGTTACCGGAAGACGTGCGGCGTCTTCAGTCGCGCCCGTATCCTCCGGATACGAACGCGGGCGGGTGGGCCAGATCAGCTCGAGCTTCGTCAGAAGCTCGAGCGGCCTCGCACTCGCCCATCGCACCCCGGCAGCGAAGGGTCATCCTGAAATGACCTCTGAAGACAAGCCCCAGCCCGACGAAGAGCTGATCCGACAGCTCGAGGAGGAGCTGAAGCGGGTCAAGGTCTCGGAGCTGCTCGTCCAGACGCTGTACACGGTCTCCTCGCTCGGCTACAGCAGGCTCGGGACCGAGAACCGCGACCTCGAACAGGCGAAGCTCGCGATCGAGACGATGCGCGCGCTCGTTCCGGTGCTGAGCGGCTCGGTGCCCGAGGAGGTCGTCCGCGACTTCAACCAGGTGACGGCCAACATGCAGCTCGCCTATGCCAAAGCGGTCTCCGAGGCGGAGGGCAGCGGCGAAGGCTGAGATTGGGATCTTCGGCGGTTCGGGGTTCTACTCGTTCCTCGAGGACGCCTCGGAGGTCGACCTCGACACGCCCTACGGCAAGCCGTCAGCGCCGATCGTGATCGGCGGCGTCGAGGGCGAGAGGGTCGCCTTCCTCCCGCGCCACGGGCGCAACCACGAGCTGCCGCCGCACCGGATCCCCTTCCGCGCGAACGTCTGGGCGATGCGGGAGGTGGGCGTCCGCCGGATCGTCGGGCCCTGCGCCTCGGGGGCGCTCGACCGCACCCTGAAGCTGGGCGAGTTCGTCGTCTGCGACCAGTTCGTCGACCGCACCTCCGGGCGCGCCGACACGTTCTACGACGGACCGGAGACGACGCACGTCTCTGCCGCCGACTCTTTCTGCCCCGGGCTGCGGCGCCTGCTCGTCGAGACGGCGTCCGAGCTCGGGATCCCGGTCCGCGACGGCGGCACCGTCGTCGTCGTCCAGGGCCCGCGGTTCTCGACCCGCGCCGAATCGAGGTGGTTCCAGGCCACAGGCTGGGAAGCGATCAACATGACGGCGTACCCGGAATGCCACCTCGCCCGCGAGCTAGAGCTCTGCTACGCGACGATCGCAATGGTGACGGACTACGACGCAGGGGTCGAGGGGGAGGAGGCCGTCTCGGCCGAACAGGTCTTCCGGGCCCTCAACGAGAACAACGCGCGCCTGCGCGAGCTGCTGTTCGCAGTCATCCCGAAAATCGGGCCCCAACGCGATGATGTGTGCTCGACGGCGCTGCGCGGCGCGAGGCTTTGATACAACACCGCGGCGCCTGGACAGCCGTTCGGGCTCACTTTGTAACTAGCTGATGGAGTGGTTCCACGATCATCCGGTCCTGTTCGCGCTCGTTTGCGCGGGCATCGCCGTTGCCTATGGGATCGGCCTCGCCGTCTGGTTGCTCCGGCGCCCGGCGGGCACTGAGCGCATGCAGGAGATCGCGCGCGCCGTCCAGGAGGGGGCCGCAGCCTACCTGAAGCGCCAGTATCGGACGATTGCGATCGTCGCGATCGTGCCGTTCCTCCTGCTCGGCTTCTACGACAAGCTCGGCTGGGGCACGGCCGTCGGATTCCTCGTCGGCGCGGTGCTCTCGTCCTCGGCGGGATTCATCGGCATGTTCGTAGCGGTCAGGTCGAACGTGCGGACGGCCGAAGCGGCGAAACACGGTCTCAGGCCCGCACTCAACGTCGCGTTCCGGTCAGGCTCGGTCACGGGCCTCCTCGTCGTCGGTCTCGGGCTGCTCGGGGTCGCGGGCTACTACTGGGCGTTGACCGGATGGCTCGGACACTCGGCCGACTCCGCGATCACCGACCTCGTCGGCCTCGCCTTCGGCGGCTCGCTGATCTCCGTGTTCGCCCGTCTGGGCGGCGGCATCTACACCAAGGCCGCCGACGTGGGCGCCGATCTCGTGGGGAAGATCGAGGCCGGGATCCCGGAAGACGATCCGCGCAACCCGGCCGTGATCGCCGACAACGTCGGCGACAACGTCGGCGACTGCGCCGGGATGGCTGCAGACCTGTTCGAGACCTATGCCGTCACTGCCGTCGCCGTGATGCTGCTGGCGATCAAGACGTTTCCCGCCGCCCAGGTGGAGCTGTTCCCGCTTGCGATCGGAGGGATCTCGATCCTCTCCTCGATCATCGGGACCAGGTTCGCGCGCGTCGGGCGCTCGGGCTCGATCATGAACGCGCTCTACAAGGCGGTGCTGGTCTCGACCGTCCTGTCGGCGCTCGGCTTCATCCCGGTCACGCTCGGGTTCGACTCGAGCCAGTTCAGCTTCTGGCATCTGTACATCTCCGCGCTCGTCGGCCTGGCGGTCACGTTCCTGCTCGTCGCGATCACCGAGTACTACACGGGGACGCGCTGGAACCCGGTCAAGTCGATCTCGAAGGCCTCACGCACGGGGCACGCGACGAACATCATCGAGGGGCTTGCCGTCGGGATGCAGGCGACGGCTCTGCCCGTGATCGTGATTGCGATCGGGATCCTCGTCGCCAACCACTTCGCGGGCCTGTACGGGATCGGAGTGGCGGTGATGGCCCAGCTCTCGATGACCGGCATGATCGTCGCGCTCGACGCCTACGGCCCGGTGACGGACAACGCGGGCGGGATCGCCGAGATGGCCGATCTGGACGAGTCGGTGCGCGCGATCACCGACCCGCTCGACGCGGTCGGCAACACGACAAAGGCCGTCACCAAGGGCTATGCGATCGGATCGGCCGCGCTCGCAGCACTCGTCCTGTTCGACAGCTACACACACGGGCTCTCGGATCAGGGCCTGTCGACGACTTTCGACCTCAGCGACGCGTGGGTGATCGCAGGCCTGTTCATCGGCGGACTGATGCCGTTCCTGTTCGCGTCGCTCGCGATGCAGGCGGTCGGCCGGGTCGGCGGCCAGGTGGTGACCGAGGTGCGCCGCCAGTTCCGCGAGATCCCGGGGATCATGGAGGGCACGGCGCGACCCGAGTACGGCAAGGCGATCGACATCGTGACCGGGTCTGCGATCCGGAGCATGATGCTGCCGGCGCTGATCCCGGTGCTGTTCCCGATCGTCGTCGGCCTGATCAACGCCCGCATGCTCGGCGGCCTCCTGATCGGCACGATCGTTACGGGCCTCTTCCTCGCGATCGCGATGACCTCGGGCGGCGGCGCGTGGGACAACGCCAAGAAGCTGATCGAGGACGGCGCCTACGGGGGCAAGGGCTCCGAGGCGCATGCCGCATCGGTCACCGGAGACACCGTGGGCGATCCCTACAAGGACACCGCGGGCCCGGCGATCAACCCGATGATCAAGATCGCCAATGTTGTCGCAATCCTGGCGATTCCCCTGATCGTCTCTATCCACGGGCCCTAGGGCGCCCGGGTAGTTGTTGTAGCGCCGCGCCCGAATAGAGTGCGCCGGTGCCTCGTCGGCGGCGGCAACAACAGGAGGGCCTGCAGCGAGTTCTCGGGGCGCCCGCGCTCTTCGCCGCCGTCTACGGGAACGTCGGCTCCTCGATCTACTACGCGCTCGGGGTCACGGCGGTCTACGCGCTCGGCCTCACGCCCCTGGTCTTCCTCGTCGCCGGCGTCATCTTCGCCGCGACGACGCTGACCTACGCGGAGGGGACAGTTCGCTTCCCCGAGGCGGGTGGGTCGTCGAGCTTCGCCCGCCACGCGTTCAACGAGGTCGTCAGCTTCGGGGCCGCCTGGGCGCAGATGCTCAACTACGTGATCACGATCTCGATCTCGGCGTTCTTCGTGCCCCACTACCTGTCGATCTTCTGGGGGCCGCTGAAGGAGAATCCGTGGGACATCGTCGTCGGCGCGGCGGTGATCGTCGTCCTCGTCCTGCTCAACATCGTCGGGATCCGGGAGGCCGCGAAGCTCAATCTGGGGCTGGCCGTGATCGACTTCGCGACGCAGCTTCTGCTCGTGATCCTCGGTTTCGCGCTGATCTTCAGCCCGCACGTCCTGAGTGCGAACATCCACTGGGGAACGGCTCCGACCTGGAGCCAGTTTCTGCTCGCGATCCCGATCGGGATGATCGCCTACACCGGGATCGAGACGGTCTCCAACCTGGCCGAGGAGGCCCGCGACCCCGCCCGAAACGTCCCACGTGCCTACCTGATGACCGTCGTCGCGGTCTTCGCCATCTTCTTCACGCTGCCCGCGATCGCGCTGTCTGCCCTTCCGGTCAAGCTCGTCGATGGGCACTACCAGACGCTGCTCGCGCTTCCGCCGAGCCAGCACGGCTTCCAGAACGACCCGGTGCTCGGTCTCGTCGAGAACCTGGGGATCCACAACCACGCGCTGCTGGAGGGATTGAAGATCTACGTGGGGCTGCTGGCGGCGACGATCCTCTTCATCGCCACGAATGCCGGCGTGATCGGCGCCTCGCGGATCACCTATGCGATGGCGCACTACCGGCAGCTCCCGGAGATCTTCCGGCGCATCCACCCGCGCTTCAGGACGCCGTGGGTCGCGCTGATCGTGTTCGCGGGGATCATCTCGATCCTGACGCTGATCCCCGGCAAGGTCTCGTTCCTGGGGACGATGTACTCGTTTGGGGCGATGCTCTCGTTCACGATCGCCCACCTGTCGGTGATCGTGCTGCGCGTCCGAAAGCCGGACGACGAGCTCGTCTTCCGGGGGCGGCCGAACATCCGGATCCGCGGCGTGGACTGGCCCCTCTTCGCGGTACTCGGGGCACTCGGCACCGGCCTCGCGTGGATCTCGGTAGTCGTCCAGGAGCCGAATACCCGCTATTTGGGGTTCGCCTGGCTCGCTCTCGGTTTCCTGACCTACTGGTTCTACCGGCGCCGCGTCCTCCACATCCCGATGACCGAGACTTCCAAGGCGCCCGCGGTCATTCTCGGCCCCTCGTTGATTGTCGAATACCGGACGATCGTCGTCCCGATCCTGCACACTGCCGAGTCCGAGGAGGCCCTCGTGGCCGCCGCGCGGCTGGCGGCCGAGCGCCGGGCGACGATCGCGATCGTCAGGGTGATCGAGGTCCCCTTCGAGCTGGCGCTCGATGCCAGCTTGGCCGAGGAGGAAGAACGGGCGAACAAGGACCTCGACCATGCCCAGGCTCTGGTCGAGAGCTACGGCGTCCGAGCGGTCACGAGGCTCGTCCGGGCCCGCAGCGCCGGCCCCGCGGTCGTCGACGAAGTGCGAACCCGCAACGCCGAGCTCGTCGTCGTCGGGGCGCCGCGTGGAGGGCGCAGGGGAGCGCCAGTCTTCGGATCGACTGTCGAGTACGTGCTGAAAGCGAGCCCTTCGCGCGTGCTCGTGGTGGGCGGAAGGAAGGCCGCATGAAGATCCACTCACCGGCGACGATCGCCTTCTCGCTCGTCCTGGTCGCGCTCGGCGCAGCGATCGTGATCCGGACGGCCCTCCTCGGCGGCGGCATCGGCTTCGGTCTCGGCGCTATCGTCCTCTGCGCCGGCGTGCTGCGTCTCTACTTCTCCCGCACCTGATGGCACGGAAGCTCCCGGGGCTCACGCGCGCCCTCGGACCCAGCCCGCTCGCTTCGGTCGCCTTCGGCGAGATCGCCTCGTCGCTCTACTTCGCGCTCGGGGTCGTCGCGCTGTACGCCCTGGGATTCACTCCCTGGGTCCTGCTGATCGCCGGCGCGATCTTCCTGATCGTCGCGCTCTCGTACGCGGAAGGCACGACCGCGATCCCGGAGACAGGCGGTGCCGCAACGTTCGTCCGCCGGGCTTTCAACGACCCACTCGGCTTCATGACGGGATGGGCGCTCTTCCTCGACTACCTGATCGTGATCGCGCTCGCAGCGCTGTTCGTCCCCCACTACCTCGGGGCGGCCGTCGGCTGGGACGCGATCGGTGACAGGCCGTGGGACGTGTTGGTCGGCGCCGGGGTGATCGCCGGCGTCGCGGGGGTCAGGCTGGTCAAGCGGCCCCAGCTCTACCGCGCCACCATTATCCTCGCGGTGGTCGCCCTCGTGGCACAGCTTCTGCTCATCGCCTTGGGGTTCGCGTACCTCGTCTCGACCGGGGCCTTCGGGAAAGGCGTCGACCTCGGGACCGCCCCGACCTGGAGCGCGATCGGGTTCGCGATCCCGGTTGCGATGCTCGCGTACACCGGTCTGGAGACGGTCGCGAACCTCGCGGCGGAGACGAGAGAGCCGGGACGCAACCTCCCCCGCGGGCTCTTCGGCGGCATCGGGGCGGTGGTCGTGGTCTCGTTCGGGATGGGGGTTGTCGCCATCTCGGCCTTCCCGGCCCATCCGGACCCGAGCGGACCAGGCGGGTTTGCGAGCGATCTCGGCACGACCTGGCTTCGGGAGCCGCTGTACGGAATCGCGAGGACGTTCCACGCCGCCGGGCTTCCGGGGGGGATTGCCGACGCCGTCAGGGTCTTCGTCGGCATCTCCGGAGTGCTCGTGCTGGTGATGGCGGTGACGACCTCGATATCGGGGGCGGGTCGTCTCGCCTACTCGCTCGGGCAGCGGGACATGCTCCCGCACGTGTTCGGGCGGCTGAACCGCCGCACGCTGATCGCGCCGGCGTCGATCCTGAGCGCGGCCGGGATCGCGATCGCCTTGCTCGTCGGAGCCGTGCTGATCGGCAAGCCCGTCCGCTCGCTGGCGGGGCTGTACAGCTTCGGCGTCCTGCTCACCTTCACGGCTGCTCAGATCGCAGTTGTCAAGCTGCGCTTCAGCGAGCCCGGCCTCGAGCGGCCCTTCCGCGTCCCCCTTAACGTCCGCATCCGGGGCGCGTCCGTCCCGCTCGCCGCTCTCGTGGGCGCCCCGCTCACCTTCGCCGTATGGATCGTCACGCTCGTCACCCATTCAGGCGCGCGCATCGCCGGCCCGATCTGGCTCGTCGCCGGCGGGATCGTGTTCGTGCTCGTGCGGCGTAGCCGCGGCGAGACCGTGATGGAGCGCGTCGATGCCCCCGTTGCCGACTTCGTCATCACTCACGAGGAGGGCGTGTACGGGCGCATTCTCGTCCCGATGAAGCTCGGCCCGATCGGAGAGGAGGTCCTCGCGACCGCGATCAAGCTCGCCGAGGAGGAAGGGGCTGCGCTGAGCGCGCTGCACGTGATCAAGGTGCCGCTCGACCAGCCGCTCGAGGCGGAGCTGATCGACGAGGAGGAACGTGCGGCTGCGTCACTCGCCGAGGCGAAGCAGCTCGCCGAAGAGCACGGCGTGGACGTGGAGGGGAAGGTCGTGCGCGCCCGTTCGCTCGGCACTGCGATCGTCGCCGAAGCGCGCGCCGAGGGTGCGGACCTGATCCTGATGGGGTCGGCTCCGCGCTGGAGGCGGCAGTCGCGCTTCTTCAGCCCGACGGTCGATTACGTGCTGCGCCGGGCGCCCTGCGAGGTGATGGTCGTCGCCTATCCGCAGGGCGTTTTGGAGGAGGACGGACCAGTTCCCTGACACCCTGGCTCTAAGCTAGGTGTCCCCAAAGGAAACCCGCTGGAAACGGCGGGTTTCCGCTCTTTCGGGCGCGGCGTTGGGCAACGGTTGGGCAACACGCCGTACCGACGCTGAACGGGCGCTGGACCTCGCAGTCTGGGGCAGGCAGGCAAAGCAACGCGCGGCGCTATGGTGGTCGTCGTGAGGAAGGTCACCGGCTTCGAATTCGGGATGGTGTTTCCGTCCGATGATCTCGTGTCGGAGTGGATGGTGACGCTCGCCGTCATCTCCAACGACCTCGCCCTCGTTCACGCCCAAGCTGAAGAGGACTACGACACTCCCCACAAGTTCTTCTACTGGGTGTGGATCGGAACCGCGCACTACAACGAAGCCGGGAAGTACCTCGACGACGCCAGCGATGTTGAAGAGGGCAAGGACTTCATCGCGACCCTTCCCGACGAGGCTCAAGAGAGGTACGCGGAGTGCCTGTCCGTGTATCGCGAGCACAGCGCGACGCTGGAGCAGCTCCGCAGCGTCACGGCCTTCCACTACGGCTCGCTCAAGGCCGGTCGGGAGAAGCGACCCGTGAGGACGACGCTCGACAGCTTGGCCGGAGAGATAGGACGAGTGGACATGGGCACGACGGGGAAGATCAAAGACTCCCGCCTTCTATTCGCCGACGACGTAATGGCCAGGATGTTCGTCGGGAGCAGCGGCGGCGAGAAGACTCCCCCTGGCTCACCGCCGCAGAGTGCGCGGACTACCTGCGCTGGCCGGTAAAGCGCATCTACAACCTGACCGCCGCCGGAGCGATTCCGCATCGGAAACACGAGGGCCGCGTGCTCTTTCACCGCGAGGAGTTGGACCGGTGGCTCGATCGCTACCGGGAGGGACGGCGATGAGGCTGCGAAAAGCTCGACGCGCGCGGACGACGAGGACGTTCAGCAGGACGCGAAGGACGCGGCGGGAGAGGAGCCTGGAATTGCGCAGTCCAGGCTCGCTCCCGCATGTGTCGTCAGGTCTCCTTAGGTCAAGGCCGGGCGCAGACGACGTAGCCGTTGCCACGACCGGAGCTCGAACTATCGAAGTTGTCGATCAAGACAATCCACCCTGTCCCATCGCCAGATGGCCGGTCCTCATAGGCGAAGCCACTGTCGCTGAAGTACCCCCCGGCAATCGCCAATTCGCCCGCAGCACAAAAGGCCGAAAGGTTGCCGGTTACGCTACCCGCAGGGATCGATATATCGGGTGTCACTCGAAATGTGACCTTATTTGGGTTGAAGCTTCCCGACGGCCCCTGCGGCCCTTGCGGTCCCTGCAGCCCCTGCGGTCCCTGCGGGCCTTGCGGCCCCTGCAGCCCTCGCGGGCCTCGCGGCCCTCGCGGCCCACGGCCCTTGAAGGAATGACGGGATGCCAGCTTGGCGTGTCTGAACATCGACGTTTGTCGGAAGTTCGTGAACATTTGGTGCTGAGCCGCAAGTCGCAAGCTTTTCACTTGCTTATCTCTGTTCAGGAAAGCTGCCCCTGCAGATCCTCCAAGCAGCGCCGCCACAGCGACAACGCCCAACACGACCCATTTCACGGGCGGCCCGTCCTTCTGATGCTTCGTCATGCCTTTTCCCCTCTCGTTAAAGCAAGATGGATCGAGCTTGACAGAAAACGCACAACAAAGTGCGCCCGCCTTCTCGTCGTCGAGGTCGCCATGCTCTCGAAACGTAGGCCGTCGAGTCCGACGCGCGACGTTGCTCACCTGTTGCCCGCTCGCCGCAATCCCGCATGGCGAAAGGTCTCGCGCGCTGTCGCCTGTTCTCATACCAGGTGTCAACCGTTTATGATCGGGGGCGACAATTCAAACGGGGCGGCACCGCTAGTGGCCCTTGAAGTTTGGTTGGACTCGTAATGTCATCAGGCGGCGACGCGGTGTCGTGCTTCGGCGGCGGCGATGCGACGGTCGCGGTGGTCTGTGTCGCGCGCTCGAAGACGGTCGAGGGCGGGATGCGCGAGGCCGAGGCCGCGCTCGACAACTTGCGCGACCGGATGCGGAAGGGCGAGCGCGTGCTCCCGAGCAAGGTGACGTTCGGCGAGTACGCCGAGACGTGGTTCGACGCTCAGACGCAGATCAGGCCACGGACGCGGGAGTCGTACCGCTGGGCGCTCGACCGGCACCTGCTCCCACGGTTCGAGCACCGGCGGCTCTCGTCGCTCACGGAGGACGATGCAACCGACTTGATCGCGGCCATGCGGGCGAAGGACTACGCGGGCTCCACGATCCGCGCCGTGCTGCTCCCGCTCTCCCGCGGCCTAGCGCACGCCGCCCGGCGCGGGCTCGTGCCGACGAACCCGCTCGACCGGCTGGAACGCGGCGAGCGCCCGCGCAAGTCGCGGGTCGAGATGCGCTGCCTCGACCGGAACGGGATCGACGCCGCCGACGACGCGGCGATGCGGACGCTGCTCGCGCTCTCCGTCTCGACCGGGCTCCGTCAGGGCGAGGCGCTCGGGCTCCGCTGGGCCGCCTCGACCTCGCCGCGAACACGCTCCGTGTCCGCTGGCAGCTCGGCCGCGACGGCAAGCTCGCCTCGCCCAAGACCGAGCAGGCGAAGCGGGACGTAGACCTCGGGCCGTCGCTCGTGGCGATGCTGCGCGAGCACAAGCTCCGCTCGCTTCACTCGGCGCAGGGCGATCCCGTGTTCAGCTCGGCCGATGGCTCGCCGCTCAACTACCTCCGCGTCGGCCGGGCGCTGAACACCATCGCCGACCGGGCAGGGCTTAACGGGGAGGGGCGAGGCGGGCGCGGTTGCGCTGGCACGACCTCAGCATACGGCCGCGAGTCTCCTGATCGCCGAGAGGCTGAACGTGTGTACCTGTCGCGCCAGCTCGGGCACGCGAACGCGTCGATCACCCTCAACGTCTACGGGCACCTGTTCGACCGCGAGCAGCACGCTGAGCGGGCGCGGTCGGCGATGGACGCCGCGCTGGGCAACAAGTGGGCAACACCCGACGGGAAACAGGGGGGAACGAGGCACTCGCCGAGCCTGTGAAAGTGGCTCAGCTACGCGAAATCGGGTCTGGTGGGAACTGACGGGAACGGGTCTAGCCCGCCTCTAAGCTAGGCTCAGCTTATGAAGGCAGTCGTCGTGGGCTGCGGTCGCGTCGGCTCTCGAGTCGCCCGCCAGCTCGACCGGAGCGGCTGGGACGTCACGGTGATCGACGAGAAAGAAGAGGCGCTTCGCCGCCTCGGAGAGCACTGGGCCGGCGGGTTCATCGTCGGCCACGGGATGGATCTGGACGTGCTCAGGGAGGCTGGGATCGAAGAGGCCGACGCCGCAGTGGTCGCGACCAACGGTGACAACACGAACCTCGTCATCGGCCAGGTCGCACAGAAGCGCTTCGAGATCTCATGTGTGGTCGTCCGGATCCTGGATCCGGCCCGCGCCGAGTTCTACGCGACGCGGGGATTGCGCACGATCTGCCCGACGTCGACGGCGATCTCCGTCCTGACCGAAGCCGTCCAGTCGTGCGCGGTCAACCGGGCGCCCCAAGAAGTACCTGCGTAGTGACCCACCCGGCAACATCCTCCGGGCAATGTCACCGGGTGGGCCACTGATGTACATCGTGATCGCAGGCGGTGGGAAGGTCGGCGCGAACCTCGCGCGCAGCCTGCTCGGGCTCGGGCACGAAGTGACGCTGATCGAGCAGCGCCGCGACCGGTTCGAGCAGCTCGAGGAGGAGCTCGAGGGGGAGCTCGAGCACCAGGTTCAGCGCGGGGACGCGACCGAGATCTACGTGCTCGAGCGGGCCGGGATCGCCAGGCCTCCCGATCTCGTGCTCGCAGTCACCGGCGACGACGAGGACAACATCGTCATCTGCCAGATCGCTCGGGAGAAATACGGCGTGCCGAAGGTGATCGCGCGCGTCAACGACCCCCGGAACCAGCCTCACTTCGACCTGCTCGGGATCTCGCCGACAGTCTGCGCGACATCGAACATCATGGCGCTGGTCGAGCACGAGGTGCCCGAGCACGGGTTGATCCACCTGCTCGAGCTCCGGAACGAGAACCTGGAGATCGTCGAGGTGCAGATCGACAAGAGCTCGCCCTCGGCCGGCAAGACCGTCGAGCGGCTTGAGCTCCCGGAGGATTCCCGGCTGATCTCCATCACCCGCGACGGCCAGTCCGAGATCGCCGTCGGCTCGACGAAGCTCCACCCGGGCGACCGTGTGCTCGCGATCCTCCAGCCCGGGCGGGAGGACGAATTCCGCCGGGCCCTGCTCAAGAGCTGAGCCGCCAACGCACACGTCACGTTCGGCGTCTCACATCGTAGGGGTCACATGAAAGCGCTCACAGCGATCTTCGGAGGGTGTGTCGCCCTTCTCGCCGGCGCGTCCGCGTTTGCCGGCCCGCACGCTTCGGGTGCGGCCATGGGCGGCAGCTGGACCCGCTTTGGCTACGACGCGGCCCGCCACAACGCCGGGCCGGCGGGCACGGGGATCACGGCCGGAAACCTCCGGCACCTGCGCCGTCAGCGAATCTCGATCGGCGGTACCGCGGATTCGTCCCCGATCTACCTGCGCGGCGCGCTTATCGGAGGTGCGCGGCACGACGTCTTCATCGTCACGACCTCGTACGGGAAGACCGTTGCCGTTGACGCGGGCACGGGCAAGATCCTCTGGCGCTTCACGCCCGCCGGCTACGGATCGTGGGCCGGGAGCGCCAGGATCACGAACGCGAGCCCCGTCGCGAGCGGCGGCTTCGTCTACGCGGCCTCGCCCGGCGGCCAGATCCACAAGCTGAGCGTGGCAACCGGACGCGAGGTGCGCACCGGGGGCTGGCCCGTTTCGATCACCCAAAACCCACGCCGGGAGAAGATCGGGCCGGCGCTCAACCTCGCTCACGGGCTCGTGCTCGCGGCGACCGGTGGCTACATCGGCGACGCGCCTCCGTACCAGGGCCATGTGGTCTCGATCGACGCGGCCACCGGCCGCATCCGCCAGGCCTGGAACGCGCTCTGCAGCGACCGGCGCGGGCTGATCTCCCCGTCGAGCTGCTCGGAGAGCGGGGCGGCGATCTGGGGGCGATCGGGGGTCGTCGTCGTTCCGGGCACCGGCAGGCTGCTCGTCGCCACGGGCGATGGACGCTGGAACGGGCGCACGTTCTGGGGCGACAGCGTCCTGATGCTGTCCCCCGACGCGGGCCGGCTGCTGCAGAACTGGACTCCTTCCGACCAGGCCGACCTCGACTCGGGCGACGTCGACCTCGGCAGCACCGCGCCGGCGCTCCTGAGCTCCCGGTACGCGGTTCAGGGCGGGAAGGACGCGAAGCTCCGGCTCCTCGACCTCCGGCGCCTGAACGGCCGTGGCTCGGCCGGCGCGGTCACCGGCGGCGAGGTGCAGACCGTCGGGGCGCCCGGAGGATCCGGGGTCTTCACCACGCCGGCCGTCTGGCGGAGCGGAGGGCGGACCTGGCTGTTCGTGACGAGCGGATCCGGGACGGCGGCATTCACGCTCGAGCACGGCAGGCTCCGCCCGCGCTGGCGGAAGAGCGTCGGCGGAACGAGCCCGGTAGTGGCCGGGGGGCTCCTCTACGTCTACGACCCGGACGGCGGGAAGCTGAACGTCTACACACCCGGGACCGGTCGCAGGGTTGCCTCCCCCGCCGCCGGACGCGGCCACTGGAACAGCCCGATCGTGACCGACGGCCGGGTCGCGCTCCCGATCGGCGACGCGAACGACCACTCCACCTCCGGCGTCTTGATCGTCTACCGACTGCCTACCAGGCATGCGCAGAAGCGCGCCGCCCTGCAATGGAAGCTCGTTTCCTCCGAGCTGAGCTCACCCGCGCACGTCGCGGCACCGAAGAGCCAGAAGAACCGGCTGTACGTCGTCGAGCGGGCGGGAGTGATCCGGGTGCTCCTGCGGGGGAAGCTGCTCGCAAAGCCGTTCCTCGACATCCACTCGATCGTCCGGAGCGGCGGCGAGCAGGGGTTGCTCTCCGTGGCCTTCCACCCCCGCTTCGCCAAGAACCGGCTCTTCTATGTGGACTACACGGACCTCCACGGGGATACGCGGGTGGTCGAGTACCGGGCCAACCGCGCCGGCACGCTCGGTCTTGCGACGACGGCCCGGCAGATCCTGTTCGTCGCGCAGCCGTACTCGAACCACAACGGCGGCCAGGTCGCCTTCGGGCCGGACGGCTATCTGTACGTCGGTATGGGGGACGGCGGCTCGGGAGGTGATCCGCAGGACCGAGCCCAGAACCTCGACAGCCGGCTCGGGAAGCTGCTCCGGATCAACGTCGCCAAGCGCGGTGCTGCTCCGGAGATCGCCGGCTACGGGCTGCGTAATCCATGGCGGTTCTCCTTCGACCGCTCGACCGGCAACCTCTACATCGGGGACGTGGGGCAGAACACCTGGGAGGAGGTGGACTTCATCCCGCGCAAGAGCCCTGGGCTCGAGAACTACGGCTGGGACGCCTACGAGGGGAACGCCCAGTACGAGGTCAAGGAGCCGAACCCGGCGGGGCATCTCGTCTTCCCCGTCTACGTGTACGGCCACAATCCGGGCTGCTCGGTGACGGGCGGGTTCGTCTACCGCGGGCGGGTGTTGAAGGCCGTGCGCGGCCGCTACTTCTTCGGCGACTACTGCTCGGGGCAGGTCTGGTCGCTTCGGATCTCGAGCGGAAGGGCGACGGATGCCCGGCTGGAGGGGCAGCGGCTTCCGCAGCTGTCCTCGTTCGGCGAGGACGCGCGCGGCGAGCTCTACGCCGTCACGCTCGACGGCCGCCTGTACCGCTTGACCGCCTAGCCCGCGCGGCGGCGGCGGACTTGCGGGCCCTGCTGGCCAAGCGCCGCGTACGCCAGTGCCTGGAGCGACTCGTTGAGCAGGCTCAGCTCGCGCGCGATCCGGATCAGGTGGTCGCCGGTGTCGAGGCGGCGGTTCAGGCCGTGCATCTCTTCGCAGAGGCGGTCGAGACGCTCCAGGACGGCCTCGAGCTGCCGGTCTGAGAACTCTTTCCGCTCGGCCACAGTACGTTGATTCTAGGGAACCGCACCAAGTTCTTCGGGCGAGCGAACGATCTGTGCAGACTCGCCGAGCACGGCGAGCAGGCGCTCTTCCGCGCCCGAGCCACTCTCGACCGCTTCCAGCCGGCGCGCCGCCCCGAGATGAGCGAGTGCGACCCTGGCGAGCGGCTCGGGCGCGTCCGTGAACGCCCCGAGCCGCACTCCGGCTGCCTGGAGCCGGCGAAGAGCCTCGCTCGTCTCGGCGCGCGGACGCAGGTAGACGGGCGCGTGGTCCTCGGCGAACCGCTCCAGTGCCGCCCGCCAGTCCCCGATCCCGGCCTCGGCCCATCGGTCGAGCTCGGCCGCGGCCTCTCCCCGGTCGGCCGGCAACGCAGCGGGATCGAGCTCGGCGATCGACCGGAAACGCCGCGCGGCGTCGGCGAGCCACGCTTCCCACAGCGGTCGTGTGTCGCCGAGGGCTCCGTCCAGGTCGATCGCAAGCGCAGTCAAGCCCGCGCCGCGACTCGTCGCAGCAGGACGATCCCGATCACCAGCCCGACCGTGTCGATCGCGACGTCCACGGGTGACCCGTGGCGGCCCGCGACGAAATGCTGGTGGAGCTCGTCGCTCGCTGCGTAGGCGATCCCCAGCAGCAGCGCGGGAAACTCCTGCCCGAGCGCCCGCAGTAGCAGCAGCCCGAGGATCGCGTACTCGGTCACGTGCGCGAACTTGCGCAAGACCTCGTCCCACGTCCCGAGGCCGGAGCTCAGGGCCGGGATCGACGAGAGCCCGAATATCACCCCCGCCCACACGATCACGGGCCCCCAGAGCCTCAAAAACCGCGAAATCGTCACCCGCGGCCATGATAGGGTCAGGCCCGATACCGGCGAGCGGAAAGGGAACCCGGTGCAAGTCCGGGACGGTCCCGCCGCTGTGAGGGGAGATCGCTCTCGCGCCGATGTGCCACTGGCCTCCGGGCCGGGAAGGCGGCACGAGAGGGCGCCCCGAGTCAGAAGACCTGCCGCCCGCCGAGACCGGAACCCCTCGCGGAAGGAGGATTCGTGTTTCGACGTACTCTCGCTCTTGCCGGGGCCGTGGCTCTGGCGTTCGCTGCGGCGGCACCGGCCGCCCTCGTCCACATCCGGGTTGAAGGTAAGACGCGGACGATCTTCGGCCCCTCGGAGCCCCGTCTCTCGGCCAACAACGCACTCTCGGCGCTCGGCGGCGCAAGCGTGTCTGGCGAGTTCTACTACCACGTGACAGATACGTCGTTCGGCCCGTACGTCGATCAGATCGGACCGTACGCCGCCGGTGGGGTGAGCGGCTGGACGTACAAGGTCAACGGCGTCTCGCCGCCCGTGGGAGCCGACAAGTACCAGCTCCACGAGGGCGACCATGTCCTCTGGTACTGGGCGACGTTCAGCTCGACCGGCGGGCCGCCGACGCTGCTGCTCGAGCGAGCGGGGCGGCAGCGGAATTGCTACCGGGTCTACTCCCAGGACGACAACGGCAAACGGACGCCCGCGCTCGGAGCCGTTCTCCGCGTCGGCAGCCGCCGAACCGTCCGGACGCAGGGGGCGACCCAGGCTGCCGTCGGCTGCGTCGGCTCACACCGCAGCCTGCTGGTTCGGGCCACGCTCGACGGAGCCGTGCGATCGAACGCGCTCTCGTGAGACGGCTGGCCCCGCTGCTGCTCGTCGTCGTGGCCGGCTGCGGCGGCACGGCGACGGGCAAGGGCCGCGCGACGCTCTGGGTCACCCGTGACCGGGGCGCGCACGTCCTGCTCGTCCGCAGCGTCCCGGCCGGGCTGACCGCGATGCAGGCGCTCGACAGAGAGGCGAGGATCGAGACCCGTTACGGCGGGCGCTATGTCCAGTCGATTCAAGGGATCGAAGGAAGCCTCTCCGGGCAGAGCGACTGGTTCTACTTCGTCAACGGCATCGAAGGGGATCGCAGCGCCGCCGAGTACCGGCTGCATCCGGGCGACGTCGAGTGGTGGGACTACCGCTCCTGGCAGAGGCAGATGCGCCAGCCGGTCGTGGTCGGCGCGTTCCCCGAGCCGTTCCTCCACGGGTACGGCGGCACGCGCCGCCCGGCGGTCGTGCTGGGAAGTGGAGCGGGAGCGCGGGCGCTCGCTCACCTGCTACGCACGCATGTGGCGAGGAGCGTGCCGGAGGGCGCGAACGTGCTTCGCCTCGTCCGAGGCGCCCCGCGGTTCACTGCTCGGCTGCGGCCGAGCGGTGGGGTCGAGTTCGCCTTCGCCGGTGACGCCGGCCGGCTCGCCCGCCACCCGTCTCTCTATCGCTTCCGCTACGAGGTCCCGTGAGCCCCGGCCCGGCAGCTGCGCTTCTCGCCGCACTCGGAGCCACGGCGCTGCTCGCGGACCGCTGGGTCACGGTCGCCGTCATCGCCACGGTGCTGCTCGCCTTTTGCCTCCGCGCCCCCGGCGGTCGCCGCCGTTCCCTGTACCTGTTCGGCGCGGGAATGACCGCCCTCTCCGTCTTCCTGCTGACCCCGTTCGTCGAGACGATCGGCAGCCACGTGCTGTGGACGGGCCCGACGATCCCGGTCGTCGGGACGCTCGACGTGACGCGTGAGGAGCTCGCGGGGGGAGCAGTCCAGGCGTTGCGGCTGCTGGCCGTCTCGCTCTCCTTTGCGGCGTACGCGCTTCTGCTCGACCACGACCGTCTGCTCATGTCGGCGAGGGCGGAACGGCGGTCGGTGCTGACGGTCGTGCTCGCGACCCGGCTCGTCCCGACGCTCGAGCGGGATGCGAGGGGCCTCGTCGAGGCACTGCGTGGCCGGGGGGTGGACGTCAACGGCGCGCGGGGCCACGCGCGTCTGCTCTCCCCGCTCCTCGCGGGCTCCCTCGAGCGGGGCTACAACCTGGCCGAGGCGATGGAGGCCCGCGGTTACGGAAGGCCCGGTGCCACTCGCTCGCCGCGACCGTCGTGGGCTCCGGTCGACTGGGGAGCGCTGGGAGCCGCCGTCCTGCTCGTCGTGGCTGGAGTGTTGTGGCTCTAGCCTCGATCGACGGGCTCACGTTCGCCTACCCGGGGCGAGAGCCAGCCCTGCGCCACGCCTCGCTTTCGATCGAAGAGGGCGAGCTCGTAGCCCTGCTCGGCCCCTCGGGCTCCGGCAAGTCCACGCTCCTGCGGGCCCTGTCCGGGCTCGTGCCGCACTTCCACGGGGGACGCTTCGAGGGGCGCGTCGAGGTAGCTGGGATGGACACTCGGCGCACCCGGCCCTCCGAGCTGGCAGGCACGGTCGCCACGCTCTTCCAGGACCCCGAGGACCAGGTCGTTCTCGGCCGGGTCGAGGACGAGGTCGCGTTCGGGCTCGAGAACGTGGGCACGGCTCCGGCCGAGATCCCCGAGCGAGCGACCGGGGCGCTCGCGGCCGTCGGGGCCGAGCACCTGCTCGGGAGGCGCGTGGCCGAGCTGTCCGCGGGCGAGTTGCAGCGCGTCTGCCTGGCGTCCGCGCTCGCGCTGGATCCCAAGCTTCTGCTCCTCGACGAGCCGACGTCGCAGCTCGATCCGGAAGCCGCCGACGGGCTGCTCGAGCTCGCCTGCCGGCTCGGTAAGGCCGTCGTCCTGTCGGAGCAGCGCCCGGCGCGCCCGCTCGCGGCGTGTGACCGAGTCCTGTTCGTCGAGGGCGGCCTCCTCCTGCTCGACGCGCCTCGCGCTGACGCGCTGAGCTGGCTGAGCGAGAACCGTCCTGCCTACCTGCCACGCGAGCCCCTCCCGGAGCGCGCCGGGCGAGCGAGGGGAGAGGTCGTGCTGCGGATCGACCGGGTCTCGTTCGCCTACCGAGGCGGTCCGCCGGTGCTCGAGGACGCCGATTTCGAGCTGAAACGGGGAGAGATCGCAGCGCTCGTGGGTCCCAACGGATCCGGCAAGACCACCCTCGCCAAGCTGGCCGCCGGCCTGCTCGAGCCGGCTGCCGGATCGGTCGATCGGCGTGGACGCGCGGTCTACCTCTCCCAAGATCCCGGCCGGTACCTCGTCCGCGAGCGCGCCGACGAGGAGGTGGCGCTGGCGGTCGGCGGCGATCTCGAGCGCGCACGCCGAGCGCTCGCCGAGGTCGGCCTCGCCGGCTTCGACAGCCGCCATCCTCGGGACCTCTCGAGCGGCGAGCGAGAGCGGCTCGGGCTCGCCGCCGTGCTCGTCACCGAGCCGGACGTCCTGATCCTCGACGAGCCGACGCGTGGGGTGGATCCCGGGCGAAAGGACGAGCTCGCCGCCCTCTTGCGCGCGCGTGCGGCCGAGCGTGCGACGCTGGTCGTGACGCACGACCTCGTGTTCGCTTCGGAGGTCGCCGATCGAGTCGTGTCGTCTGCCGCCGCCGGGAAGGCTGTCTATGCGTAGTGCGAGGCTCGTCGCGCTCGGTGCGGCAGGGGCCGCCTTCGCCGCCGGCGCCTGGACGGCGGTCGAGCCCGGCGACTCGGGCCTGTCCTTGCTGCTCGTCGCCGGCGCGCTGATCGTCGGAGTGGGGGCGTGGCTCGAAACAGGGCCGGGCTCGGCGAAAGAGCTCGCCCTGATCGCGACTCTCGGCGCCGCCGCGGCGGCGGGCCGCGTCCTCTTCGCAGCGGTTCCGGGCGTCCAGCCCGTCACGGTGATCGTCGTCGCCGCCGGAGTCGCGCTGGGCCTGCGCTCGGGGGTCGCGGTCGGCGCGACCGCCGCGCTCGTCTCGAACCTCTTCCTCGGCCAGGGCCCGTGGACGCCCTGGCAGATGCTCGCATGGGCGGCCTGCGGCGCCGCCGGAGCCGCAGCTGCGCCGCTGCTTCGCCGCCGGCTGCCGTTTGCCGTCGCCTGCCTCCTGCTCGGGTTTGCCTTCAGCTCCTTCATGGACGTCTGGAACTGGCTTGCGTTCTTCCCGCATACCTGGCAGGCGCTGACGGCGACCTGGGCGCGGGGCGTGTGGTTCGACGCAGCCCACGGAGTCGGGAATCTCGTGATCGCGCTCGCCGTCGGCCCTGAGCTGCGGCGGATGCTCGAGCGCTACGGCAGGCGGCTGCACACAGAGGTCGTATGGGCCTGAAGCTCGCATCGCTGATCGGTGCCGCGCTCGTGGCAGCTTCTTCGCCGGGCTCCTACCTCGCGGGGCATCAGCAGCCGGACGGGGGCTTCGCCGAGCCGGGCGGCCGCTCGTCGCCTGCTCTGACGGCATGGGCCGTGCTCGGGCTTGCCGCAGCGGGGAAACCGCCCGCACGCGCGGCCTCCTACCTGACCGGCGCACCGGTCGGGGACGCGACCGACCTCGCGCTACGGATCCTCGCGCTCGACGCGCTCGGTGCGAGCCCGGAGGCCCTCGCCGCGCGGCTCGAGTCGCTGCGCCGAAGGGACGGACGGATCGGCCCCCTGGTCAACTCGACCATCTGGGGGGCGCTCGCGCTCCGCTCGCTCGGACGGCCGGCAGGGGCGGGGACCCTCCGCTACCTGCTCGCCCAGCAGCGGCCCAGCGGAGGCTGGTCGTGGTACCCGCGCGGCGCGTCCGACTCGAACGACACCGCGGCGGCGATCGAGGCGCTCCGGGCGGCGGGGACGGGTGGACGGCCGATCAGGCGCGGCCTCGCCTACCTCCGCACGCTCGAAGGCAGGGACGGCGGATTCGCGCTCGTCAAGGGTCGCCTTTCGGACAGCCAGTCGACCGCGTGGGCGATCCAGGCCTTCCTCGCCGCGGGGAAGCGGCCGCCGGCGCCCGCTTTCGCGTTCCTGGCCCGGATGCGGCGCCCGGACGGTGGCTACCGCTACTCGGCGCGCTACTCGGTCACGCCGGTCTGGGTCACGGCGCAGGTGCTGCCGGCGCTCGCCCGGAAGCCGTTTCCGCTCGGAAGCTGACCCAGCCCTCCTCGGGCCGGTCGAGCCGGCCGGCCTGGACGAGGCGGTCGACCAGTTCGTCGTCCCAGTACCAGCGCCAGGAGAACCAGCGGGGCAGCTCCCGCTCGGGTGCGACGACCGCGGCGCGCACTCCGGCGACGACCAGCTCGTCGAGGCCGCCCCCGTCCGCCGGCTCGGGGAAGAGCTGGTCCCAGCGCGCGAGCTCGCTCGTATGCCGGTGCGGGTCCTCGTAGACGATGCTGCGCGAGACGAGCGCCCCGCAGCGCTCGAGGGGCGCGCGGAGCTGCTTCAGCTCCTTCGACTTCAGGTCGAGCTCGGTCTGGAGGTCCTCGAGCTCGGACGGCCCCGCGTCGCCGAGGTGGCGCAGCAGGCGCTCCCAGCCCGGGTCATCCTTCTCCATCCGCTCGATCTCGGCGCGGCAGATCGGGTCGGCGAGCCGCGCGACCTCGGGCGTGACGAGCAGGTTCTTGCCGCGGTGGATCGCGAGGACGGGATAGCCGCGCGATCCGAGCAGTCCGAACCACGGGTACTTCGTCCGCGGCCACTGCCCGAAGCCGGGGCTCGCGGCGGCGTACGGCTCCTCGTGACAGGCCTCGAACAGGCTCGGCAGCGCACAATCGGCGGTTCGCGTCAGCAGGCCGCGGTCGCGAAGGAACTCCTCCGCTTCGGCGAGCGACTCGAGTGCGCAGTCCGGGGTGAGCCTGCATTCGTAGGCTCGGCGCTCGAGGAGCTCGGCCATACTCGGCGTGTGCGTGACCATCCGACGGCGGCCATTCTGACCATCGGGAGCGAGCTCGTCTCGGGCGACATCGAAAATACGAACGCCTCGTGGCTCGCGCGGCGGCTCGAGCAGCTCGGCGTGGTGGTGCGGCTGCTCGCCGCCCTGCCCGACGAAATCGACACGATTGCGGAGCTCGTCCGCCGCGAGGCCTCGCGGGTCGATCTCGTGATCGTCACCGGCGGGCTCGGCGGGACGCCCGACGACGTCACGCGGGAGGCGATTGCAGCCGCGTTCGGAGTAGTCCAGGAGGAGCACGCCGAGGTGGCCGTGCGACTGCGGGCGCGCTTCACCCGGGCGCCCGACTACGCCGCCCGCTGGGCGCTGCTGCCCGCGGGCGCGCGACCGCTCGAGATTCCGCGCGGCGGAGCGCCGGGATTCGTGATCGAGAACGCCTACGTCCTTCCGGGCCTTCCCGGGGAGATGCAGCCGATGTTCGAGTCGATCGAGAGCGAGCTCCGCCGCGAGCGCCCGATTGCAGGCTGGCGGCGGACATTTCGCACCCGCGAGAGCGAGATCACGCCGCTGCTCGTCGAGGCCGCGGAGCGCCACCCGGACGTTCGGGTCGGCTCCTATCCGACGTTCACGGCCGACGGCCCGCTCGTGGAGGTGGTGGTCAAGTCCGCCGATCCGGAGCTGCTGCGGGAGGCGCAGGCGTGGCTCGAGCCGGAGCTCGAGGCGCTTACTGACTGAACGCCCTGCGGCGCTCGATGTCCTTAGGGTCGACCATCTGGCCGTCGCGCCCGACGTAGCCGTTCGCACCGCCGATGACGAGGATCACGAGCTCCTCGTCCTCTGAGGCGTTCGAGACGCGGCGCGGGGTCGTCGACTCGACGTGGCAGAGGCCACCCGGGCCGAGCTCGCGTACCTCGCCGTCGACCTCGACGCGGGCCAGTCCGCTGTGCACGAAGTAGAGCTCGTCCTGCCGCTCGTGGTAGTGGTTGAAGCCCTCGAAGCCGGGCGGGAACACGATCACGTTGACGCCGAACGCCGTCACGCCCAGCGCGCGCCGCACTTTGCGGAAGCCGGGGCCGTCGCCGAGCTCGTCGATCGAGCCGAACGCGTAGCTCATGATGACGACGCTACCACTCAACCTTTCGGCGAGGAGGCGTAATGGACTACGGATTGACGGAGGAGGAGCAGGCGGTGCTCGAGATCCCCGGGCAGTTCTACCGCGCTCTCGAGGCGCTGCCCCAGCTCCATCCGGCAGATCTCGAAGAGGCGGCGTTCCACGTGCATGCTCTCGGCCGCATCGTGGCGATGCGCGCGGCGCATCGCGCGCACCCCGATCTGATCCCGAACAAGTCCGGCACGCCGATCTAGGCAACCGCATGCGCGACCTCGCGCCGGAGCAAGGCGACCACGTGTCCCAGGGACAGTCCCTCGGACGTGGCTCGAGCGGATAGGTCCCGGGGACTGTCCCTCGGTCAGGCGACGGCGGGCGCGATCTCGCGTCCGAGCAGGGCGACCATGTCGAGATCGTCGTGCAGCAGGTGCTGGCACATGACCCGGGCGACGCCCGCCTGCTCGTACTCGCGCAACCGCTCGACGACCTCGTCGATCGTGCCCGACACCGCTCGGCGTGAGCCCTCGACGTCGTCGAGCGGGCGGCCGAGCCGCTCCGAAAGCCGCCGCCTGCGCTCGGCGAGCTCGGCACGATCGCGGCCGACGATGCACGAGGTCATCAGCGAGAGCGGCAGCGTCGTCGGATCCCGGCCCGCCGCTTCGCAGAAACGGTCGAGCGCGGCCCGGCGCTCACGGCAGGTCTCGACGTCGGCGAAGGTCGTGTTGTACTCGGAGGCGAAGCGGGCGGCCGGCTCCGCGGTGCCTCGTTTGGCCGCGCCGCCGACGAGGATCGGCAGCGGCCGTTGCACCGGCTTCGGCAGCGGGTTCGAGCCCCGGAGCGTGTAGTGGTCGCCTTCGAAGTCGAACGGCTCGTCCTCGTTGACCTGCCGGTAGACGATCTCGAGCTGCTCGCCGAAGCGCGCGAGGCGCCAGGAGCGGTCGTGGAACTCGAAGCCGTGCTGGACGTGCTCGGGCTCGTGCCAGCCTGCGCCCATCCCGAGCTCGACCCTGCCCCCGGAGACGTGATCGACGGTGACCGCGTTCTTCGCGAGCACCGACGGATGGCGGAACGTCCCGGGTGAGACGAGCGTCCCCAGCCGAAGCTTTTCGGTGCGGGCGGCGAGCGCGGCCAGGCTCGCCCAGGCGGCGAGGCTGCCCGCCTGGCCCCCGTGGAAGCCGCTGTAGTGATCCGAGCGGAACAGCGCCTCGACGCCGTTCTCCTCGCAGGCCTCGGCGATCGCGAGCCAGTCGTCCCAGGTCACGCCCTCCTGTCCCTCGATCATCAGGGCCACGCGCACGGCACGATTCTCTCCGATGAGGATTCGAACCGCGACGACGGCCGACGCTCCAGCGGTTGCGGCCGTGCACGAGCAGAGCGCTCGCACGGCCTATCGCGAGATCTTCGCCGGCAAGTCCTTCCGCGGGCCCGACTGGCACGAGATCCTGGCGGCGCCGGACACCCGTGCGCTCGTCGCGGAGGAGCAGGACGAGATCGTCGGCTTCGTGATCCTGAAGCCGGCGGAGATCGAGGCGCTCTACGTCGCCCCCTCCCGCTGGGGCCGGGGCATCGGCAGCCGCCTGCTGGCCGAAGCGACGCAGCAACTGGCGGAGTACGACGAGCTGACGCTGTGGGTCCTGGCCGAGAATCTCTCCGCGCGCCACTTCTACGAGCACCACGGCTGGGCTCCCGACGGCACCGAGAAGGAGAGTTTCTACGGCGCGGTCGAGCTGCGGTACCGCAGGAGCGCGGGTGGGAGCGCGTAGAAGAGCGCGATCGCGAGATAGAGCGCAACGCTCGCAAGCGGGCTGGCGAACGCCACCAGCGTCGCGGCGGCGTAGATCGGGATGCCCGGGTTGTAGCTCCGGGTGATGTCGTCCAGCTCGGATTGCTCGACTCCCGGCCGGACCAGGCGCCGTCCGGTCGACATCCAGCGCCAGAGAAGCTGGAACAGCACGGCCATGATCACGAACGTGATCCCGTAGGCGAGCGCCGCGGTCTGCTCGTCGTTCGCCCGGCGCAGGAACTCGGCGACGAGGCGGGTCGGGAACGGCGTGAAGGCGACGACCATCAGCAAGAGCGTGTTCAGGAACAGGAGCGGGCGGTCGACGCGGTCGACGAAGTCGAAGAGCGCGTGGTGGTTGACCCAGATCACGCCGATCGTGAGGAAGCTCGTCACGTACGCGAAGTACGAGGGCCAGATGTGGAGCAGCGCGTCCCCGAGGTCGTGCGTCCCGGCGGAGACGCCTAGCTCGAGCACGAGCAGGGTGATCGCGATCGCGAAGACGCCGTCGCTGAAAGTCTCGAGGCGCGAGCTCGTCACAGCCTCCCATCCTGACTTGCTCGACGGCTAGCATCGACGGATGGCCGTTCTCTCGCCCGAGGGCTATCTCGCGGACCTGAATCCCGCCCAGCGGGAGGCCGTCCTCCACACCGAAGGGCCCCTGCTCGTCGTCGCCGGCGCCGGCTCCGGGAAGACGCGGGTGCTCACGCACCGGGTCGCTCATCTGATCGCAGCCTGCGGTGCCAAGTCCCAGGAGATCCTCGCGATCACGTTCACGAACAAGGCGGCGGGGGAGATGCGGAGCCGCCTCGAGGGGCTGCTCGGCCCGTTCGCGGGCGGGCTCTGGATCCTCACCTTCCACGCCGCCTGCGGCCGCATCCTCCGCCGGGAGGCGCCGCGGCTCGGCTACCGCTCCAATTTCACCATCTACGACCAGGCCGACCAGGTCCGGGTCGTGAAGGCCTGCCTCGAGGAGCTCGAGCGCGACCCGAAGCGCTTCGTCCCGCGCGGCATCCACGCGCAGATCTCGCGCGCGAAGAACCAGCTGATCGGGCCGGACGAGTACCGCTCCCGCGTGGCTTCCTTCTACGACCAGACCGTGGCCGACGCGTACGACCTCTACCAGCGGCGCCTGTTCGGCTCGAACGCGGTCGACTTCGACGACATGCTGATGCTGACGGTGGACGTGCTGGAGCGCTTCCCCGAGGCGCTCGAACGCTGGCAGAAGGCGTTCCGCTACGTGCTCGTGGACGAGTACCAGGACACGAACCACGCGCAGTACCGGCTGCTCCAGCTGCTGGCCGCGAAGCACCGCAACGTGTGTGCGGTCGGAGACCCCGATCAGTGCTTGGTTGCCGGAACCTTGATCACGATGGCCGACGGCTCGAAGAAGCCGATCGAGCAGATCCGGGCCGGGGACGATGTGCTTTCGTGCTACGGCAGCGGCCGGTTTGGGCCTTCAAGGGTCACTCGAGTGCACCGCGGGACGAGACGCAACGGCGTCGCAATCGCCACCGCCAGTGGCCGGCGGATCGTGTCCACGCCGGAGCACATCCATTTCGCCGGCTTCAAGACAGGAGCGACGCCCCACCTTTACATGACCTACCTGATGTGGAAGAACGGACCAGGTTTCCGAGTCGGCACCTCGAGCACGTACAGCAAGGGCCAGCGTCGTCCGCTGGCTGGTCCCGCCATGCGTATGAACGGAGAGCACGCGGATGCCTGCTGGGTGGTCTCGGTTCACCCCACCGAAGCGGAGGCCCGAGCAGCTGAGATGCTGCTCTCGCTGCGCTACCGGCTTCCGACGTTGCCGTTCGTGGCGCGCGCGCATAGGTCCCGCGAAGGCCGCGGCCTCGTCTCCGACCAACAGTTGCTCGACAGGATCTTCGACGAGTTGGACACAGATAGCGGCGGGCGCACGCTCCTCCGAGACCAGGGGCTGAGCTTCGACTACCCGCACTTCAGCGCCGCGACGACGACGGCGGAGAGCCGCATCCGCAGGCGGCTTACCGTTTCGCTTTGCGGAGACCGGCGCGGCGCTGGCCCGATGCATCGGCTGTCGCTGTTCGGATACGACGAGGAAGGGCGTCGGGCGCTCGAGGGGACGGATCTCTCGGTCAGGCCTGCTTACAAGGGATCGAACGGTTGGCGTGTTGAGAGTGCGTACGCCGACTTCGGGCGACTCATCCAGACCGTCGAGGAGATTGAAGACGTCCTTGACGTCTCCGTCAGGTTCACGGCGCGACTCGGCGCGCGAGAGGGCGCGAACGAGGACCGGAACTCGCTGCCCTTCATGCCGGCGTCTGCGGTGCGTCCAGGGATGGTGATGGTGAACGACGAGGGCGAGTTCGACATCGTCGAGCGAGTCGAGTCCGTCGCGCTCGACGCCCCGGTTTACGACATCGACGTCGAGCGCACGCACAATTTCATCGCGGACGGACTGGCCACGCACAACTCGATCTACGCCTTTCGCGGGGCCGACATCCGCAACATCCTCGAGTTCGAGCGCGACTTCGGCGAGACGCGCACGATCGCGCTCGAGCAGAACTACCGCTCGACCAACTCGATCCTCGAGTCCGCCAACGCCGTCATCTCCCACAACCGCGAGCGCAAGCCGAAGAACCTCTGGTCGGAGCTGGGGGAAGGGGAGCCCGTGCGCGTGATCGAGGTCGAGGACGAGCACGCCGAGGCCCGGTTCGTGGCAGCGCGGATCGCGGGCCTGGTCGAGGAAGGCTTGGCGGGGAGCGAAATCGCGGTCTTCTACCGGACGAACGCGCAGTCGCGGGTGCTCGAGGACGTGCTCGTCCGCCAGCAGGTCCCCTACCAGGTGATCGGCGGCCCGCGCTTCTACGAGCGGGCGGAGATCAAGGACGCGATCGCCTACCTGCAGGTGATCGACAACCCGTCCGACGGGGTCTCGCTGCAGCGGATCGCCAACCGGCCGCGGCGCGGTATCGGCGACACATCGCTCGCCCGCCTGCAGGGCTACGCCGACACTCAGGGACTGTCCCTGTTCGAGGCGCTCGGGCACGGCGAGGAGGCGGGGATCGCGCCGGCCCCACTGCGGGCCGTCAAGGCGCTCGAGACCCTCCTCCAGTCACTCCAGTCCCAGGCCCAGGAGCTGACCGTTCACGAGCTGGTCCAGCGCGTGCTCGAGCGGAGCGGCTACCTCGAGTCGCTCGAGGCCGAGCGGACGGTCGAAGCGCAGGGCCGGATCGAGAACCTGCAGGAGCTGGTCGGCGTCGCGCAGGAGTACCTGGCGGCGGCGGACGACCCGAGCCTGTCCCACTTCCTCCAGGAGATCTCGCTCTACTCCGACCAGGACGCGATCCAAGAGGAGCAGAGCCTCGTCACCCTGATGACGCTCCACAACGCGAAGGGGCTCGAGTTCCGGGCCGTCTTCATGATCGGGATGGAGGAGCAGATCTTCCCGCACTCGCGCTCGATCGAGGAGCAGGGCATCGAGGAGGAGCGGCGGCTCTGTTACGTGGGGACGACGCGCGCGAAGGAGTTGCTGACGTTGATCCACGCGAGCGCCCGCTCGCTGTACGGGCTGCGCAACTACAACCTGCCGTCGCGCTTCCTCGACGAGCTGCCCGAGCGCCACGTCCAGCGCGAGCGGCTGCGCCCCGCCTCCTGGTCGGGGTACGGAGCGCCGGTGATCGAGGTCGAGCCGCGCGCGGACATCCCGTCGCTCTCGACCGGAGATTCGGTCCGGCACGGGAGCCTGGGGGAGGGGGTCGTGACCCGGATCGAGCCGGGCGGCGTCGTCACGGTGCGGTTCGAGAAGGACGGGTCGGAGCGGCGGCTGATGCTCGACTACGCTCCGCTGGAGAAGGTGAGGTGAGACTCGCTCTGCTTGCAGGGGCCGCGCTGGTCGTGCTCGCGGCGAGCGGGGCGGAAGCGAAGCGCGCGCTCACTCCTGAGCCGAGCTATGCCGATTACTCGCCGGCAGTGTCCCCGGACGGCACCCGGGTCGCGAAGGCGTGACGCCGGGGCACTTCGTCCGGGCGGCCTCGCTCTACACCGTCGGGTCGGACGGCCGGGGCGTGGTGGCGCTGACCCGTGGATCCGTCCAGAGCCCGTCGAACGGGATGCTCGGCCACTACGACCAGTTTTCGTCCCCTAGCTGGTCGCCCGACGGCTCCCGTCTCGTCTACACGCATTACTGGCAGGGGACGCGGTACGACTATCCGCACAGCGAGTTAGCGATCCTCGACGCGGACGGCACCGACGGCCGGACGCTGACGACGACCGAGCCGCTCGACTTCTTCCGGGCTTCGTCGCCCGCGTGGTCGCCGGCTGGGAACCAGATCGCCTCCGTCGCGGACGACAACATCTGGGTGATCAATCCGGACGGCTCAGGGCTTACCCGGCTGACGAACGATCCGGTCGTGGCCGACGAGCCTGCGTGGTCGCCGGACGGGTCGCAGATCCTGTTCGTGCACTCTCGCAGCTCCGGCATCACGCATGATTTCACGGTCATGAACGCCGACGGGAGCGGGCAGCGGGTGATCGCTTCGCTGGAAGGAGCCATCGTGCCCACTTGGTCACCGGATGGGACGACGATCGCCTTCAGCGCGACCCTCGACAGCGACGCGATGGAGATCTATGCGATCGACTCCGATGGCGGCAACCTGCGTCGTTTGACCAAGAATCCCGCGCAGGACGATACTCCTGCCTGGACGCCGGACGGGAAGTCGATTGTCTTCCGCAGTACACGTGGCGGTAGCGTGGCCAGCGGCCGGCTCTGGATCATGAACGCAGATGGGTCGAACCAGCGGCTCCTGATACCTGAGGCGCCCAGGCGTGCGGCCAACGGGCAGAAGTGCACGATCACCGGCACCGATGCGGCGGATCAGCTGGACGGTACGCCCGGCAAGGACGTGCTGTGCGGGCTGGGAGGGATAGATGGGATCTCGGGGAATGAGGGCAACGACGTCGTGGACGGCGGGCCGGAACGGGATGTGCTCGTCGGCGGTTCTGGGAACGATCTGATCCTGGCCCGAGACCATCGCAAGGACGCCGTTCGCGGCGGCACGGGCTTCGACCGCGTGCAGGTCGATGGCGGCGTCGACAAGGTGAGCGGCGTGGAGAAGATCCTCCGATGACGATCGAGTACCGAACCTGCCGGCCCGACGAGATGGCCGCCGCGCTGACGCCGATCTGGCACTACTTCGGGCGGGTCGCGAACGAGGAGGACGCCGAGAAGATGGTGCGCATCCTTCCGACCGAGCGAGTGCATGTCGCGGTCGAGGACGGCTCGATCGTGGGTGGGGCGGGGGCCTATCTGTTCGACACGACGGCGCCGGGCGGAGCCCAGGTGCCGACCGCCGGCGTGATGGCGGTCGGCGTGCTGCCGACTCACCGGCGGCGCGGGATTCTGCGAGGGCTCATGCGCAAGGAGCTCGACGACATCCACGAGTGGGGGCAGCCGCTGGCCACCCTGTACGCGTCCGAGGGCGCGATCTACCGGCGGTTCGGCTACGGGCTCGCCTCGATCTCGGGCGACATCGCGCTTCCGCATGCGCACGCGGCGTTCTACGCGGCGCCCGAGCCGGCCGGCCGCGCGCGGATGATCTCCTACGAGGAGGCGCTCGAGCTGATGCCGCCGATCTACGACCGCGTCCAGGCTGAGACCCCCGGGATGCTGAGCCGCTCGCGCGAGTGGTGGGAGGTGCGCCGGCTCGCGAGCGGTCCGTGGGCGAAGGGGGAGCAGATGCGCGTCGTCCTGGAGATCGACGGAACCCCCGAGGCCTACGCGCTCTACCGGGTCGAGTTCGAGATGGAACATGGGATCTCGCGAAGCGTCCTCCAGGTGGGCGAGGCGATCGGCGCGACGCCGGCTGCGAAGCGGGAGATCTGGCGCTTCCTGCTCGACGTCGACTGGGTCGAGACGGTACGCGCGATCTTCATGCCGCCCGACCATCCGCTGTTCCTGCTCCTCGCCGAGCCGAGGAGGATGGGCTGGGTCGCGGCCGAGGCGCTGTGGGCGCGGCTGGTGGACGTCGGCGCGGCGCTGTCGGCGCGCGGGTACGCGTCGGACGACTCCGTCGTGCTGGAGGTTGCCGACGAGTTCTGCCCGTGGAACGAAGGGCGCTGGGAGGTCGGCCCGGGGGGCGCGGAACGCACGAAGGCGGAGCCGGACCTGCGCCTGGGCGTCGACATGCTTGGCTCGGTCTATCTCGGCGGGTTCACGTTCGCCGAGCTCGAGCGAGCGGGCCGCGTCGAGGAGCTGCGCGAGGGTGCGGTCGCCCGGGCAGATGCGTTGTTCCGCTCGGACCGGCATCCGTGGTGCCCGGAAATCTTCTAAGCCGGGATGGTCGACACGGCGTACTGTCGAACGAGCGGATCGCGCGTGGCCAGTACGAGACCTTGCTCGAGCGCCTGCGCGACGAGCATCCGGTCGAACGGATCGCGGTGGAGCGGGGGTAGCGAAGCGGCGCGCACAGCATGCGCCCAGCGAATCGGCAGCTCGAGCAGGCCGGCTTTCCCGGCTTCGTCGCTAATCGCCGTCGGAAGCGTCAACCGCCCGGCTGCTTCCTTGATCGCCGCTTCCCAGATGCTCGCGGCACTGAGATAGACCTCGTTCGACTCATCCTCGATCGCTGCCCGAACCTCGGCCGCGACCTGCGAGGGATTGTTCAGCCACCAGATCGCGATGTGCGTATCGAGGAGGAGCCTCAAGCGCCGAAGATCTTCTCGACCTCGGGCATGGGCGCGTCGAAGTCGGGAGCGATCCGGGCCTTCCCTTTCCACTGTCCGCCGCACCGAGTCCCGGTGGACGGCACGTGACGTACGAGCTCGGCAACCGGAACCCCGTCGCGGGCGATCACGACCCGCTCGCCCCGCTCGGCGAGCCGAACAAGCTTCGAGAGGCGCGTCTTCGCCTCGAGCATGTTCACCTTGACCATGGTTAGCTAATTCTACCTTCAGGGATTCCGGGCCTGCGCTTTCGGCATCGCGTATCCCCAGTGCTCGACGCCGACGATTCGCTATCGTCACCCTCGACCAGGGCGGTTAGCTCAGTTGGGAGAGCACCAGCTCGACAAGCTGGGGGTCACTGGTTCGAGCCCAGTACCGCCCACCTAGAGAACCCGCTGGAAACGGCGGGTTTTCTATGCAGTGGTCTTGTGGCAGGGGCTCTGCGTCTCCCGCTCCTTGGAAAGGGTTTGGAAAGAGTGGGTGCTCCGCTCGCTGCAGACACAGCGATCGGCCATTCGACCTCGGACAGCTCGTGACCCTTGTTCGAGCTCCTCGATCAGCGTGGCCGAGCGTTCGATCATCGGTGAAGAAGAACGTGACGGTGGCGCGATGGTAGGTCGCGCGTCATCCTCCAGCGACCGCGACTTCTGCTGCCTCTTCGAGGGGTCAGCTTCTGATTAGTGGGGACGCCGGAGGTCGCTGAGCTGCCGAAAATGCGCGGTACGAGAAATAGGAGGTGACGGTGGACCTGAGGCGAACTTATGTCGTCCCGTAGCGGTCGAACAGCTTTCTCAGCTCGGCGTTGTCCTGCTCCTCGAGGGTGACGACCTCGGCCCGCACCTCATCCCGGTTCACGTCGAGCCGCCGTAGGTTTCCCTTGTCGCCCTTGCCGCCCTCCTTGACGATGACTTCGATGCGGCCGAACTCGTGGCCGTGGGTCTCCGCGAACTTGGCCAGGCCCCTGGCCGCGCTGTCCTCGTGCGTACCCCAATGCGGATCGAGGATGTCGACGACCAGGTGCTCGCCGTCTTGGCGGAAAAAGAGGAAGTCCGGGTACATCGCTTGGTCGTTGCCCTGCCACTCGTAGGGGACGAGCATCGACCAGGACTTGCGCGGCTGGTTGCGCAGCCAGCCAAGTACGCGACCTCCGTGTCGTCCTCTTCAAGCAGAGCCTGAACACCGGCTGGGACTGCCCGCGCGCTGAGGTCGTGATGTCGTTCCGCAGCGCGAGCGACTACACGAACATCGCCCAGTTGATCGGTCGGCTCGTCCGCACGCCGCTCGCGCGCGAGGTCCAGGGCGATGACTTCCTGAACAGCGTCGCGCTCTATCTGCCGGGCTACGAGGCCGGCGCGCTCGAGAAGGTCCAGAAGTACCTGACATCGAGGGAGACGGGCCTGGCCGCGCCGCCGGACATCGAGCGCGGCGAGAACCTAGTTGAGTACCCCCCCGCCGCCGGCAAGGACGAGCTGTTCGAGAAGGCGGCGACGCTGCCCACCTACCAGATCCAGCGCCTGAGCAAGAAGACGAACGTCCAGCGGCTAATCAAGCTCTCATGGCACCTGACCAACGACAAGATCGAGCCCGGCGCCCTCGCCAGCGCACGGCAATTCGTCATCGACGCGCTGGAGGCTGCGCGGCGGAAGCGGGCGCGGACGAAGGCGTTCAAGGACGCCGTCAAGAGGACGAGCCAGATCGCTGTCCGGGCGGTGATCATGGAGACGCCGATCGCCGGCGACGACGTCGACGACCCGACCCTTGAGGAGAGCTTCAACCAGGTCGTAGCCGCCGCTGAGAACGTGGACGACGTTTTCCGCGCCTGTGGCCGCCGGCTCGGTGAGGGGCTCCACAAGCAGTGGCTGAAGGCGCGTGTCGCCGCCGGCGCGATGCCGACCGAAGCCAAGGCCGAGCTCTACGCGCTCTTGGCCGACGACAAGCTCTGGCAGTTACTGCAGGCGGAGTGCGGCAAGCGGTTCTGGGAGAAGAAGCGTGCACACAAACCGGCGATCAGCGCTCTCCCCGAGTCGCGCCGCCAGCAGTACGACAAGCTGAACATCACTGGGGCCAAAGGCACGCCGCTCGAGCTGGCGCTGCCGCCGTCGATGATCGTCAGCAAGAACGCGGCCAGCTACGAGCGTCATCTCTATACGGACGAGGGCGACGCCTTTAGCTGCAAGCTCAACGACTGGGAGGTGACGACGGTCGAGGAGGAGCTCAAGCGCGATGGCTGGCGGACGCTGGATGTTCGGGCTCCGGCACGCCGACGCGCTTCGGGCTGCCGGCGTCCTCGTCGTCGAGATGGTCGTCACGCCCGACCCGTATCCGGCGCCCTCCGGTCAGCTCCGTCTTGGCGTCGGTGCCGCCGGCCGCCGACGCCCCGAAATCGTCCTCGCCGCAAGGACGGAGGCCGACCTGCGGCGGCTGACGGGTGCGCTCGACCACGGAAGCCCCGCGGATCTCGGTCGGGCGCTTGGCTACACCGAGGAAGCGATCCGGTGGTTCTATGCCCGGGTGGCCGAGAGCGGCACCCTGGCATACGACGGGGAAAATGAGGACGACCGACGGTAGCCCGTAGCTCCGGGTGCGCCGCCTCTCGTCACCGAGGTCGTCGTGCGTCACGATTCCGGCCTCGGCGCGTCTTTCCAACATCTTTCCACGCGGCCGCAACCCCGCATCGCTGCTGGGCTCTCGCGGCGTCGCCTACTCCCGTAGCTGGGGGTCACGCGTGGTACCATCTCCCCGGCTACGTGAACGGGCGGGCACCGCTCCAACGGCCCCGCCCCGGCACCAGGAGGTGAGTCCTGATGCACCTGAATCCTATGAAGTGCGCATCCCGTCGCGCACAGAGGGCTGAGCTATGACAAGCCCGGCGCAACGGATGCGCGTTGTCTGCCCGGCGTGCGGCATCGCGTACGACCGGTGTCGACCGAGCATCAACCTCGACATCGACCCCTGGGCGGACGAGGACTACTTGCGCGAAGCCTCGACCACAACCTGCCCGATCTGCGAAAACCTCAGCGAGCTGGGCACTTCCGTCGTGGAGGCGAGGGACGGCAAGGAGGTCCGACGATGAGCGTCCGCCGAACGAGGTACGAGCGCGGCATCTACTTCCGGGAGACGCCGGCCGGCCGTAGGTATGAGATCCAGTTCACCGACTCGGACGGGAAGATCCGATGGCGGGTCATCGAGGGCGGTCTGCGCGAAGCTCGCGCGGCTCGTGCCGGGATCATCGCAAAGAAGGCGCAAGGCGTCCGGGTAGCGCCAACGAAGCGGACTGTCGCGGAGATGGGCGCCGAGTGCATGGCGGCTCAGCGGCACTTACGGCCGCGAACAATCGAGGTCTACGAAACCAACCTCCGAGTCCACGTCTATCCATCGCTCGGCCGGCGCAAGATCGCCGACGTGACCGTGGATGATGTGGCCGAATTGATCCGCAAGCTGGAGGCCAAAGGGCTTGCGCCGTGGACAATCCGCGGGGTGCTTTCGGCCTTTGGGCGGGTCCTCAACTACGCCGCGCGCCGGGGGATGATCCCAGCCAATCCGATCTCGCTGCTGGAGACCGGCGAGAGACCGCGCGTGTCGCGTACGCGGGTACGCGGACTGACCGCTAACGAGATCGAGCGACTGCTTCGGGCGGCGAGCGACAACTACCGGGCCGTCCTTGCGACGGCGATTTTTACCGGCTGCCGTCAGTCGGAGCTGCTCGGGCTGCGTTGGGATGACGTCTCTTTCGACGGCGGACGGATAGCGGTCCGCGGTCAACTCGGGCGCGACGGTCAGTACGTCGCGCTCCCGAAGACTGAGCGTTCCGAGAGAGAAATCCCAATGTTTTCAGCGCTGGCCGCATTACTTCGCAAACACAAGGAGCGGATGTTCGCCCGCGGCTTCGCGCGGCCGGACGACTACGTCTTCACGACCAGCACGGGCGCACCCATGTCGCACAGAAATGTCGTCGGCCGCGGGTTGAAGAAGGCGCTTGCGCGCGCTGGTCTTCCCGAAATGCGGTTCCACGACTTGAGGCACGTGTACGCCGCCATCGCGATCGCTGAGGGGTGGTCGGAGGAGTACCTCGCCAGCGTGATGGGGCACTCATCCTCGGCGTTCACGCGCAGCGTCTACGGCGGACTGTTCGACCGGACCGTGCGCCTTCGCGAGGCGGCGGCTGGCCTTGAGCGGAGTCACGGCGAGATTCTAGAAAGGGTTATCGAAGCGCAATACGCATGGAAGGAGGAGCGCTATGGACATAAGGTTGACTGAGGAGGAGATTAGACGAGCGATTCAGGCCGGGTTGGACTCGGCGGCGGTTGCGGCCGAATCCTTCACTCGTTACGCAAGACCGGATGAGCGTGCAGAGGTTGGCCGCCGGATCGGTCGACGGGCTGTACGTGCCGATCCGGTGTCGACCGCATCTCACTGATGTAGAGCGCCACGATCAGAGGCGCCATGACCGTTGAGCTCGGAAAGCTCTCCCGCCAGCGCCCGAAGATCGAGTAGTCCGCCCATTCGACACCGCTAATCCGGAGCCTCACGGCCAGTGCCGCTCCGACGGATGCTCGCCATCGCGGCCAAGTTCATCGCCGTGTTGAGTACTGACGAACTTCGCGAGTTGAACCGATCGCTCCAGCCGAAGACCGCGCTTCGCTAAAGGGCGGGCGTCGTCGGAGGCGGCGACCGTGACGGTGTTCAGTGCCACCCGCGTCGGCGCCGCGGACGTGATCGTCAGGGAGCGTTCGGCGACGTCTCCTTCGGAATGCAGGCGCTCAAGCTCGGCTTCAGGCCGGGCGAGGCGGCTTCGTCGCCGGTGCCTAGCCACTCCTGGAGCCTACGCAGGTCGAGCACCGACTGATCGCGCGCGTCGCCGAACTCGGTCGTGTGCGGTCGCACGAGACCTTCGCGAAGATCGGCCCGCGCGCCAGCTGATAGCTCCCAGCCGAGCGGCGCGGTCAGGCCGGGGTGCAGGCCGGGCGAGATCGTTACCGTGCAACCGGGCGGCCGCAACCGGTAGGCGAGAGCGCGAGCGAACGTCTCCATCGACGAGTGGGCGCCGAACGCTGTCATGAGCGGCACGACGCTCTCACTCTTGACCCCGCCGGCCGACAGCTCCGCCTCAAGCGGAGCGCGATAGTGGTTGTCGAGTTCGACGATCACGAGCGCGATTTGCCGCTTGCCCTTCGCGTTGAACGCCGTAACGAGCTGGCGAATCGACGGCCACAGCGCGTCGATCGTGACGAGACCACTGTTGTCGGCGTAGCCGCCGTCCACGAGTCGCATCTCACAGAGCGATGCCTTGACAGACGCGCAGCCCTTCTCAGCGCCCTTGGGATCGCCTCGGGAGAGGCGGCAGTGCCCCGACACGTGGCCCGACGGCGAGACGTAGGGGAAACGGCTGCCAAGCAGTGCCGCCGTCGAGAGGCGGAGATCCTTAGTCGCACACGCTGCTTCGACGACCTCTACCGTTCCGGCGAGCGGGAGAGTGTCGTAGTCGCCCCGTCCCGGCTCGCGCGCGTCGAGGTTCGGCCAGGCACCAAGGTTGGCAGCGCTCACTACACCTCGCGCCTTGCCACCGGTGACCGTCGTGTTCGTGATCAGGAGCGGGATCAGGCTCGCGACCATTCGTTTCTTCGCATCCGCGCTCGACCGCATGTCCCAGGTGAGCCTGAGGCGCGGGTCGAATCGGCCGGTGGGCCATGCACGGTCGAACGCTTGCTCGAGAATGGTGGCGCGGTCGGCGGTCATGCACAACGAACCGATCTCCCAGGCGCAGTCGCCGCCGCGGTGCGAGTTGAGGCCGAACCAATGATTGGTCAGGTCGTGGAAGAGTGCCCAGCCGACCGTCGGAGCCGCGAAGTCGCGGCCGAGCCGCTCGTCCACCCATCCGCCACCGAGGTTGCCATCGGAGATGAGTTCGCGTGCATACGCGAAGAGCCCCATGGCGCCGCCCGAGACGCCACTGGCGACGAAGATGCGGCGGGCAGCGTCGGCTTGCTGCTCCCTCTTGCGTCGCCGCGACGTGCTGCACGTCGCGTCAGCGTCGGTTTTGAGCTTCGCAGCGTCGAGGCCTCCATTCGAGACGCCGACGATGCAATCGAGTGCGAGCGCAGTCCAGTACGCCGCGCGAATCCCGCCGCCGTGCGCGGCGACGAGATACATCGGGACCGGGGTCGTGGACGAGCCGGTCGTCGTGCCGTTGAGCTCTGGCTGCGCATCGACCCATTTCGCGAAGGCCTTCTTCAGCGTCGGTGTTGCGGGCCTCGTGTGGCCGTTCGCCGTCACGATCGACTCGCGATTCACGAGGCGCGCTTCGTGGAGCGTCGGCGGGCTCTCGATCGCTCCGACGGCGAACCAAGCGATCACGACGAGGGTGAGGACGGGGAGCTGCCGGACTCCGACCTGGAACAACACGCTCGGCGGCTTGAGGTAGAAGCTGCCGAAGACGAGGGCATTCAGCACGGCCAACCAGAACGCTGCGCCGAAGACTACGAGCGTCAACGTGCCGAGCGCGATCGTGCTCCCGAAGGTGTCGATGTGCACCGCGAGCAGTGAGCCGAGCCCAACCGCGCCCGCAGTCGGAAGGGCGAGCATCGCGTACGTCTTGTCGTCCTTTCTGACTTTTGGCTGCAGGTGGAAGAGCCACCCGATGAAGGCCAACAAGCCGGCGCAGACGACAAGGGCGATGACCGCGTCGGCGACCGGCCCGGCCCAGAGCAGCGCTACGGACCCGACGCCCACCACGATCACAACGGGAACGAAGACGCGCCAGCGCAGCCGGAAGCGGCGCGGTCTCTTCTCGGCGGTCATGAGGACGGCCGCGCCAGCGAGGATCGCACTCGGCACGAGGGGCTGGAGCGATCTCCAACCGCCTCTCGAGAGCTCCGCGTCGATCGCGGCTGCGACACCGGTCGCCGCGAAGAGCAGCAGCGGCACGATGGCGAGGATCTCGGCGATGCGCTCGTCGTGGTCGGTGACGCGCTCCTCTTCTTCTTCCCCCGGAACACCGAACTTCGCCAGGTCGAGGACACCCAAAAGCACGGCCATCACGCCGAGTACGATCGGGCCGTACCCGAACGGGCCGCAGGCGACGAGGACGACGCCCCCGGCGACAAGCACGCCTCCACCGACGAACCACCGGCGCCGGTGGAAGTCGCGGAGCTTGCGGGGACGCTGGGTCACCTGCGTCAGCTGCACGCCGCTTTCGTAGACAACGAGCGAGAGGAGCAGCGTCCCGGCGATTCCGAACCCGAGACGCGCGATCGAGTGCGCAGAGCCGAGTCCCCACGTGCGGATGCTGTCGACGGCCTGGCCGCTCGTCTGTGCGAGAAACATCAGCGCCACCGCCAGCAGCCCCAGGGCGACGACGCTCACACGCTGGCGGTAGACGAACCGGGCCACGCGGCCGACGAGCGTGTACGGGCTCTTCTCCGTGGACCGCAAGCCCATTGCGGCTGCGACCAAGATGATCGCGAGTGTGCCGAGGGCCAGCAGGTCGAGGGCGGACGCGGCGGCTATCAATCCTTCGCCCTGACCGCTTGCGCCCAACCACCGCAGGATCGCCGCGGCGACGGCGACTAAGACGACGGCGACAGCGCCGACTACAGCGAGCATGCGGATGTCGTCGCGTGTCTCGCTTCGCTGGTGACCGACGATGAAGAGGAGCACGGCGCTGAGCAGCAAGACGAGTGCGGCAGTGCCGGTGAGTGAGTACGCCAACAACCACCACTGGCTTGGAAGCCGCCAGCAGCCGCTGCAGCCAAACAGCACATTCTGCTGGGGGTCGACGAACTGCGGTGCGACCCAATCGGTGCGATAGGCGGTCCCCACCGCCTGGTCGAGCCGCCAGGCTGCGACGAGGGCGAGGACGCCGACGACAGTGCAGAGCCGTGCCAGGATGCGTAGACGCGGGCTCTCGTCGGGAGGGGCGAGCGGCTGGAGGTCGGGCGCAGAGGACGGCGCGTGGGCCTTCGGCAAGGCGGATCGCTTCACACGCCCTAGTTTCTCTCATTACACGTCTAGCGTCCAGAGGTCCGCGGGTTCGTCTTTTGGGCTGTCTGTTCGCCCAAAGCAGCTGAAAGTATGGTCCTCCTGGATCTCTCTTGAGCTCGCGAACTGATTAGACAGAGCCTGGTGTCGCGACCACCAAAAAGAGAGCGCTCTGGAAAGGCGGTTGGAAAGCAGCACCCGCGAACAACGGTTGATCGGCGCCCTCGCTCGTGGCGCGGAATGCGCTGAGCAGAGCCGCTCGGTGAACAACGGCGACCAACGGCGGAACCAAAAAAGCACTCGACAAGCTGGGGGTCACTGGTTCGAGCCCAGTACCGCCCATTTCGGCTTTTACCGCGGCAGGGAACCGCGTAGTTGAGCGGGGAGGTAACAAGCCTGTGAGAGTCGTGCTCCGGAGATCACGTTGGCGCGCAACTTCTTGAAGAAGAGCCGGGAGCGAGGCGCCATTCTCAACCGTCGACGTCGAGCTCGGCGATCCAGCGTGCGATGCCGCCGTGTCGACTGGCTGCCTTATAGAGGGCCATCTTCCCCGCCGCCTGGAACTCACTCGGCTCGGGCCATTGAGTGCGCCCGGTGAGAAAGGCCATAAGCTCATTGCGAATGCGCTCGTCAGTCCAGATCCTTCGCCGTCCGCGCTTCTGGCCACCGTTCGAACTTGTCTGAATCGCAAGCCGGTAACGAGTGCTTGGGCCGCGCCCGACGGTCCTGAGAACGCCAGCCTTCACAAGGCTTGCAAGATCCTCCTTCGCCTGGGAGCTCTTGACCCCCGCGAGTTGCTCGTAGTCGGCGCGGCTGATCTCCCGCCGGCCGCCGGTCGTGAGAGCCGCGACAGCCTGCTCCTGATGACCTCCGAGCTGGATCGTTTCGGCGACCTTCTGCGTTAGCCGGTTGAGCTCGTACACGCGCTCGGCAACTCGTTCGAACTCCTGGGCAAGGCCGTTGGCGAAGTAGAGCAGCCACTCCGCCATGTTGTTCGTGTTTCGCCTGACGGAGCGCAGCGCGTCGTAGTAGCGCTCCTTATCCATTGCGTAGTAACGCTCGGCCGAGAAGAGGCGGCGCGTTACGTAGCCCTCCCGAAACAGCACAGCGAGCGCAAGAAGGCGGGCGACCCGTCCGTTGCCGTCGGCGAAGGGGTGGATATTCGTGATCTCGTAATGAGCGACGCCGGCGAGGATTGGCCCTGGATAGTCATTGTCTTGCGAATGCTTCTGCTCGAGGTACGCGCACAGCTCCTCTGCGAGGCGGGGCACCTCTTGGGGCGGAGGCGCGGCGTGAAACACCTTTCCCGGCTCGTCCCCGACAACCGCTTCGCCCGGCCGCCATTCCCCTTCGTGTTCCGGCGCGAAGCGGGCGCCAGGAACGCCCAGGTCACGCGTCACAATGGCGTGTAGTTCCTTCACAAAGTCGCCCGTATAGGCGAGCTCGCCAGCAGCGAAACGTTCATCGATCCACTCCAATGCCGCACGTAGTTCACAAGCTCGCGCTTTGCCTTATTCGTCGGCTCGAGCTGGCCTTGGGCGGCGCGCTCGGCCTCGATGATTGGCAGCTCGTTCCCTTCGATCAAGGTTGAGTAGTGGATAGTCCCGACGAGCGCTTTCCGACGCAGCTCGTCCTCCTGGGCGAGCAAGATGCGAGCGTCTCAATCGCCGAACGGGCCCCGGCGATTCGAATCAGGCAGCTGACGATCTCTGGCGGGTAGCGGTTGAAACGTGGTATGTAAGGCATGGTTCTTGAATATATCAGCCGGTTATGATTAGCTAAGGAATGGCTAGTTTACGCCATTACATCATCTAGCGGCCGGGGATTCCACATTCATTGGCAGCGAAACGACTTCCGTTCTCCATAATAATCAGCCGGTTCTGAGACGTTACCAAAAGCGCCATATTTGCAGGTAAAGTCTAAGCACCGGCCGTCATTCTCACAAACAATCTCCTGGCTCCTTGGATGAGTCGCGCCCCGGCAGGGCGTCGCGCGCGGGCCATCGAGGCGCCTACGACGCCTGATGGATCGCGTGGAAGACCATGCTGCCGCGCCCGCAGACCATCGTCGGCGGCTTCACCGGGACGGTGACCGCCTTGCCCCCGCCGAGGCCGACACGCAGCTTGCGCGCGACCTTCTCGCACGGCCCGTTCTGAGGCTCGCCCCCGCTCGGCATGTCCGGAGAGAAGCGGGCAGTCGCGATCGCAGCCTTGCCCGGCGCGAGATTGATCGTCGCGATCTGCGTGTTCGGGAAGCTGGCATGCGTCGGCAGCGAATGGCCGTGCTTGTCGAGCAACCGTAGGGCGGGACGGGCCGGGAACGAGCAGGCCGAGCCCGAGCGGTTCACGATCCGCAGCTTGTAGACGATGCTTCCCGCGCCCGCGCTCCCTGGGACGACCTTGAAGGCGCCGGCCAGGCCCGAGGCGCTGCAGGCCGCTGAGCCCGCGCCCCCCGCCGAGCCGGCGCCGACGGCGAGAACCGAGGCCAGCACCGCACCGAGAAGCAGGTAGCGCACGGCTGGATCCTACGTATGGCCGCAGCGCTGATGCCGCCGCCGGCTGAAGGTGTAGTACGCTCGGACCACACGCAGACCGTGCGTTGGAGCCGGTCGCCATTGGAGAAGGAGGCGCGATGCACGTCGTCGCCATTCACACGATCTCTGACCCGCAAGCGTTCTGGGGTGCTGCCGAGACGGGGATGGGCCAGATCCCGGACGGAACCACCCTCCACAGCGCGATCCCGAGTCAGGACGGCTCGCGGACGGTTTGTCTGTGGGAATCCAATTCTGTCGCGACAGTTCGCGATCTAGTCGAAGACATGGTCGGACACGTCAGCACCAACGAGTACTTCCCTGTCGATGACCAGCAGGCGGTAGGGCTGCCCGCTCCCGCTCCCGCATCCGCGGGGACAGCGTAGGGCTGAGCTTTAGTCGTCCTCAACGTCGGCTGATTCCCTGTTCGATCGCAGCCGAGGCGGCTGGCTCCATCGCCGGCCGCCTCGCGCCGCACCGCCGCCTGCGGAAGTGACGCGACTGCCTCAAGCGCGCAGCTTTACCGGCCGGCCAGCCGGTCGTGCACCGGCTCGAGCCCCAGCCCGGCCAGCGGCCACAGCGGGAAGTAGTCGAAGCGGGTCAGCCCGTGCAGCTGGTAGCGCGCATGCGAGTAGTCCCACGGCGCCTCGCCGAGCAGGCGGCGGAGCAGCCGCCCGCTCGCGTACTCGACGCCGAGGAACCCCACGCCGTAGACCGCCCCCCGCGGGAGCCACGGCAGCCGGCCCCGCATCGCCTCGTGCGCGGGCTCGTAGAGCGGCTGGATCAGGGCGTAGAGCGAAGCATCCAGGGGCTCGTGTGGACCTCGAGCAGCGGCCGGCCGCGCAGCGGCGCCAGCGCGCGGTTGAAGGCGAAGTCCGTGCTCCATCCAAGGAGGGCGTAAGCCGCCATGCGCTGCCAGCCCGACATCGGTCGACTATCTCAGACAGAGCTCCCGACTAGGGATCGGGCACGGAGAAGGGACGGCTCGATCACGTCACGATCTGCCCCGCCTCCCGGAGCGACGCCATGTACGCGAGGTGCTCGCGCTGGATCCGCTCGAGCGTCTCGTCGTCGTAGTTGCGAGCGTCGGGCGGCCGCCGCACGATCACGAGCTCGAAGGCCTCGAGCTCCATCAGCCGCGGAAGACCTCGGCTGCAGCCTTGTGGAATCCATCGGGCTGGCCCGCGCTTGCGAAAGTCGCGGCGATCTCCTCCATCTCTCCGACCCAGCGCCACCCCTTCGCCTCGGCCGAGCGGGCGGCGCGCAGCGAGCGTTCTTCGAGCCCGGGGATGGACGTGGCCCATTCCTCGAGCAGCGCGTCCTCGACGCCCTCGGCGCGGGCCGTCTCACGCACGGCGAGCAGCAGCGCCGCCGAGCCCTTCGTCCAGGCCGCGTAGACCATCTTCATCGCCGAGGCTGTCCCAACGGGGCCGGACAGGACGACCGGCTCGAGTGGGCTCGCTTGGAAGAGCCCGGCAATCGTGGGAGCGTCTTCTCCCGAGAGGTAGAGGCGCGCGTCGCCCGGCTCGCGCGGCGGCCCGCCAACGATCCCCCCGTCGACGTACCGTCGGACGCGCGCGGCGACCTCCCTGGACGTGGCCGGCGAGATCGCGTTGGCGTCGACGTAGATTCCCTCGAAGCGCGCGACCGAGCCGGCCACGTCAAGCGCGGCGTGGGGCGGACAGATCGAGAGTACGACGTCGCTCCGCCGGGCCAGCTCGGCCACGGAGCCCGCGTCTTCGAGCCCTTCTTCGGCCGCCCGCCGCGCCGTGCCGGCGCTGCGCCCCTCGGAGGCCCACAACACGTCGTGTCCACGCGACTGCAGAACCGCGCCGACCGCGGCACCCATCTCACCGGGATGGAGGAGGCCGACCACGGCGGGACCCTAGTTCCAGACCACTTCGGTGTCGAGCCGGGAAAGGAACGCCTCCGGGTCGGGGATCGCCGACTCGGGGGCATGAACGCCGGGTGCTTCCAGCCGGCCCACGGCGAGCTCTGCGGCCGCCCGCGCCGCGGGTTCCGCCGTCGAGCGGGCGCTTCCGCCACGGGTGATCGTCGCGCCCACGACCGCGCAGCCGTCCCCGCGAGCCTCGACCAGGTGGACGGCGACAGCCTCCGGGGACTGGACGTAGGGCTCGGGGAGCTCGTCGCCGAGCGCGAGCAGCTTCTCGACCAGACCGGGCGGCAGGCTGAGCCGGAAGCCGGCTTCACGAAGAGTCGGATACGCAGCCGGCAACGTCGTCAGCTCGGAGTGGAGCGTGTAGATGCCGTGAGCGCGGCCGATCGGCTCGGGAAGGTCGCGCTCGGCGGCGCCCGACAGCGGCTCGACCTCGACCAGCTCGCCGTCTCTCAGCACGACCGGGGACAGGCGCAGCTCGTCCAGGAGCGTTTGCACCGAGTAGGGGGCCGGAAACGGATGACCGGCGGCAGCCGGGTCGCGAGCTGCGGCCCAGATCTCGAGCTCGCGCGGCTCGACTCGGAGCCGCTCGATTGCGGCACGGGCGAGCAGGTTTGTCTTGCCCGGGGCCGAGCCGATTCCGAGAATCGCCGTCAGCCCGGCGTCGCGGAAGCGGTTGTCGAGCTCGAGCTGCCGCCGCGTCATGTGGAAGAGCCCGCCGAGGTCGACGTAGTGACAACCCGCACGCAGCGCGCCCTCCATCACCTCCAGGTTCAGGCGGTAGTCCGCGCAGTTCACACAGACCGTCGCGCGGTCAAGGGCTTTCCGCACTTTCTCGGGGTCGCCGGCGTCGAGATGCTCGGCCCCGGGCAGCCTGAAGTCGAGACGGGCCACCGGCGCGTCCCACGTCTCGAGAAATTCACAGACCTTCGCACCGATGGTGCCGGCCGCTCCGACAATCGCGATCACAGGTTGCCCTCCACGCTGGATTCTGGTTGGCTTGCCGATCGTAAAGCCTTTCCATGGCTGTCAATCACCGCACCGAAACCGAGCGCCTGGCAGAAGCGCGCAACCGCTACGTCGCGCGCGGCATCTCGACGCCGCCGCTCTTCGTGGCCAGGGGCCGAGGGCGCGCGAATCGTGGACGTCGACGGCCGCGAGTACATCGACTTCGCGGGAGGGCTCGCGTGCCAGAACACCGGCCACGGGTTCCCGCCCGCCGTCGCCGCCATCCACGAGCAGGTCGATCGCTACCTGCACCAGTGCGCGATGGTCGGGATGTACGAGCCCTATCTGGACGTGTGTCGCCGGCTGGCCGAGCTCAGCCCGTGCGGCGAGGGAGAGCAAAGGAGCCTCCTCGTCAACTCCGGCGCCGAGGCGGTCGAGAACGCGGTCAAGATCGCGCGGGCCGCCACGGGGCGCCCTGCGGTGATCGTGTTCGGAAACAGCTTCCACGGCCGCACGCTGCTCACGCTCGCGATGACGGGCAAGATCGACTGCAAGCGAGGCTTCGGGCCGTTCCCGTCCGAGGTCTACCGGGCGCCGGGCCCCTATCCCTATCGTGGAATCGGCACAGAAGAGGCGCTGCAAGGGCTCGAGCTCCTGCTGGCGCGCGACGTCGATCCGGAGAAGGTCGCGTGCGCTGTGCTCGAGCCGGTCCAGGGGGAGGGCGGTTTCATCGACATGCCGCTGGACTTCCCGCCGCGCCTGAAGGAGGTATGCGAGCGACACGGGATCCTCTACGTGGACGACGAGGTGCAGAGCGGGATCGGCCGCACCGGGCCCGTGTGGGCGATCGAGCACTACGGCGTCGAGCCTGATCTGCTCGTGGCGGGGAAATCGCTCGGGGGAGGTCTTCCGCTTGCAGGAGTGACCGGCCGCGCCGAGGTCATGGACGCCCCTCCGCCCGGAGGGCTCGGCGGCACCTTTGGGGGGAATCCGGTTGCATGCGCAGCCGCGCTCGCCGTGCTCGACGAGGTCGCCTCGCAGGGTTTCCGGGAGCGCGCGGACGAGCTCGCAGAAGAGATCCGCGCTGCCTTGGAGAAGATCGCCGCCCGCGTCGAGCAGGTCGGCGAGGTGCGCGGGCTCGGGGCAATGCTGGCAATCGAGCTCGTCGAAGACCGGGAGAGCAAGAAGCCGGCCGGGGAGCTCGCACGGCGTACGACTCAGGCCGCCCGCGAACGCGGGCTGATCCTCCTCGCTTGCGGTCTCAGCGGAAACGTAATCAGGATTCTCGTGCCTCTCGTGATCTCTGACGAGGAGCTCGGACGCGGGTTCGAGCTCCTGGAGGAGTCGCTTGTCGACGCAAACGCAAGCGGCGGCTGAGCGCGACGAGGAGGCCGGCCGTCGGGGCGAATCCTCCGACGTCAGGCTCGTCTCGCTCCGGAAGAGCTACGGCGATGTCGTCGCCGTGGGCCGCATCGATCTCGAGATCGCCGCGGGTGAGTTCTTCACGCTGCTCGGCCCGTCCGGCTCGGGCAAGACGACGACGCTCCGGCTGATCGCCGGCTTCGAGCTTCCCGACAGCGGATCGGTCGAGCTTGCAGGCGTCGACGTCAGCCGCACGCCGCCGTACCTGCGCGACGTCAACACCGTCTTTCAGGACTACGCGCTCTTCCCGCACATGAACGTCGTCCAGAACGTCGCGTACGGGCTTCGGGTCAAGGGCGTGCGCAAGGCCGAACGCACCCAGCAGGCGGAGGATGCTCTTCGCCTGGTGCGGCTCGAGGGCTTCGGGAACCGCAAGCCCGTCCAGCTCTCCGGCGGCCAGCGTCAGCGCGTCGCCCTCGCGCGGGCGATCGTCAACTCGCCGCGCGTCCTGCTGCTCGACGAGCCGCTGGGGGCGCTCGACCTCAAGCTGCGCCAGGAGATGCAGATCGAGCTGAAGGCGATCCAGCAGGACGTCGGAATTACCTTCCTCTACGTCACGCACGACCAGGAAGAGGCGCTGACGATGAGCGACCGGATCGCTGTCTTCAACGAGGGGCGCATCGAGCAGGTGGGCTCGCCGGCCGAGATCTACGAGCATCCGGCCACCGAGTTCGTCGCCGGCTTCGTCGGTGTCTCCAACGTCCTCGAGCGAGACGGCCGCCGGTTCACTGTCCGTCCGGAGAAGATCCGGATGTTCCCGGAGGCCGAGCGCGGCGGCGCCGGGCTCGACTCCGAGACCGGACAGGTTCAGGATGTCGTCTACGCCGGAATGATCACCCGCTACCTCGTCACCCTCGACCGGGGCGGCGAGCTCACAGTCGTTCGACAGAACCTCGAGACCACGTCCCAGGACGTGCTCGAGGAAAGGGGTCGCCGCGTCCGCCTCGAGTGGCGCCCGGAGCACACCTCCACCATCGAGGCCGGAAGGGAGTCACAGGAATGAGAAAGCAGTGGAGACGGATCGTGCTCTCGGGCGGGATGTTGGCGCTCGTCGGCGCGACGGCAGTCCTCGCGGCGGGCTGCGGGGGGGGAGGGGGAAGCACGACGAACGCCAAGCCGAGCGGACCGACGCTGCCGCAGTCGATCGGCAAGGGCGAGGGCAAGCTCACCATGGTCGCGTGGGAGGGCTACCTGCAGCCAGAGTGGGTGAAGCCGTTCGAGCAGCAGTCAGGCTGCAAGATCCAGAGCAAGTACGCCGGGTCCTCCGACGAGATGGTGACGCTGATGCGGTCGGGCGGCGGCGGGCAGTACGACATGGTCTCTGCCTCCGGTGATGCGAGCCTGCGGCTGATCTACGGCAAGGCGATCGCACCGATGAACATCAACCTCGTCAAGCCGTGGAAGCAGTTCTTCCCTCCGTTCCAGTCGCCTCCGAACAACACGGTGAAGGGCGTCCATTACGGGGTATCGCTCCAGTTCGGGCCGAACGTCCTGATGTGGAACACGCAGAAGGTCTCGCCGGCGCCAAAGAGCTGGGGGGCGCTCTACGATCCGAAGTACAAGGGGAAGATCACGGTGCCGGACAACGCGATCCAGATCGCCGACGCCGCGCTCTATCTCTCGAAGGCTCAGCCCAGCCTCGGAATCACCGACCCATACGAGCTGAACAAGAAGCAGTTCGACGCTACGGTGAACCTGCTCAAGCAGCAGCGGCCGTTGATCAAGAAGTTCTGGGTATACGCATCCGATGAGGAACAGCTCTTCAAGGGCGGTGACGTCGTGATCGGCGCGGCGTGGCCGCAGGCTCAGAGCGACCTCTTGGCAGCGAAGGTTCCCGTCGCTAGCGTGATTCCGAGCGAGGGAGCGACGAGCTGGCTCGATACCTGGATGCTTTCGTCCAAGGCGAAGCACCCGAACTGCGGGTACATGTGGTGGAACTACATCTCGAAACCGGACGTGCAAGCTATGCAGGCGACGTCCTATCCGGAGACGCCTGTGAACTCGAAGGCCTGCTCGTTCATGAACAAGATCAAGGCTGGCTCATGCAAGAAGTTCTATGCGGACGAGCCACTCCCGTATTACCAGTCGCTCAAGTTCTGGAAGACGCCCGTCGCTGACTGCGGAAACGGCCAGAACAACTGCATGGACTACACGAAGTGGCAACAGGCCTGGACGCAGATCAAGGGTTAGTCGTCGATGTCGGCACCAGGCGCTGAGGCGGGCCGCCCCCTGTGGGCGACCCGCCTCCGTATCTCGAAGGTGCTCTGGCGACGACCGTGGTTGAAGGCGACAGCACTCCTCACGCCGCCGCTGGCGTGGTTCGTCCTCATCTATCTGCTTGCGCTCGTTGCCCTTTTCGTGTCCGCGTTCTGGACGGTCAACCCGTTCACGAGTGCGCTCGAGCACCACTGGAACATCGGGAACTTCAAGCAGATCTTCGAGGATCCGAGCCTCCGGGCGATCGCTCTGAGGACGATTGGCATCGCGGCCGCCGTGACGGTCACGTGCGCCGTTCTCGCCTTGCCGATCGCCTACTTCATGGCACGCGTCGCCTCCTCGCGCATGCGAGCTTTGCTGTTCGTGGCGGTCCTTCTGCCGCTATGGGCGAGCTATCTGGCGCGGATCTACTCGTGGCGTCTGATCCTCTCCGGGGACGGCGTTCTCAACTGGACGCTCCACAAGCTCGGGTTGCCGGGCGCCGGAGTGGGCTACTCGGTCTGGGCGATGTGGATCGTCTTCTCCTACGTCTGGCTTCCATTCATGATCCTGCCTGTCTATGCCGCGTTAGAGCGGATTCCGGACTCGTATTTGGAGGCATCGCAGGATCTCGGCGCGCGAGGGTGGCGGACGACTCGCGCGATCGTTTTGCCGCTGGCGTTGCCAGGGATCGTGGCAGGCTCGATTTTCACGTTCTCGCTGACGCTCGGCGACTTCATTACGCCCCAGCTCGTCGGCGGAGGAGAACAGTTCATCGGCAATGTCGTGTACTCGAGCGTGGGCATTGCGAACAACGTGCCGTTCGCCGCCGCGTACGCGACTATTCCACTCGTGGTGATGGCGATCTACCTCGCGATCGCCCGTCGGCTGGGGGCCTTCGACGCGGTCTGATGGAAAGGCGAGGCACACGAATTGCACTCGGAGCCTGGTCGGCTCTCGTCATCCTCTTCCTGCTCTTCCCGCTCGTCGTGATCGGGGTCTATGCCTTCAACGCCTCGAACATCCAGGGTTGGCCGATCACGCACTTCTCGACGAAGTGGTTCGGGATCGCCTGGCACAACCCGGAGATCCGAACGGCCCTCTGGCTCTCCCTACGAGCCGGGCTGATTGCGACCGGGATCGCGATTCTGCTTGGCTCGGCCGCGGCCTTCGCCGTACACCGGTTCCGCTTCTTCGGGCGTGAGGTCGTCTCCTTCATCGTCGTGCTCCCGATCGCCCTGCCGGGGATCATCACAGGGATGGCGCTGAACTCGTTCTTCGTGACCGGCGGGATCGGCCTCTCGCTGTGGACGATCGTCATCGGCCATGCGACGTTCTGCATCGTGATCGTCTACAACAATGTGATTGCCCGGCTGCGCAGGACGTCTGGCTCGCTGACGGAGGCGTCGATGGACCTCGGGGCCGACGGGTGGCAGACGTTCCGCTACGTCACCTTGCCGGTGATCTCGACCGCGCTGGTGTCCGGTGGCCTGCTCGCTTTTGCTCTTTCCTTCGATGAGGTGATCGTGACGTACTTCACCGCGGGTGCTCAGAACACGCTGCCGCTTTGGATTCTCGGCGCGATCCGCCAAGGGACGCAGCTGCCGCAGGTCAATGTCGTCGTAGTGGCCGTGATCCTACTGACGGTGATTCCTGTAGCGATCTCGGTTCGGTTGACCCGCGACACCGGCATTCTGCGACGCCGTTAGGCTTGCCTTGATCAAGGAGGACCGAATGAGCGTGACCACATCCACTTACGAGAACTACGTCGGCGGCGAGTGGGTGGGCGCCGTCGACGGCGGCACGATGGGGGTGCTGAATCCGGCGACCGGCGAGACGATCGGAGAGGTGCCGCGCGGCACCCAGGCCGACGTCGACCGCGCGGTCGAGGCGGCGAAGAAGGCGCTACCCGAGTGGCTCGAGACCACCCCGGGAGAGCGCGCCGAGATCCTGCTCAAGCTTGCTGACCTGATCGACGAGCACTCCGAGGAGCTAGCGGAGATCGAGTCCCACAACGTCGGCAAGCCGCTCGGCGTCTCGCGCGAGGAGCCGCCGGTCATGTCCGACAATCTGCGCTTCTTCGCCGGGGCCGCACGCATTCTCGAGGGCCGCTCGAGTGGCGAGTACATGCGCGGCCACACGTCGTGGATCAGGCGCGAGCCACTCGGCGTCGTCGGCGGCATCGCACCCTGGAACTACCCGCTGATGATGGCCGTCTGGAAGCTCGCGCCCGCGCTCGCGGCCGGCAACACGCAGGTGCTGAAGCCCTCCGAGCAGACGCCGCTGTCCACGCTCCGCTTCGTCCAGCTCGCCCAGGACGTGATCCCGCCCGGAGTCCTGAACGTGATCACCGGCGACGGCGAGCCGGTCGGGGCTGGGATCGTCCGCCACCCGGACGTGCGTCTGGTCTCGCTGACCGGCGACGTCGCGACCGGGAAGGAGATCGCGCGGACCGCGGCCGACACGCTCAAGCGCGTCCATCTCGAGCTCGGGGGTAAGGCGCCCGTGATCGTCTTCGACGACGCCGATCCGGCGGCGGTGGCCGAGGGAATCAAGATCGCCGGCTACTGGAACTCCGGCCAGGACTGCACCGCGGCCTCCCGCGTGGTCGCGGGGCCGAAAATCTACGACAAGCTGCTCGAGGAGCTCGTCCCCGCGGTCGAGTCGTTGCACGTCGGCGACCCCGCGGAGAGTGACGAGATCGAGATGGGACCGGTTATCTCCAAGGCGCAGCAGGAGCGCGTGCTGGGATTCCTCGACCGCGCCGAGGGAGCGACCGTCCTCACCGGCGGCGGTACGAACGGCGACCGCGGCTTCTTCGTCTCACCGACGGTGATCGTGGACGTCGGCCAGGAGGACGAGATCGTCCAGCGCGAGGTGTTCGGCCCCGTCGTTACGGTCCAGCGCTTCGCGGACGACGACCAGGCGATCGCGTGGGCCAACGACGTCCCCTACGGGCTCGCCGCCTCGGTCTGGACGCGCGACATCGGGCGCGCCCTCAACGCGGCGCGCAAGCTCCAGTTCGGGACGGTCTGGATCAATGATCACATCCCGCTCGTCTCGGAGATGCCACACGGCGGCTACAAGCAGTCGGGCTACGGAAAGGACCTGTCGATGTACTCGCTGGAGGACTACACGCAGATCAAGCATGTGATGGCGAAGATCGACTGATGGTGGTAGAGCAGCGCGAAGAGGTCCGTCCGTCGGTCGCCTCGTCAGGAGACGTCCCGGACGTCCGCCTGGACCGCGTGACGAAGCGCTTCGACGACGTCGTCGCCGTCGACGACATCTCACTCGAGATCGAGCACGGCAGTTTCTTCGCCCTGCTCGGCCCCTCCGGCTGCGGCAAGACGACGACGCTCCGGATCCTCGGCGGCTTCGAGGAGCCGACCGCCGGTGCCGTCTACCTCGGCGACCAGGAGGTGACCGGTCTGCCGCCGTACAAGCGTGACGTCAACACGGTCTTCCAGAGCTATGCGCTCTTCCCGCACCTCTCCGTGTTCGAGAACGTCGCGTTCGGCCTGCGCCGGCGCGGCGTCGAGCGCGGGCAAGTGAGAGGACGCGTGCACGCGATTCTCGAGATCGTCGGCCTCTCCGGGATGGAGCGGCGGAAGCCGCACCAGCTCTCGGGCGGCCAGCAGCAACGGGTCGCGCTCGCCCGCGCGCTCGTGAATCGGCCGCGGGTGCTCCTGCTGGACGAGCCGCTCGGCGCGCTCGACCTGAAGCTCCGGAAGCAGATGCAGCTGGAGCTGAAGATGATCCAGCACGACGTCGCGGTCACCTTCATCCACGTCACGCACGACCAGGAGGAAGCTATGACGATGGCCGATGGTATCGCCGTCATGAACCAGGGCCGCATCGAGCAACTCGGGACGCCCGACGACCTGTACGAGCGCCCGCAGACCGCGTTCGTGGCGGGGTTCCTCGGCGTCTCCAACCTGCTCCGCGGGACGGCGCGCGCCGACGGCACGGTCGCCGTCGACGGCACTGAGATCCATGTCGCGCCGCAGGCACTTGGCGGCCGGACGGGCAGGGTCGCGGTCGGGATCCGGCCGGAGAAAATCCGTCTCGGCGAAGAGGGCGAGAACCGCGTGAGCGGGACCGTCAAGGAACGGGCTTACATTGGCGTGTCGACCCAGTACATCGTTGACACGCCCCTGGGCGAGATGGCGCTCTACGTTCAGAACGCCGGTCCACACGCGTCCGCTGCCGAGCCGGGCGACCAGGTCTTCCTGAGCTGGAGCCGGGAGGCGACGTTCGTGGTGAACGACGACCAAGAGGGGAGACATCAATGACAGATCGACTCACTCGTGACCAACTGCTCCGGCGCGGCGCGCTCGGCGTCGGCGTCCTGAGCCTCCCCGGGCTGCTCGCCGCGTGCGGCGGCTCGAGCAAGAGCGCGTCGGGGACGACGACCTCGCACAAGCTCGCCAAGACCCTCCATTTCTCGGACTGGACCCTCTACATGGACACGAACAAGAAGGCGCACACATACCCGTCCCTCGATGACTTCCAGAAGAAGTACGGCGTCCACGTCGACTACGTCGAGGACATCAACGACAACGCCTCGTTCTTCGGCAAGATCCAGGGACAGCTCAGCCGCGGGCAGTCGGTCGGTCGGGACATCATCGTCCTAACGGACAACGACCGGTACCTCTCGCTGATGATCAAGAAGGGGTGGGTCGAAAAGCTCGACAAGTCGGCGATCCCGAACATGAAGAACCTGGTCGACGTCCAGAAGCACCCGAACTTCGACCCGAACTGGCAGTCGGGGATGACGGGCATCGCCTACAACGACACTCTGACCGACCCGGTGCTGTCGGTGGACGACCTGCTCGAGAACTCGAAGCTGAACGGGAAGATCACCTGCCTGAACTCGATGGGTGACGCCCTCACTCTGGTGATGCTTTCCAACGGCGACGACCCCTCGAAGGTGACGGACAAGTCGTTCAACGCCTCCTTTAACCGGATCAAAAAGGCCGTCGACAACAAGCAGATCCGCCAGTTCACCGGCAACGACTACGCGCCGCCGCTCGCGAGGGGCGACCTCTCGGCCGCGATGTCGTGGTCCGGCGACATCGCGCAGATCGGCAACAAGCACATCCACTGGAACGTGCCGAAGGACGGGGGCGCGCTGTGGACGGACAACATGCTGATCCCGAACGGCGGCGACGTCTACACCGCGTCCGTCTACATGAACTACGTCTACGACCCGAAGGTCCAGGGCCTGATGGAGGCCGGCGACCCGAAGCGGAACATCACGGGCATCTACTACATCCCGCCGGTGGCCGGCGCGGACGAGTGGGCGAAGAAGTTCAACCCGACTGTCGCAAAGAACCAGCTCATCTTCCCCTCCAAGAAGACGCTCGACAGCGTCCACCTGTTCGACAACAACGCGCTCAACAACGAGAAGTACCTCACCGCCTGGCAGAACCTAGTCTCGGCGTAAGGGAGCGGTGGCCTTCCTCCACCGGCACCGGGGGCTCATTCCCTACCTGCTGCTGGCGCCGGGCGTTCTGTTTCTGGCCGTGTTCTTCCTCGTCCCGCTCGGGTTCCTCGCCTACCAGTCGCTCCAGTCGGGGTCGATCGACTTCGGCTACGCGTTCAAGTGGGCCTTGGGGAACTACTGGCACGCGATCAGGGACTACCGCGGCAACTTCGTTCGCTCGTTCGAGTACGCGGGGATCGCGACGGCGCTCGCGCTCTTGATCAGCTACCCGGTCGCCTACTGGATCGCTTTCCGCGGCGGCCGCTGGAAGAACCTCTTACTCCTGCTGATCGTCGCGCCGTTCTTCGTCACGTACCTGATTCGGACGCTTGCATGGGGGACGATTCTCTCCGACCACGGGCTGGTGCTGCGGATCCTCCGCGACATGCATCTCGTCGGCAGCGGCGGGCGGCTGCTCGCAACCTCGGTCGCTGTGGTCGCAGGGATCACTTACAACTTCCTCCCGTTCATGGCGCTTCCGCTGTACGTGTCGCTGGAGCAGATTGACGCGCGGCTGATCGAAGCGGCACAGGACCTGTACGCAAGCAAATGGAAAGCGTTTCTGCGGGTCACGCTCCCGCTCTCGCTTCCGGGCGTCGTCGCTGGAACGCTGCTCACGTTCATTCCCGCCGCGGGTGACTTCATCAACGCGCAACTGCTCGGCTCTCCGACGAACCGCATGATCGGGAACGTGATCCAGTCGAAGTTCCTCGAGTTGACGGACTACCCGGCGGCCGCGTCGATGTCGCTCGTGTTGATGGCGTTGATCCTGATCATGGTGCTCGTCTACGCCCGTGCGGTCGGCACGGAGAAGCTCACGGGATGACCGCTGCAGCCCCAGCCGTGCGGGCTCGCCCGCGACGGAGCGCCGCGGTAGCCGCGTGGGCTTTCGTCCGTCACCACGTCCTGACCGTCTACTCCTTGCTCTTCTTCGCGTACCTGATGCTCCCGATCGCGGTGGTCGTCGCCTTCTCGTTCAATCACCCGAGCGGACGCTTCAACTACGTGTGGCAGGGCTTCACCTGGGACAACTGGCACTACTGGGACGGAGTCCCAGGCCTGCGGGGCGCGATTATGCTGTCGCTCGAGATCGCGCTCATCGCGAGCCTGGTCGCGACCGCGCTCGGAACCCTGATCGCGCTGGCGCTCGTCCGCTACGGGTTCCGGGGCCGCGGGACGACGAACCTGCTCATCTTCCTGCCGCTCTCGACGCCGGAGATCGTCCTCGGCGCGTCGCTGCTCACGCTCTTCCTCAATTTGAATGTGGTCTTCGGGTTCTGGACGATCCTGATCGCGCACATCATGTTCTGCATCAGCTTCGCGGTCGTGACCGTCAAGGCGCGCCTCGTCGGTTTCGACCGGCATCTCGAGGAGGCGGCCATGGATCTCGGCGCCAACGAATGGGCGACGTTCCGCAAGGTGACGCTGCCGTTGATCGCACCGGCGATCCTGGCCGCGCTCTTACTCTGCTTCGCGATCTCGATCGACGACTTCGTGGTGACCTACTTCAACGCGGGCAACAAGGTCACGTTCCCGCTCTTCGTCTGGGGCGCGGCCCGGATCGGCGCCCCCCCGCAGGTGAATGTGATCGGGACCGCGATATTCGTGGTCGCGTTCGCGCTGATGTTCGGGAGTCTGTTCCTTCAGCGACGCAAGATGAAAGGAGCCATATGACCGCCCCCGCGACAACCCTCTCCCCGGCCGAGCTGCAGCAGGCGGCTCGCGACCACCTGTGGCTGCACTTCACCCGGATGTCGGGTTACCGCGACAAGGAGATTCCGATCATCGTCAGAGGCGACGGCTGCTACCTCGAGGATGTGAACGGCAAGCGCTACCTCGACGCGCTGGCGGGGCTGTTCGCGGTCCAGATCGGCTACGGGTACGGCGAGGAGATGGGGGAGGCGGCGGCCGCGCAGATGCGCGAGCTCCCCTTCTACACCAACTGGAGCTACGCGCATCCCCGGGCGATCGAGCTCGCGGCAGAGGTTGCTTCGCTCGCCCCGGGCGACCTGAACAGGGCCTTCTTCGTCTCGGGCGGCTCGGAGGCCGTCGAGTCGGCCTGGAAGCTCGCTCGCCAGTACCACTCGGTCCGCGGGGAGCGCCGCTGGAAGGCGATCTCCCGCAACGTCGCCTACCACGGCACGACGATGGGGGCTCTCTCGATCAACGGCATCCCGGACCTGCGCACCCCGTTCGAGCCCCTGGTCCCGGAGGTTGCGCACGTCCGCAACACGAACCGCTACCGGCGGCCTCCCGAGGAGACCGAGGAGGAGTTCACCCGTTTCCTACTGGACGACCTCGAGGAGACGATCGACCAGACGGGGCCCGACACCGTCGCGATGGTGATCATGGAGCCGGTGCAGAACGCGGGCGGCGCTTTCACGCCCCCGGCGGGCTACTTCCAGGGCGTGCGGGCCGTCTGCGACAAGTACGGGATCCTGCTGTGCGCGGACGAGGTGATCACCGCCTTCGGCCGGCTCGGAGCCTGGTTCGGATCCAAGCTGTACGACATCCGGCCCGATCTCGTCACCTGCGCAAAGGGGCTCTCCTCCGCTCACGCTTCGATCGGGGCGGTGATCGCCAGGGACGCCGTCATGGAGCCGTTCCTCGAGGGCACGAAGAGCTACTCGCACGGGATCACGTTCGGCGGCCATCCGGTTCAGGCCGCGATAGCGCTCAAGAACCTCGAGATCATGAAGCGGGAGCGGATCGTCGAGCACGTCCAGGAGAACGCGTCCGTCCTGCACGAACGGCTGGCGGAGCTGCTCGAGCTCCCGATCGTGGGCGACCTGAGAGGGGTCGGCTACTTCTGGGCGCTCGAGCTGGTGAAGGACAAGGAGACGAAGGAGACCTTCTCGGACGAGGAGTCCGAGACCCTGCTCCGCGGATTCCTATCGCCTCGCATGTTCGAGCGCGGGCTGATCTGCCGCGCCGACGACCGCGGTGACCCTGTCGTGCAGATCTCGCTTCCGCTCGTCGCGGGGCCGGCCGAGTTCGACGAGCTCGTCGGCATCCTCGGCGACGTGCTGGCCGAGGCCTGGGAACACGTCGATAGGTGACGGTGGGGCCCCCGCGCAGGGCCCCCACCGTCGATTCTCAGCTCAGCCGACCTTCGCGCAGACCGCGTAGACGGTGAGAGACCAGACGAATGTGTCAGGCTCCCCGACCGGAGTCGGGTCCGGAGTCGTCGCAGCCTCGGCATTGACCTCGGCCGCGGAGGCGCTCCAGCCCGTGTCCCCCGCGTTCGGGACGCTCGAGACAACGTACGCCCCGCCGGTGCCGGGCGACACGCTCGCTCCTCCGCCAAGCGCCTTCGTGCCGGAGGGGCACGTGATTCCAATCGTCTTCTGGGGGCCATCGTCCGCCCCGGTCGAATCGGTGACGACCTGAAGGCCGGTCACTCCCGGGCCGGGAGGACCTGTCGGGCCGGCCGGACCTTCAGGCCCCTGAAGCCCCGACAGACCCTGCGATCCCTGCGGGCCGGGATCACCCTTCGGGCCCTGCGTGCCGGTGTCGCCCTTCGCGCCCTGCGGGCCCTGAGGTCCCTGTGGGCCCTGAGGTCCCTCGACGACGAGCCCGACGGGGATGACCGAGTCGGGAAGCTTGCCATTCTTCTTGAGCGGAAACAGCTGCCCGGGCTTCGGCGTCCTGGAGGCGCTGATGCCGTTCACCTTGGCGGCGTTCTTCGCGAACTTCGCGACCTTTACTAGCGTCGCCCCCTTGATGGCGGTCCCTGCCGCCTGGCCCAGCGACGTGAAGCCAAGCACGCCGACGATCAGTCCGGCGAGCGCGAGCGCGATCGGCAATCGGCGTTTCATCTTTCTCCTCTCATTTCGACCCCTAACTATCTCGGAAGCTTCGGACGGCGCAAGGCGAGAGTGGCCGGCTTGGCCCATTGCCTCGAGCCGCGCTGAAGTGTAGTAATAGCCGCGCCACCTCCGGTGTTTGACCGCCGTCGTACGCCGCCGACGAAAGGACTCGTCTCTGCGAGGTCATACGCGCCCGTCGGACGCGCGCGCCCTTCCTCACTGCGCTCTTGCTGGCCCCTCGGCGCGGCAGGCCTCGTGCGCGCCTGGAGTGGGGGAGGAGAGAACGCCGCGCTGTTCCGGGCAGCCTCATTTGCGGGTCGGCGGTCGACCGGTGCGAGAGGGAGCATCAACACCGTGAGCCGCCGAGGGATTGCCCGTGCGTAAAGGGCTCGTGTGATGTGATACGTTGCTTACGCTAGTCCCAGGCGGGCGGCTAGCAGCATCCGACTCCAGAGCTTGGTCGGAATGACGGGTCGACCTCGGTCGACCGACCGCGAGCGTCAGGAGCGAGCATGCCAGGTCTTCAGCGTCTGTCTCGTGTTCGAGCCGTGCGTCCCGCTCGGAAACGCCTCCCGGTCGCACTCGCGGGGGTCACGGCCAGTGTGATCGCATCCCTCTCTTTTGCGGCCCTCGCCGGCGGCGCAGCGACGGGCGCGACACACTCGGCGATACCCGGCACCGCGCGAAGATTCTCTGCTCGCGGCACGATCGTCCGCCTCGCCGCCGACGGCGACCGCGTGGCGGTCTCCACGCGCGGGATCAAGAACGCGTGCGACCGAATTCTCGTCTGGAATGCTCACGCGAGGACGTTCCGACGGTTCGTCGCGCGCACACACTGCCCGAATAGCGGCGTCCCTGTCTTCGAGTTCGTGGGCGAGATCGCGCTCGGCGGCGGTCGGCTCGCCTGGATCGAGGGAGCCGGCGGTATCAATCTCGAGCTAAGCCTGTACGTGGCGCCGCTCTCCGGGGGTCCGAAGTCGTCCAAGCGCCTCGACTTCGCCTCGAACGGAAACGGCGCCGGCGGGGACGCAGACGGGGACTACCTCGGGCAGCTCCTCGGCGCGGACGCTCTGCTCCTCTACAACAGCTGGCACGTCTGCACATGGACATTCAACGACGGCATGGCTTCCCCGGGCTGCCCCGTCGACGGGGGCGTCTCGCAGGAGAAGCTGCTGCGGATCGGCGGTGGGAAGCCTGTTCAGGTCACCAGCGGCCCGAGCGCGTTGCGCCTGGCTGCGGTAGGCGGCGGCCGGCTGGCACTCTTGACAAAGGGCGCGACCATGGCGAACGGAGACTCGCTCGCGATCCGTAGCGCTCGCGGCGTGCTCGTGGCGACGATCGCGGCGAAACCGGGGGAAGCAATTCGTAGGGTCGCGCTGAGCGCCTCGCGACTCGTCGTGCAACGCTCGCACGCGCTCGACGTCTACGATCCGGCCACTGGAGAGGCGGTTACGACGCTCGCCCTGGGCTCGGACTTGCCATTGCAACTCGCCGGCACGGGTGCAGGCCTCGCACTCCTGAAGGGCCTCCATCGGCTGAGGCTTGTGCGTCTCAGCGACGGCAAACGGGTCACGCTCCCCCTCGCGACTGCGGTCAGCAAGTGTTTCTGCCCTGTCGACGCAAAGTTGACAGGAAGCGGGCTGTTCTATGCCTACAACGTGCGGAAGAGCTCGGCGCGCGGCCGGATTGTGTTCTGGCCCAACGCACAACTTCTCGCCCGATTCTGACACCGGTGAGGTACAACGCCCTCGGTAAGATTCGGCGCGCCGACCCTCGGCCACGCGCGGACGCGCGCACAGCTCGCCCAGGCGCTCACGCGCTTGGCAGCCGCCCTCGGCGCGTGAGGGGCGTCGTGTCCGGCCCCCTCGAACTGGTTTGCAGATGCGCGGGGATGTCCGCGCCGAACCAGACTCGCGTCATGCGCCTGGGATGTATTTGGGCATCGGAGTACAAACGCACGCGCGGACCGCCCTCGACGGCGCGACGAGCGTCATATTCAACGGGACGCCGGCCCTCTCGTATTCGGTCCTGTCCGGGACGTCGATTTCGGCGAAGGTTCCGGACGGAGCGACCGCGGCCGGTTCTTTCACGACTCCCTGCGGGAGGGCGACGAGCAGTGGCGCCTACACGGTTACCCTCTCCATCACCGGCTCTCTGCCAGCCGCCGGCCGCGCCGGAACGCGCGTGACGATCAGCGGCGTCGGCTTCAACCGGACTTCGACGGAGACCCCGATCGCGAGGCTGAACGGCACGGAGATGACGAAGGTTCGAGTCAGCGGCGGGCGAACGCGGATCGCGGCGACCGTGCCCGCCGGGGCAAAGAGGGGCAAGATCAGCGTCCAGAACAAGGCCGCCCCCGTCGGGACGTTCACGAGCGCCGGAACCTTCACGAAGCGCTAGAAACCTGGCGGACCGCCGCTCGGCCGTCTATCGTGATGGGCCGTGCACCGTATCGGAGCACGTCTGCTGATCGCAATCGCGGTCGCCGCGGCCGGGGGAGTGACTGCTGCGCTTCTGACGCCTGGCGGCGCCGCTGCGGGCGGGCAGACGCCTTGTGGAGGGCCCGGCTCGGCCTCGACCGTCACCGTTCCGGACGACGGCGATACGTGCACCCGCGTCGATCCGCCGTCCACGACGACCCCGACGACGACGACGACAACCGCCACCACGACGACCGCGACGACGCCGATCCCGACGGTGACGATCCCGCACGGCGGAACGGGCACGGTCCTGCGGCCCCACAACCAGTCTCCTGCCGGAAAGCCTCGTGCGGCCGCGACGAAGCCCAGCACGAAGCCGGCCAAGCCGGCTCCGAAGAAGCGGGCCGGCCCGACGAAGGCAAAGCCCCGCCTGAGCGGCGGCCCCTACGTGTTCCCGGTCTACGGACCGGTCTCGTTCACCGATACATACGGAGCGCCGCGCTCGGACACCGGCTGGCACCACGGGGACGACGTCTTCGCGCCGCTCGGGGCGCCGGTGCTCGCAGTCGCAGACGGCACGCTCTTCCTCGTCGGCTGGAACCAGATCGGCGGCAACCGCCTCTGGCTCCGCGACGACACCGGGAACTACTTCTACTACGCCCATCTCGCAGCCTTCTCGCCCGCCGCCGTTGCGGGCGTCCACGTGAAGGCGGGAACCCTGCTCGGCTTCGTCGGCGACACCGGCGATGCCCGCGGGACCCCGCCGCACCTGCACTTCGAGATCCACCCGCTGGTGAAGGTGGCCCTCGGCTACGACGGCGCTGTCAACCCGACTCCCTACCTGCTCGCCTGGCAGCAGCTGCAGCGCCTGCATCTGACCGACAGCGACGTCCAGCTGACGACCGCCTCGGGCTGGGCGGCCACGGTCGCCGCTCCCAGCGCCGGCCCACAGCCTGGAGCAATCCTCCTGCAGTCGTCTGACATCTCGACCGCGACCAGTCTCAACCCGCGCTCGGTCGCTCGCGCGCTCGCCCCGCCCACGGTCTCCGTCCGGATCCGGTTCCACCTCCAGCAGACGATCACGCACACGCCGAAGCCGACGTCTTTCCACCTGTCGGCGAAGGCGCGCCGTCAGGCTCTCAAGGTGGAGAGTCTCGACCGCGGCGCCGCGCTCCCGCCGGGCTTCCCCGGGTCGAGCGTCTGGGACACGCTCGCGCAGTGCGAGGCGGGCGGCGACTGGGGCGCCGACACCGGTAACGGTTTCTACGGTGGCCTGCAGTTCACTTCCGAGACCTGGCTGGAGCACGGCGGCGCCAGGTACGCCCCGTTCGCCAACCACGCGAGCCGTGAGCAGCAGATCGCGATCGCGCAGCGTGTGCTTCAGACGCAGGGCTGGGTCGCCTGGCCCGTCTGCAGCCTGAAGATCGGCGTCCGCTAGACGGTCGGCACGTTGTTGGCGACCGCGACGGAGGCACAGCGTCGCGCGTGGTTGCCGGCGACGTCGAGCGCGGTCACGCAGAGGTCGTACGAGCCGTCGGCGTCGGTCGTCGTGTCCCAGTACGCCGATCCGCTCCTCGGGCTCGCGTGGTACCAGTACCGCCCCACGCACGGGATCGGTTGCCCCGTCCTGCAGTCGTAGACAGGGAGGTTCTGCACCGTCCCGGCCGCGTAGCGGCGGTTGAACGGATCGGTCGGAAGACGGTCGGCCCTGAAGACGACCCGGCTCCAGACTGTCGCCCCGAGATGGCGGTGGAGAGAGACGCGGAGCTCGTAGGGGCTGGTCGACGCTTGCAGCAGCGCGAGCCGCCCTGTCATCCAGCCGGTGTAGGACTGCGGATCACCCACGAGGGCTCTGACATCGACTTGTCCGCGCAGCTGCTGCGGCGACAGTCGATCTCCGTCCGGCAGGGAGAAGAGCGCTCCACGCACGATCTGCCAGGCCGCGTCCGCCGGCGTGAAGAACCGAATTGCCCTGATCACGGGCGGTGCGGTGTCGACATAGGGCGCGAGCCTGCCTGCGGGCCGCAGCGGGTTGAGGTAGACCTGCCTGTTTCCCTGCATCCCGTCGAACTCGCTCAGGTGCATGTGCCAGTGGTGGTAGCACGTCCAGCCCAGCATCTGGCCGACCTGCAGGTGCTGGCCGGGCTCGACCGTTCCGAGCGGGTCGACGTGGCTGTAGCCGAAATGGCTCACGTGTACGAGCCTGTCCTGGCACGAGCGCGTGTCCTCGTCGGCCGGCATCCAGACGGTGCCGCTCTCGATCGCGTAGACGCGATGCGTCCGCCCAGGCGGGTGGCCGGGCTCCGGCCGGTCGTCCCGGACGCTGATGTCGATTCCCGTGTGGTAGACCGCCGCCGGCCGGGGATCGAGGAATCCTCCGCGGATCGGGTGCTGCGAGAAGACTGGAGCGACCGGCCAGCTCGTCCATCCGCGCGTCGACCCAGGCGTCGGCGCCGGACGCTGGGCGAGCGCGGTCGACGCGAGCCCGAGGGCACTCGCGAGTACCAGGAATCCGGTTCCGAGCCTCATCGCAGTTCAGAGACGCTCGGTCGCGCCGGATGTTGGGCCGGGGGCTACTTACAACCGAGCCTCAGGTCTTTGAGGACTGCCTTCGGCACCTTGCCGCAGCCGACGATGGCGCTGCCGACGTCGATTGCCCTCCAACCGGCTGCCCCTCGCTTGGCCACGCCGTAGCCCGCCTGGAAGATGTGCCGGTACTTCGGTTTCGCGACGAACGCGCCGGTCGCGTAGCGGGAGTTGACCGTCGAGACCCTGATCCGGACGACGTCGAACTGCCGTGCGAGCTTGTTGAGGCCGGCCTTCGTGGTGGTCTTGAAGGCTCTCGTGATCGCGACCGCTTCGCCGTCCGAGGGCCTTCGCGAGGCGACGGCGGCGCCGGCCACCGTCCCGGCGAGAACGAGCGCCGTCACGGCGAGCGTGATTCTGGTCATCGCATCCTTTCCGTAGGGAGAGTCGAAGATTCTCGCCTATCTTTCCGCTGTGGAGAAGGGCGATATCGCGGGCGCGGCGAGCGAAGCCGGCCTCAAGCTCGTGCGCTAGACGGCACCCCTGCTGCCGTCTGCCAGCGGAGCTTCCTGAAGCGCATGGAGGCCCGGCTCGCTGAGCGGGGTGCGAGGCTAGAGGTCGGGTTCGAGAACGAGTTCACCCTTGCGACGCCGGACGACGGCGGCCACCGGCCGGTCGACTCGAGCCTCTGCTTCTCGACGATCGGCATGACCGCTTCGCAGGACTACGTCGATGCGCTTGTGGATGCGCTCGAGCGCCAGGGCCTCGAGCTCGGGCAGTACTACGCGGAACTGGGGCACGGACAGCAAGAGATCGCGACCGCGCACGCGCCGGCGCTGCGTGCAACTGACGACCAGGTCCTCGTGCGCGAGACGATCCGGGGTGTGGCCGCAGGGCGGGGCCTCGTCGCCTCGCTGGCACCGAAGCCCTGGCCCGACCAGGCCGGGAACGGGTGCCATGTCCACTTCTCGGTCTGGGACGAAGACGGTTCCCGCAACCGTTTTTGCGCGACCGACGGGCTCTCTTTCGAAGGGCGGGCGTTCATGGCGGGCGTGCTCGAGCACCTTGCCGGGCTCTGCGGGCTGACCGCGCCGAGCTTCAACTCCTACCACCGGATCGTTCCGCAGACGTGGGCGGGCGCGTACTCGTGCTGGGGCCACGACAACCGGGAGGCGCCCGTCCGGGTGCCGTCGCTCTTCCGCGGGAGCGAGGAAGCGTCGGCGAACCTGGAGCTGAAGGCGGCGGATGCAAGCTGCAACCCGTACCTCGCCGTCGGCGGGCTGATCGCGGCGGGCCTGGACGGGATCGAGCGCGGGCTCGAGCCGCCGGCGCCGGTCGAGGTCGATCCATCCACTATCCACGAGGCAGAGCGCGAGGCGCGAGGAATTCTGCGCCTGCCGGCGACTCAGGCGGAGGCTCTCGACGCACTCGAGGCCGACAGCGTGCTGACCGCTGCGCTCGGCTCGACGCCCGCCCGCTCCTACCTTGCCGTCCGCCGTTCCGAGTGGGCGGCCTATTCCGCGGAGGACGAGGAATTCGAGCACCAGGGCCACTTCCTGAAGTACTAGTGCTGGGCGAGACACTCACCTCGGTCGGCCTCGTCGACCACCATGCCCACGGGATCCTGCTCGGGCATCCCGCGAGCCTCGACGAGTTCCGCGGTCTGTTCTCGGAGAGCCCGGACCCCCGGCAGTGGCCGCACGTCGCGACGGCGGTGTCATATCGCTGGGCGATCCGCGAGCTCGCGGAGTTCCTCGGCTGCGAGCCGGACGAGCAGGCGGTGTACGAACGGCGCCTGCAGGCCGATCCCGGCGAGTACGCCGCCTCGCTCCTGCATGCGACCAGAACGGCGGTCCTGCTCGTCGACGACGGCTACCCGCCTCCCGGAGAGGGATACGGCTGGCAGCGGATGGGCGAGCTCGCGGGCTGTCCGGCGAAGCCGGTTATGCGGCTGGAGACGCGGACGCGACCGGTCGTCGAGGTCGCATCTGCCCGCAAGCACGGGTTCGCGGCTCTGAAGACGATCGCGGCCTACCGGGGCGGGCTTCAGCTCGACAAGGCGCACCCCGTATGGGCGGCGCTGGAAGCAAACGAGGAGACCGGGGAGCCGCTGCCGGTTCAGGTCCACTGCGGCTTCGGCGATAGCGACCTGCTGCTGCCGCTGGCCGATCCGGGCTGGCTCAAGCCGGCGATCGAGCACTTCCGCGAGACGACGTTCGTGCTCCTTCACTGCTACCCGTTCGTGCGCGAGGCGGGGTGGCTTGCGCACGTGTATCCGAACGTCTACTTCGACCTGTCGCTCACGATCCCGCATGTGGCCCGCCCCGCCGAGCTACTGCGCGAGGCGCTCGAGCTCGCTCCGGTCTCGAAGCTCCTGTACGCGTCGGACGCAGCCCGCGCGCCCGAGCTCTACTTCCTGGCCGCCAAGCCCTGGCGCGAGGCGCTCGCAGAGGTACTACCCGAGCTGCTACCGGAGGCGGACGCCGAAGAGGCCGCGCGCGCGATCCTGCGCGAGAACGCGCTCAGGATCTACCAAGGACTCCGGCGATGAAGGAGTCTTTTGCCGCGCTGTACGCCCGGCGGTCGGAACGGAACTCATCGGCCAGCCGGCGCTTGAGATCCGCGTAGGCGCTCCGTACGTCGGGGTCGGTTCTCAAGAGGTGGCGAAAGCGCAGGTACGCCTCCCACTGCTCGTCGCCGTGGCGCACCACGTGGACGTGTGCGATGCGGTGCAGCGGTTCGGTCTCGAGGACGAAGACGAGGCCGCCCTCGCTGCCGGCGTCGCCGCGGTACTCGTATCCGAGCTTCTCGAGCCTCTCGATGACGCGATCGGTAGCGGCTTCGGCTGCGAGCCGGACGGCGAGATCGAGGATCGGCTTCGATGGCAGTCCTGGCACGGCGGTAGAGCCAACGTGCTCGACGGCGGCTGCATCCTGCCCGAGCGTCCGCCGGACATCGCTCGCGAGTCGTTCGAACTCGCGCGGCCACAGGGCATTGCTTTCAGCGAGCTCGACCGTGCCGTATCTCAGTCCCTCAACTATGGCAGACCTCAGTCACGGGGAAGAATGACTGGTTCGTCCGCTTGAAGCCGATCGATTCGTACACGCGACGGCTCGACAAGAGCGGCCAATTCGATGCCGTCCGGCGCGAGCGGTAAGTTCTCAGATATGACAACGAGCGAGACGCGAATCGGCGAGCAATGCATGCGCTGCGGCGCAGAAATGGATTGGCGGCACCAGACGTGGCAGTGCGGCAGCTGTGGACTGAAGCTCGGCTGCTGTGAGGGGAGTCCTCACTGCTGTGACGAAGGCCGCGGTTCCGCGGAACCGCGCGCAACAACCTGACCTGGATTCCAACTGCGATGGTATGATTTCATACACAATTGGTATGAAGGCGATCGTTTCGGAGAAGGGACAGGTGACCATCCCCAAGCCGCTGCGTGACCGGCTGGGGATCCGTCCGGGGCAAGAGCTGGATTTCGACGAGGAGCGCGGACGCCTCGTCGCCACCAAGGCAACGGCGGAAGATCCGGTCGATGCGGTCTACGGCATTCTGCGACTAGGCCGATCCACGGACGAGATCGTCGAGGAGTACCGCGGCCGTCCCGACGCCGTGTGATCACGGCCGTCGATACCAACGTCCTGCTCGACGTGTTCGGCGCGAGCGCGGCGTACGGAGCTGCCTCGCGGGAAGCCGTGCGCTCGTGCCTGCGTGAGGGCAGGCTGATCGCTTGCGAGGCGGTCTGGGCGGAGGTGACGGCCTCGTTCGAGTCGACGCGCGCGGCCGGCGAGGCGATGGGTCGGTTGGGAGTTGACTTCAGCGCGATGACCTCCGTTGCCGCTCTGAAGGCCGGAGAGACATGGAAGGCATATCGCGATCGCGGAGGACGGCGCGACCGGGTCGTGGCCGACTTCCTGATCGGTGCCCACGCTCTCTCGGGAGCGGACCGCCTCCTCACGCGCGACCGCGGCTTCTACCGCTCGTACTTCCGGCGGCTCCGGATCCTCGATCCCACGCGCTAGCCCGGTCGTAGACTGGCTCGGTGCGTGCGATGGTGCTCCACGCTCCGGGCCGTCCGCTCCGCGCAGGCGACCTTCCCGACCCTGAGCCCGCCCAGGGGCAGGTTCTGCTGAGCGTCCACGCCTGCGGCGTCTGCCGCACCGACCTGCACGTCGCCGACGGCGAGCTGACCGACCCGAAGCTCCCACTCGTCCTCGGCCACCAGATCGTCGGGACGGTCGAGGGCGGCGGCGAGCGTTTCTCCTCCGGAAAGCGCGTCGGCGTGCCGTGGCTCGGGTGGACGTGCGAGGAGTGCCGCTACTGCCGCAGCGGACGCGAGAACCTCTGCGACCGAGCCCGGTTCACCGGCTACCAGCTCGACGGCGGATACGCCGAGCGCGCGGTAGCCGACGAGCGGTTCTGCTTTCCCATCCCGCTGGTCTACCCGGATCTCCAGGCCGCGCCGCTCCTCTGCGCGGGCCTGATCGGCTACCGATCGCTACGCATGACGGAAGACGCGGAGCGACTCGGCCTGTACGGCTTCGGCGCCTCGGCGCACATCGTGATCCAGCTCGCGCGCCACCAAGGCCGGCGGGTGTTCGCGTTCACGCGCCCCGGCGACGAGGCCGGGCAGCGGTTCGCGCGGGAGCTCGGCGCCGAGTGGGCCGGCGACTCGACGGGGCCGGCGCCCGAAGAGCTCGACGCCGCGATCATCTTCGCGCCGGCCGGCGAGCTCGTCCCGGCGGCGCTCCGTGCAACGGCGAAGGGCGGGGTCGTCGTGTGCGCGGGCATCCACATGAGCGACATCCCCTCGTTCCCGTACGAGCTCCTGTGGGGAGAGCGGGTCGTCCGCTCGGTTGCGAACCTGACCCGCCGCGACGGCGAGGAGTTCATGGCGCTCGCCCCCGAGATCCCGGTCCGCACCGAGGTCGAGGAGCACCCGCTGGAGGAGGCGAACAAGGCGCTGGCCCGCCTGCGGCGTGGCGACGTCCGCGGCGCGGCAGTGCTCAGGATCGGCGCTTCTTGACCAGGAGCTGCGCCTCCATCCCCAGCTGCCGGTGGTCGGCGATGGAGCACCACAGCACGTAGCGCCCCGCGGCGAGCTTCGCCCGAAGGTCGGCGGTCTCCCCGGGCTGGACCGTCGCGAGCGCGAGCGTCTTCGATCCGCCTACTCGCTTCAGCCGGAGGTCGTGAGCGTCCTCTCCGAAGTTGGCGAGCTGGACGGTGGCGGGGCCCGCCTTGATCGTCCGCCGTGAGAGGGAGAAGTCGAACTCTTGCGCGACTACCTGAACCCGGGCCCGCACCACGGGCTTCTTGCCCGCCGTGGCAGGGGCGGCGAGAGCCACCGCCGTCAACACCGCTGCGAGGACGAAGCGCTTCACTTGATCAGGGCCGGCCGCTGGAACGAGGACGCGTTCGGGATGATCGCCGCCGCATCCGCTCCGAACCACTGCTCGAGCAGGGCCGAGTAGACGCCGCGGAAGTCGGAGGTTGCCCGCAGGTTGCCCTTCTCGTCGAGCCCGCTCGTGAGGCCTGGAAACTCGCCGATCATCGTCCCGCGGACACGCGTGCCGATCAGAAAGCCCGTGCCGGCCGCGCCGTGATCGGTCCCGAGAGAGGCGTTCTCCTTTGCGCGGCGCCCGAACTCCGACCACACGTGGACGAGCACGCGGTCGGCGAGGCCACGCGACTCCAGGTCGCGCTGGAAGGCGAGCAACGAGTCGGAGGTCAGCTTCAGCGCATCGGTCAGCTCGTCCGCCTGCTGCGCGTGCGTGTCGTACATCCCGGGAGCCTCGAGGGTCACGCAGCGGAGCGGAAGACCCATCGCGAGCATGGCGGCGAGGCCGGCGAGCCGCCTCGGGAACTGGTCGTTCGACGTCGGATATGTCACCGAGCTGCCGAAGCTCGTCTGTCCGTTCGTCGGCGCGAACGGCAGCAGCTGGGTGCGCAGGCGGTGCGACTGGGAGGTGATAAAGCCGGCGGTGCGAAGGGCGGAATCCTTGCTCCGCTCTTGCGCCGAGCCGAGCGGGCCGAGGGTCCCGACCATCTGCTCCGCCACCTGCCCGTCCACGCGTTGCGTCGTCAGGGAGTACTTGTCAGGCCCCTCGATCGAAGCGACCGGGACGCGAGCGGTGGCGAGCGAGGGCTGGAGCCGGGTGAAAAGGGACAACCCCTGCAGCGGATTGTCCTTCACGCCCACGCGGTCGAGGTAGCGCCCCAGCCAGCCGGTCCGGAGCAGCGGGTCGGTCGCGCCGACCTCCCAGTAGTGGCGGGAGGTGAAGTGGGACTGGTCGGGGCTCGCGTACCCGATCGCCGGCAGCACGGTCAGCTTCCCCTCGGCGTGGAGCGTCGCGAGCCCGGCTGTGGAGGGATGCCAGCGCAGACGCGAGTCCTCGGCGAAGGCGATCCCGGACGAGGCGGGAAGGGCGAGCTTGGGCCGAAGGACGCGGTAGCGCGAGTCGCCGTCGGGGAACAGGATCGAGAGCGCGTCGGCTCCGCCGTCGAGGAAGATGGAGACGAGGACCGGGTCGGTCGGGCCGGCGGCCGCCCTCGCGATCCCTTCTTCGTAGGCCTGCGACAAGAGCTTCGACCCCCCGTAGACCGAGAGGGCGAGCCCCGCCGCGCGCGCCATGAAGCTCCGTCGGGTCAAGCCCGTTCCGGCGGGCAGCGGCATTCCCGGCTCGATCGCAGGCAGGCCGCGGCCAGCCTCGGCGGCGGCACGGCGCGCGAGCTCGGTGCGCGAGAAGTCGGTGCAGGAGCAGGCGCGTACTCTGGTCATCCGGTCTGGACCTCCGGGGAGATGGCGATCAGCTGGCGGAGGGCGTTCTCGACCATGACGTTCGTTGTCGAGCCGTCCGATGCGGCCAGCGCACGCCGGGCGAAGTCGAGCAGGACGCGCCGCGTCCCCGCCGTCAGCGTGGGCTTGCCGAGGAACTTCTGGGCGCGCGCGAGGGGCTCGGTCGCGCTCGAGGGGCTCGTCGTCTTCGTAGGATCGAGCGCGTAGGGCTTGAGCGCCACGGCTGCGAGCTGCCACCGGCCGCGAAACGTCGCCGTGTCCAGCCAGCGCGTCTCGTCCCAGCCGGCGACGTTGGGCGGGTAGAAGAGACGCTGGCCCGCCAGGCCGGAGAGGCGCGCCCACTGCACGGTGTCGACCCCGCGGCCGACGGCGCGCAGGAGCCCGGCCGCGTAGACGACGGGCGGCTTCACCATCCTGGGGCCGTTGTAGAGCTGAGGATGCTTCAGGATCGCCGCGACAACGGGCCGGATCTCGTAGTGCGCCTTGTACAGCTTCTCGAGCGCACGCTGGGTGGCCTTGCTGGGCGCGACCGGGATGAAGTAGTCCCACAGCTTGCGGACGAAGAACGAGGCGTGGTTGCGGTGGGCGAGGCAGAGCTTGCACGAGCCCTGCCAGTCGAAGTTGCCGCTCTTCCCGAAGATGACCTTCGTTCCATCGTCGTGGAAGGCCGGGTCGTAACGGAAGTTGTAGTTGCCCATCCCGCGGCTCCGGCTGTTCCTCCAGCCGGTGAGGGCGCGCGCCTGCTCGCGGACGTCCTGCTCCGTGTAGCCGCCCGGCCGGTCGGCGCCGAGCGTGAACAGCTCCATCAGCTCGCGGCCGTAGTTCTCGTTCGGCGCGAACTTCGTGTTCAGGTTGCCGGAGAGCCAGACGAGCATCGCCGGGTCCTTGGTCACTCCCATCAGCAGCTGCTCGAACGAGCCCAGCCAGTTGCTGCGGAACAAGGCGTTCTGGTCGAGCATCTGGCGCTGTGACTTCACGCCCTGGTTCGAGGTTGCGAACCAGTCGTGCCAGATCAACGTCATCTTCTCGACCAAAGGCTGGTTCGTCCGCACCATCCGGTCGAGCCACCACAGGTGGTCGTGCCCGACGGCGTCGTAGGGAGCGATGGCGCCGCCGCGGTCGTCGGTCGGCACGGGGCCGGCGAGGGCTTCCGCCGGCGGATGGGTCAGCGACCGGACTGCGCCCTTGAACCCCTTCGCCGCGAGGCTCTTGGCCTGGCCGGGGCGTGGCCCGAAGCCCGCACGCCAGAGCAGGCGCTCGGCCTGGGCGGATCCGAACTTTCCGCGGTAGACCGGAACTGTCACGCGTTCCTTTTAGCGAACTTCTGTGAAGATTCTGAGAAGAGAAGTGGCAGCGAAAATCCGCATCGGCACCTGTTCCTGGGCGGACGAGTCGCTCTCCAAGCTCTGGTATCCAAAGGGGGTCTCGTCCGGCGAGCGGCTCGCGTACTACGCCGAGCGGTTCGACACGGTCGAGGTCGACTCGACCTACTACCGGCTCCCGTTCGAGGAGATGGTCGAGCGCTGGGCCGAGCGGACGCCGGCCGGATTCGTAATGCACGTGAAGGCGTTCGGGATGATGACCCGTCACCCGGTGAGGCTCGAGCAGCTCCCGCCCGATCTCCGCGACGACGCGCCCACGGACGAGCGCGGCCGGGTCGACCGCCCGCCGCGCGAGTTCCGCGCCGAGGTCTTCGCCCGCTTCCACTCGGCGCTCGAGCCCCTTCGCGCTACCGGCAAGCTCGGCGGAATCCTGCTCCAGTTCCCCCCGTATATCGTGTCCAAGCCCGTCTCGTTCGACTACCTCGAGTGGGCGCACGAGCAGCTCCAGGGTGACGCGGCGCTGGTCGAGTTCAGGCACCGCAGCTGGCTGGACGACGAGAACCGCGCCGAGACGCTGGCGTTCCTCGAGCGCCACGGGATAACTCACGTCGTCACGGACGCGCCGCGGATGGAGGAGGCGAAGAACGTCGTGCCGACCGTGGCCGCGCGGACGAGCCCGACCGTCTATGTGCGCATGCACGGACGCAACGCGTCGACGTGGAACATCCGCGGCAAGAGCGCGGCGGAGCGCTTCGACTACCTGTACGCGGAGGACGAGCTTCGAGAGTGGGTGGGGCCACTGCGCGAGCTCGCCGAGGGCGCCGAGCAGGCCTTCGTGCTGTTCAACAACAACGGGCGGAGCCCGGACGGGAGCGGGGGTTGGACCGCCCAGGCGCCGACGAACGCCGTCATGCTCGGGAAGCTGCTCGAGGGGACTTGACAGTCAACGGCTTCGTTCATTCCCAGCGAAAACCGGTGGCGGCGGGGGCCGGCGGGAGCGGGCTCTGGGGGAGCCCCGGCCGCGGCTCGGGCTCGTTGTAGGCGCTCGGCGCGACGTCGTTCGGCGCGTCCGGGTGGAAGAGCGAGGCGAGGTACTGGATCTGGCCGCGGCCCGGCCCGAGCTCGAACTGGCCCCCTCCGTACGCTCCGATTCCCTGCGCGGCGAGGTAGTCGTACGTCTCGAGCAGTGCCCGAAGGCTCCCGAACCTCGACGGCTTGATGTTGATCGTCTTCGGAGGGAACGGCAGAGCCTCGATGTCCGCCACCGAGTGGATCGGCGCGTCCCAGGTGATCCGTTCTCGATGGGGCGCGAGCACGGGCTCGGTCTCCGGCGTGAGGGCGGGATCCTCGATCCAGGCCTCCGGCAGTCCCTCGGCAACGAGCGCGTACAGGCGGGGGTCGGGCGCCTGGTCGACGATCGTTCCCTTGTAGGCGCCCTTGAGGTCGAGCGACTCGACGGCGCCGGTCTCGGCGAGCTCTGCGACGAGCCGCTCGTCCCAGCCGCTCGTCGGGTCGAGCTTGAAGCGCATGTTGGGGTACAGCTCGAGCCGGCGGCGAACGGGCTCGATCGAGGGAGGGTCACCGAGCCGGAGCGAGACGACGAACGTGACGGGCCGCGGGTCGCGTCCCAGCACGTCGGCGAGCGAGCGGCCGGCCTGGCGCAGGGCAAGGTCGAGGGCCGCGCTCTCGAATCCCCAGCGGCGGTGGGCCTCCATTCCCTCGAGCAGGCCGGAGAAGCTCTCGATCGTGTGCGAGCCGGTGAGGGGCAGCACCTGCCCTGCCTGCTGGAAGGCCAGCTGTACCTCCTCGCTGTAGGTGACGTCCTCGCCGACTCCCTCCTCGCCGCCGCCGCGCAGGCGGATCACGGTCGTCCGGCGCGTGAAGCCGCTCGAGACGTCGGCCGCGAGCCCCTCGAGCTCGTACGACTCGACCTCGAGCGGAAGCCCGCTAGTTGCCGATGTAGACGGGCGTCCCGACACTGACGCGATCGTAGAGGTCGATCACGTCTGGGATCAGCATCCGGACGCAGCCGTGCGAGACCGCGTGCCCGATCGACCAGGTCTCCTCGGTGCCGTGGATGCCGGCGCCGTTGAAGATTCCCATCCAGCGCGCCTTGAGCGGGTCGGACGGGCCCGGCGGGATCACCTGGCCGGCAAGCGAGCCCGCCCAGGCGCTCTTGGGCACGTGCCACCAGGGATCGACCTGCTTGTCCTGGATGTGGTAGACGCCGGCCGGAGTCTCGAGGCCGGCCTGGCCGACCGCGATCGAGTAGCTCTTCACGAACCTCAGGTTCTTGTAGACCCGGAGCGTGAAGGTGCCTCGGTCGATCGTGATGTAGGACGGGTTCTGCCGGCGGAGCGTCTCGACGGTGACCTCAGGCGGCAGACGGCGGGCCGGCACCTTGATCACGCGTCCGGCGTGGCGCGACACGAGTGCGTGCTTCATTCGCCACCGTAGGAGGGCCGCTTTGACCTCCCTCCCGCGATGGCCGCCCTTGAGCACGAGCCGGTCGTAGCTCGGCTGGAGCACCGCGTCCACCGGCACCTCGTCGATCCGGCTCCGGAGCTTGTTCACGACCGACTGGACGACATCGCGCGAGTAGTGAACGCGCGGGCGCAATCTGGTGTCGACGTGGCCGCCCGTCAGCTCGCGCCACGCGCGGAAGAGGAAGGACCCGTGGCGGCTCCTCGCGAGGGCCTGCGAGACGAGCGCGTCGATGTTCACGTGCACCTCGGCCTCGCGGCCCGTCAGCACCATGTGTCCGCGGTGGTAGCGGAGGACGAGCGGGCGCTCGAGCACCTTGTAGGCGCGGCTGAGCTTCTCCCGAGCTGCGCTCGCGCTCAGGCCGCTGATGTTAATGCCGCCGACATGGATGCCGTGGGCGATCATGTCGCTCTGGCTGCGGTCGTATCCGTAGGCGGCCGCCGCCACGCCGCCGCAAGCGACGACGACCACGAGCGCAGCTACGAGCAGCCACTTGTGCCAGAAGACGCCGCGGACGGACCGGCCGGTCCAGAACCAGGCGCGTTTGAGGCCGCTTACCATGATCGTAATTGAAGCACTCCGGACGGTCGTGCAGGCCTGAAGTCGAACGCTCGATACGTCAGCGCGAGAGCAGCGCCCGCGTTTCCTCGGCCCGCCAGCCGAGACCCATCGCGTCGAACCGCGATACGGATTGCTCGATCAGCGACGTGTCGCCGCGAGTGATGCCCAGGGCGCGCAGCGCGAACGGGTGCGTGTAGCTCTCTTCGGCCAGAAATGGCTCGGCCTCCTGCTCGACACGGCTCGTCTCGCCTAGGGCGGCGAGCGCATCGAGGCGGGCCGCCGGCGCATCCAGCCCGAAGACGTCGCCCGTCGGCGGGAGTCCCTCGAGGATGCGATCGGCGGCGTCGAGGTCGCCACGAAGCAGCGCGAGTCGAAGTAGCGCGGGCTCGCGCTCTGGGGGGCCCGCGACGACCGCGCTCTCCCGGACGACCTCTTCGAACCGGCGTGCATCTCCTTCCTGGCCGGCCAGCGCGAGGCCGAGCGCGCAGACGAGGAGGCTGCGCCAGTTGAACTGGCATGGGAAGTCGTCGTTGGCCCTGCTCGCCGCCTCCGCACGCCGTGCGAGCTCTGCCAGTTGATCCCAGTTGCCAAGAACGCTCTCGAGCAACGTCAGGAGGGCAACGGCGTGAACCTCGTCATGGGGATTGAGCGATGAAGCGAGCCGATCGTTGGTTTCAGCGAACTGACGCACGGCCTCGATCCGACCCGCCCGCAAGTAGACGAAGCCCGCGTTCCAGTATTGGAAGCCCTGGAATCCCGGGTCGGGGATGCGAGGAGCGAGTTCGAGCGATCGGTCTGCCCAATCGCACGCGTCCTGATACTGGCCCGTCTTCGTTGCGGCGAGCGTCTGGGCCTCGCATGCGTAGGCCATCAGCCTCACGTGCCCGAGGGTCTTGCCGACGGAATAGGCCTCTTCGGCCGCCTCTGTCGAGGCGTCGCCGAGTGCTCGCGCGATGAGCGCGTAGCCGTGCGCCTCTGTTCCCGGCTCCGACAGCTCGAGCGCCTTGGCGAGCCATTCCTCGCCGACCGCGCGCGCCGGCGGCTGTTTCCACATATAAGGCCGGCCGAGGCTGTAGTACGCGAGCTGGGCATAGATCGCCGCCGCGACCGACGTGTCGGGGCCGAGGGCGAGCGCGTCCTCCAGCGAGCGGCGGAAGCTCTGGGGGTCGTAGCGGAAGGCGTGTGCGCGGCCGATCTCGCAGTGGATCTCGATCGTGATCCGGTCGTCTGTCTCGAGCGCGAGCGCCTGATCGAGCAGCGCGAGCGCCTCCTCGATCTCGTAGCGGCCGGTGGCCAGTTCGGCTGCGCGCCGCAGCCAGGTCACGGCCCGCGAGCGCAGCTCCTCGAGCCGGCCCGCGTCGTCGGCCCAGGCGAGATCGGCGTTCTCCGGCCGCGCCGCCTCCGCATAGTGCAGGGCAAGGAGTGCGGCGTCCTCGTCACGCCCCCCGCCGCGGCCTTCGAGCCAGGCTGCGAAGTCCGCATGCATTCGCGCCCGGTCGCGGATCGTCAGCGACGCGTAGGCGACCTCGCGCGTGATCGCGTGCTTGAAGACGAACTCACGCTCCCCTTCGAGCGACGAGCCCGACCGCCGGCGGACGAAATCGCGCTGCTCGAGCACGCGGAAGTCCGGATCGACTCCGTCCAGGAGCTCCCGGACCGCACTGGGCCAGAAGGTTCTCCCGATCACCGCAGCGGCCTGCAGGGCGCTCTTCTCCGTCGGGGGGAGGAGGTCGATTCGGGCCGCGAGCAAGGCCTGGACAGAATCGGGGATTCCAGCCTCGACCGGGAGGCGGTCGAGGTCCCAGCCGTCTCCGGGCCGAAGGGCGCCCCGCTCCATCAGCGTCGCGAGCAGCTCCTCGAGAAAAAGGGGATTGCCCTCGGCCTGACCGAGCAGCTCGCGCACAGGCGCCGGAACGTCCCCCGCGACGACGCCTTCCACCAGACTCTCCACCTCCTCCGCTGCCAGCGGCTCGAGCCAGATCCACTCGCTCGGCGCGCGGCCTCTGCCCCAGCTGGGGCTGCGGTCGAGGAACTCCGGCCGGGCCGTGCCGAGCAGCAGTACCGGAGCCTTCACCTCGAGCAGCATCCGCTCGAGCAGCTCGAGCAGCGGCTCCTCCGCCCAATGAAGATCCTCGACCAGCACAACGAGGGGCCGCTCGACGGCAAGCTCTTCCGCCAGACCGACCCACGCGTCGTGGAGGCGGTCGCGGGCGACGATCGGATGCAGGTCGCTTGCGACGTCAAGCCCGAGGGGGAGCGCGAGGATCTGGCGGCCGGCGAGGAGGCCGAGAATTCGCTCGGGCGGATCGCTGTCCAGCAGCCCGAAGTGCTCCTTGATGATCTCCGCCAGCGGGAGGTACGTGACCGCGGCTCCATAGGGTGGGCAGCGGCCGGTGCGGCGCAGGGCCTCGGACGCGTGGCTCCCGAGCCACTGCCAGATCTCGCGGACGAGCCGTGTCTTGCCGACGCCGGCCTCGCCCATCACCGTGACGAGCTGCGGTTCCCGGCGGGAGACTGCGCGCTCGTACGCGTCCTGGATCGTCCTGACCTCCCGATCGCGGCCGACGAAAGCGGGCTGCAGTCCCGATAAACCGCGGGGGCGCATCAGCGAGAGCGCGCGAACCAGTCTCCGGCATGCGAGCCCGTCCGGCTTTCCCTTCGCCTCGACCTGGAGCGGTGCCTCGAACTCGAAGGCGCCCGACGCCAGTGCCGCCGCCCTCTCGCCGACGAGGATGTCGCCGGGGCCGGCTGCCTGCTCGAGCCTCGCGGCGACGTTCACCACATCACCTGTCACGAACGAGCTTTGCTCGCGCGCCCGCCCGACGACGACCTCTCCGCAGTTGACTCCGATCCTGAGCGAGAGCTCGTCGCCGAACAGCTCTGCAAGTCGCCGGCGCATTGCAAGTGCCGTATGGAGCGCGCGCTCGACGTGGTCTTCCTGCGCCACCGGTACGCCGAAGGCCGCCATCACCGCGTCGCCGGCGAACTTCTCGACCGTGCCGCCGGCCAGGCCGATCTCGTCCGTCATTGCGTCGTAGAAGCGCTCCAGCGTGATTCGGGTTCGCTCCGGATCCTGGGAGGCGCCGAGCTCCGTCGAGCTGACGAGATCGGCAAAGAGGACGGTTGCGAGCTTTCGCTCGGCGCGTTCTGGATCAGGAGCGGTCGTGGCCGAGCAGCCCCTTCGCACCGAGCTCCTCGCGGGCCCGCTCCGTCTTCTCCAGTCCACCGAGGCCCATGCCCTCGAGGATCTCCGGAGCTTTCGTGAACTGCACCTTCGAATACTCGACCACCTGGACGAAATTCCCCCACGGGTCGAGGAAGTCGTTGCCCTTGCCGAGGAGCTCGACGCCCGCCTCGCGCGCTGCCTCGAGCGCCGCCTCCCTGTCCTCCACGACCAGGCCGAAGTGGCGCTGGTCGTCGGCGGGGTGGGCTCGCCCCTCCGCGAGCGCCAGGAACTGGTCGCCCATGGTGACGAAGGCCATCCCCGGGGTGCGTTCCTCGACGGTGATGTCGAAGATCCGTCCGTAGAACTCGAGCGCCTGGTCGAGGTCGCCGACCTCGAGCGCGACGTGGTTGATCCCGACGAGTCTCGTGCGCTCGGGCATACGAGTATCTTGCCCGTCGTGGACACCTATCTGGCGATCGCCAGCCGCCGTGAGGGACGGAAGTACGCCGACCGGGCGGTGTCCGAGGGCGTGCGGCACCGGATCCTCGACGCAGGACGGCTCGCCGGCAGCTCCCAGAACCGGCAGCCGTGGCACTTCTATGTCCTCGATGACCGCGCGCTGGTCGAGCGGGTTGCGGAGACGGTCTACGCGCCGTCCAACCTGCTCGGCGCGACCCTTGTCGTCGTGATTACGGTCGCGGGCAAGGGGTCGCTGCCCTTCGACGCCGGCCGCGCGGCGCAGAACATGATGCTGGCGGCGTGGAACGAGGGCGTCGCCGGCTGTCCCAACGGGATGAAGGATTCGGAGAAGACGGCTGAGCTGCTCGGGCTGGAAGAGGGAGAGAAGCCCGCGATCATCCTCTCGTTCGGATATCCGCAGCGGGAGCGGGATCCCGAGTCGCGCTCGGCCGAGGAATGGAGCGAGCGGGCGAACCGGAAGCCCCTCGACGAGCTCGTGACGCGTCTGTAGTAGATGGACGATGCCGCGAGGTCGCCCGTCTCGGGGCACCAGATCGTGCATCCGAGCGCGCGAGATCGCGGAGTCGGCCATCTCAACTGCTACAACGCTCCGGTGCGTACTTGGGGTCTCTGCGTGTTCGCCGCGCTCGCTCTTACAGCTGTGCCAGCCGCCGGCTCGCCCGCGGTCTCGAGCGCGAAGCTCGCATCACGGCTCGCCGTTCTGAGCCCGTCGTCGCACCGGGTCCGCGTCATCGTCGTAGCCAGGCCGGGACGGGTGAAGGCCGCTCTGGCGGCGGCCGTGCGCGCGGGGGCGAAGCCGGAGGCGGTCTATCGCGACCTCGTCCAGGTGCTGGCTCCTGCCTCGTCGCTCGAACGGCTGGCCGCAAATCCGGCCGTCTCGTTCGTGCGCCCGCCGCTCCTGCACGTTCCCGACGCGATCACGGGGCTGGGTGTCAAGATCGCGATCATCGACGTCGGCTTCGCCGGCGAGAAGGCCGCTGAGGCAAGCGGCGAGCTCGCGCAGAACACACCGCTCTACGAACAATGGTGTTCGGACGTCAACGGCAGCTCCCATGGGACTGCGGTCGCCGAGATCGTCCACGACATGGCGCCCGCCGCGAGCCTCTACTTGCTCTGCATCGACAGCGAGGCGACCCTTGCGCTCGCCGCCGACTGGGCGATCTCGCAGGGCATCCCGCTCATCAACCACTCCGTCAGCTGGCTGAGCGGCGGCCGCGGCGACGGCGTCAACAACAGGATCGACCGCGTCTCGCCGGACGACGTGGCTCACAAGGCGTTCGACAACGGCGTGCTCTGGGTGGGCGCGGCGGGGAACTTCGGCCAGAGCCACTGGGCGGGCAACTTCTCCGATCCGGACGCCAACCGCTGGGAGAACTTCTCCGGCACCGACGAGGGCAACGATTTCATCATTCCCCGGCGCGCGAAGGCCTGTGTCTCGCTCGTGTGGAACGAGTGGCCGCAGACCGACCAGGACTACAACGTCTACCTGATCAAGAAGAACGGCCCTCACAACCCGGAAGGCCAAATCGCCCTCGCGTCAGGCGAGGATCAACAGCGGCCCGGCCACCAGGGGACGCCCAGCGAGGAGGCGTGCTATGTCAACACGGGCGATGTGCCGCTTCCCGTCTACGTCGCGATCAAGAGCATCCAGGCGACGAGGACACCGCGGTTCGACCTGTTCGTGACCCAGGGAGGGCTCCAGTACCACACCCCGCAGGGCAGCGTCGCCCAGCCGGCCGAGTCGCCGTGGGTGCTGGCGGTAGGCGCCGTCTGCTGGAAGGGCTACGGCTTTCGCGCGTACAGCTCGCAGGGGCCGACGATCGACGGCCGGATCAAGCCTGACATCGTCGGCTACGACAGCATCTCGACCCAGACGTTCGGCCCGGGTACGAGCTGTAACGGCGGCTTCATGGGGACATCGGCAGCGACCCCCGGCGTGACGGGCGCAGCGGCGCTGCTCCTGCAACAGCACAACGAGCTGGCGGGCCATCCCCCGGAGCTGATGTCGGCGCTCGAGGCGAACGCTCTCGATCTCGGTGCACGGGGAAAGGACAACGTCTTCGGCGCGGGCGCGCTCTGTCTCACCTCGTGCGCACCGCCGCCCCCGCCTCCGCCACCCCCACCGCCTCCGCCCCCGCCGCCACCGCCGGCGAGACTCGTCCTGCTCGGGTTCTCCACCACGCCCAGGCATTCGAAGGCGGGCAAGCCGTTCGCGGCCGGGATCGCGGTTGCCCGGGGGGACACAGGCGCCAGGGTCAAGAGCGGCAGCGTCCTCTGCACCGCGAAGGTTGCCGGCGCCCGCATCCAGCGCCTGTCCGCCGGTTTCCGGCATGGGCTGGCGAGGTGCTCGTGGCGGATTCCAGCGTCGTCGACGGGCCGGAGGCTGCGCGGCTCCGTCGGGCTCAGCTACGACGGCTCGCGGATTCACCGAAGCTTCGCGCAGCGCGTGAGCTAGAGCGGGTAGATCTCCGGATCGACCTCGACGCGGCGCAGGGGGCGGCGCGGGAGGTCGGGGTCGGCGAGCGCCCGCCGGGCCGCCTCGGTGCCGTTCACGAACTCGACGTCACCGCACTCGAGCGCGTGCTCGATCAGCTTCCGCAGAGCCTCGACGCGGCCGGGGCGGCCGCTCAGGAACGGGTGCATCGTGAGGACGAACAGGCAGCCGTGCCGGCGCATCCCGTCCAGCTCGGCCTGCCACAGCGCGAGCGCGTTCCCAGGCGGATGCACGGTGCCGGGGCCGCCGATCGGGCCGGGCAGGTAGCCGTACTGGTTCCAGTCGTCGAGCCCCCAGTGTGGGGGCAGCTCGACGATCGTCCCGGCGTCGGTCTCGAGCAGGTAGGGGCGGTCCGTGTCCATCAGCGTCGAGTCGTACTGGAAGCCGTATTCCGCCAGCAGCGCGAAGGTGCGCGGGCTCGGCTCCCAGCTCGGCGTCCGGTATCCGGCCGGACGAACGCCGTGCCGCTCGAGCGCCTGCAGGCCCCGCTCGAGGTCGGCGCGCTCGCCCGCCTCGTCGAGCGCGAGCGGGCTGTGGTGGCTGTAGCCGTGGTGGCCGATCTCGTGGCCGGCCGCGGCGATCCGCTCGATCGCCTCCGGGTAGTGATCGGCGGTGTAGCCGGGGACGAAGAACGTGGCCGGCAGCGAGTAGTCCGCGAGCAGCTCGAGCAGGCGGGGGACGGCGACCTGCGGTCCGTAGGCCTGATGGCTCATCACCATCGGGCTCTCGGCCCAGCGCCGTCCCTCGACCAGGATCGGGCTCTCCGCGTCCACGTCGAAGCTCAGAATCGCGAGAGCCGCGTTCTCTCCGAGCCAGCTCACCCGCGTAGAATCGCCGAATCTCAGGGAGCGTGACGATCGAGAACGTGATCGGCGGGCGGCGCGTCGCGGTCGCCGGCGCCGAGCTGCAGGATGTCCTCGACCCTGCGACCGGCGAGCGGCTCGCGCAGGTTCCGCTGTCCGGGGCCGAGGAGGTCGACCGGGCCGCCCGCGTCGCCGCGGATGCCTGGGAGGCCTGGGCCGACACGCCGGTGATGGAGCGGGCACGGCTGATGTTCCGCCTGCAGGCGCTGTTCGAGCGCGACTTCGAGGAGCTGTCACAGCTGGTCGTGCGCGAGAACGGCAAGGCGCTCGACGAGGCGCGCGGCGAGGTCAGGCGCGGGATCGACGTGGTCGAGTTCGCCGCCGGGATGCCGACGCTGATGCTCGGCGGCGCGCTCGAGCAGGTGAGTCGAGGAGTCGACACCGAGCTCTTCAAGCATCCGCTCGGCGTCGTCGCGGCGATCACGCCGTTCAACTTTCCGGCGATGGTGCCGCTCTGGACCGCGCCGATCGCGATCGCGGCCGGGAACGCGTACATCCTGAAGCCGTCCCCCCGGACGCCCATGTCGGCGATGCGTCTCGCGGAGCTGTTCGACGAGGCGGGGCTTCCGGCGGGTGTCTTCAGCGTCGTCCACGGCGGCGAGGAGGCGGTGAACGCGATCTGCGACCACCCGCTGATCCGCGCCGTCTCGTTCGTCGGCTCGGCGCCGGTTGCAAAGGCGGTCTACGTGCGGGCGGCCGCGGCGGGGAAGCGCGTGCAGGCGCTCGCCGGAGCGAAGAACCACATCGTCGTCATGCCGGACGCCGACCTCGACCTTGCGGTCCCGGGCGTCTTCTCCTCGGCCTTCGCCAACGCGGGCCAGCGCTGTCTGGCCGGCGCGGTCGGAGTCGCAGTCGGCGACGTGGGGGACGAGCTGGCAGCGCGGCTGGCGGACGTCGCGCGGGAGGCCCGGATCGGCCCCGGCGTCGATCCCGAGAGCACGATCACGCCGGTGACGAGCGAGGAGGCTCGCAAACGGATCGCCGGCTACATCGAGCTGGGCGAGCAGGAGGGCGCCCGCGTGCTCGTGGACGGCCGCTACGAGAGCGAGAACGGAGGCTTCTTCCTCGGGCCGACGATCCTTGACGACGTGCGGCCGGAGATGCGGGTCGCCAAGGAGGAGATCTTCGGCCCGGTGCTCGCGCTCGAGCGGCTCGGGTCGCTGGACGAAGCGCTGGACGCGATCGCGCAGAGCGAGTTCGGCAACGCGAGCGCGATCTTCACCCGGGACGGCGGGATCGCGCGAGCCTTCCGGCGCAAGGTGACGGCCGGGATGGTCGGCATCAACGTGCCGGTCCCGGCGTCGATGGCGTTCTTCCCGTTCGCGGGCTGGAAGGGCTCGTTCTACGGCGATCTCCATGCCACGGGGATGGACGGCGTCCGGTTCTTCACGGAGACGAAGGTCGTCACCTCGCGCTGGCCCTAGGCTGTCTCCTGCGCCGCCGGAAGAACGGTCGCTCGGGTCTCGGCTCCTCTCCTAGCACCCGGGCTGCGACGCGGAAGTCGTCCTCCGTCAACGTCGACAGAGTTGCCTGGTCGCGCGGCACGGAAGGCGCGGAGTCGTCGACGGAAAGCCGGAGCGCCTGGGCGTTCAGGGACTGCTCGAAGATCGTTCGCGCGTAGCGCGCGTTGCCGAAGCCCTCGCCGCGCGGCGTGTCGTCGAAGAGGGATCGCAGGACGTGCTCCACCCCCTCGGCGAGGACGTACTCGTGCAACTCGGCGAACCTGTGCGTAATCGCGACGAGCTCGTCGGTGGTGTAGTCGGGGAAGACGATCTCGCGCGGGAAGCGTGAGCGAACGCCCGGGTTCGAGTCGAGGAGCTGCCTCATGAGCCGCGGGTAGCCGGCCACAATGACGACCAGCCGGTGACGATAGTCCTCCATTCGCTTCAGCAGGGTCTCGATCGCCTCTGGTCCGAAGTCGTGCGTGCTGTGTTCACGCGCGAGCGCATACGCCTCGTCGACGAAGAGGACCCCATCGAGCGCACGCCGAACCACTCGGTCGGTCTTGATTGCGGTCGTTCCCACGTACTCACCGACCAGGCCGGCGCGATCGGTCTCTACCAGATGCCCCCGGCGGAGCAGACCGACGGCGCCGTACATCTCCGCCAGCAGACGCGCGACCGTCGTTTTGCCGGTCCCGGGATTCCCGACGAAAACGATGTGCTGCGTCGTCGCCGCCTCCGCCAGCCCGAGAGCTTTCCGCTCGCCCTGAACTTGGAGAAACGCGATCAGCGCACGCACCTGCTCCTTGACGGCGTCGAGCCCGATGAAGCTGTCAAGCTCCTGCTGGATCTCCTCCATCGTCCGTGGCTCGGTGGTGCGCCGGATCTCGAGGCGCTCGGCCAGCCAGTCCACCGTGGGATCGTTGGCCGTCGTCTCGCGCAATCTCTCGCCGAGCAAGCGAATCGCCCTGCCGACGGCGTCGAAGGAGGAGCTCACACGCTCGAAGGTACCCCACCGAGTCGACATGGAACCCGCGCAGGCGTGGCGCTAACAGGGACAGTCCCTTCGCCGGCGCTAACAGGGACAGTGCCTCCGCGGGCCTAACAGGGACTGCCCCTCGGACGCGACTAGGCTTCAGGCGTGACAGCCGTCGGCAGCGATCCACGTACAGCCGAGCAGATCCTCGCGGACGACCGCGCCCACGTCATCCACCCCTGGTCGGTCAAGGCGAACGTCGCGCCGGTCCCCGTCGCCGGCGGGGAGGGCTGCTACTTCTGGGACTACGGGGGCAAGCGCTACCTCGACTTCGCCTCCCAGCTGATCAACCTCTCCCTCGGCCACCAGCATCCGCGCATGGTGGCCGCGATCAAGGAGCAGGCCGAGACGCTGTGCACGATCTCGCCTGCGTTCGCGAACGACAAGCGCGCGGAATTGGCGCGGCTGCTGGCGGACGTGACACCCGGCGACCTGACGATGTCCTTCTTCACCAACGGCGGCGCCGAGGCGAACGAGAACGCGATCAAGCTCGCCCGCTGGTACACGGGTCGCCACAAGATCGTCGCCCGCTACCGCTCCTACCACGGCGCGACCGCCGGCGCGATCGCGCTGACCGGCGACCCCCGCCGCTGGCCCGCCGAGCCCGGCATCCCGGGCGTCGTCCGCATGCTCGACCCGTACACCTATCGCTGCCCGGCCGGCCACCCGGACCCCTGCCCGGTCTGCACCGGCGGCCCGCACCTCGAGGAGATCCTCCAGTACGAGAATCCCGAGGCGGTCGCCGCCGTGATCCTGGAGACGGTGACGGGGACGAACGGGATCATCGTCCCGCCGACCGGTTACCTCGGCGCGATCCGCGAGGTCTGCGACCGCCACGGCATCCTCCTGATCCTCGACGAGGTGATGGCGGGCTTCGGCCGCACCGGCCGCTGGTTCGCCTGCGAGAACTGGGACGTCGTCCCCGACATCCTCACGACGGCCAAGGGAATCAACTCCGGGTACGTCCCACTCGGCGCGATGACCGTCTCCGAGGAGATCGGCGAGTGGCTGCGCGGCCGTCCGTTCGCGGGCGGCCTCACGTACAGCGGGCATCCGCTCGCGTGCGCGGCCGCCGTGGCCTCGATCGAGATCTTCCGCGACGAGTGCATCGTCGAGAACGCGGCGGCGATGGGCGAGTACCTGGCGGACGAGCTGCCGCGGCTCGCCGGGCGCCACGCCTCCATCGGCGAGGTGCGCGGGCTCGGCCTGTTCTGGGGCCTCGAGCTCGTCCGTGACCGCGACTCGCGCGAGCCGCTCGTCCCGTTCAACGCGAGCGGGGAGCAGGCGGCGCCGATGGCCCGGATCGTCAAGGTGGCGCTCGAGCGGGGCCTGTACCTGTTCGCCCACTGGAACGTGCTCGTGGTGGCGCCCCCGCTCACGATCTCGCGCGGCGAGCTCGAGGAAGGGCTGGCGATCCTCGACGAGGTGCTCGAATGAGAGCGCGGGCGGTGACCTCGCGGATCAGCGCAGGCCTCTCGACCGCTCCCGTCGCGGCTAACGCTGCGATCGAGGCCGCGAGACAAGCGTCGGCCGGCGTCCACGGAGACGTCGACCTCGCCTTCCTCTTCCTCTCGCCTCACCACCTCGACGATGCCGGGGCTGCCGTCCACAAGCTGGTCGAGGAGCTCGGCCCGCGCCACTTGGTCGGCTGTGTTGCCGAAGGCGTCCTCGCGGGAAGCCGGGAGATCGAAGACGGCCCCGCGCTGGCAGTGTGGGCGGGGTCGCTACCCGGCTCGGTGATCGAGCCGTTCCATGCCGCCGGCTTCGAGACCGAAGATGGGATCGAGATCACCGGCTTCCCGGATCCGGAGGGGGCAGAGCTCGTGACGATGCTCGTCGATCCATTCACGTTCCCGGCCGGGCCGTTTCTGGCGGCTCTGAACGAGGAGCACCGGGGGGTTCCCGTCGTCGGCGGGATCGCAGCCGGCGGCGGCGAGCCTGGCGCGCAGGCGCTGATCCTGGACGACGAGATCCACGACCACGGTGCCGTGGGCGCGCTCGTCTCCGGCGTCTCGGTGGCGACCGTCGTCTCGCAGGGCTGCTCGCCGATCGGAGAGGACGCCGTCGTCACGGGCGCCGAGGGCCACGTCGTCTTCGAGCTCGCCGGCCGGCCGGCGCTCGAGCGCCTCCGCTCGGAGATCAGAGCGCTTCCGCCCGACCGGCAGCGCCTGGCCGCGCAGGGGGTCCTCGCCGGCATCGTCATCGACGAAAACCGCTCCGAGTACCGGCGTGGCGACTACCTGATGCGCGGCCTGCTCGGCGCCGACGAGCAGTCGGGCGCGATCGCCGTCGGCGAGGAGGTGCGCGTCGGGCAGACGCTTCGCTTCCATGTGCGGGACGCCGTGTCGGCCGACGAGGATCTCAACGAGTCGCTGGAGGCCGCTCTCGGGGGCTCGAGAGCTGCCGGCGCGCTCCTGTTCACCTGCAACGGGCGCGGCACGAGCATGTTTCCGGAGCCCGATCACGATGCCCGCGCCGTGGCCCGCGCGCTCGGCGTTCCCGCGGTTGCGGGGCTCTTCTGCGGGGGAGAGATCGGCCCGGTCGGCGGCTCCGTTTTCCTGCACGGTTTCACCGCCACGATGGCGATCTTCCTCGATTCCTGATTTCCGCGCACTTTGCGGGCATTGCGCATGGACCTGCCCTGGAATTCCGGTTCGGCGCGCACTACACTCGCGGCTGCGCCGCATCACCCCGGCACGATGCGGTTTTCCACAGAATCCACAAGTCTCGCAAGGGTCTCTCACGTGAGCCGGAGGCGCTTGCGGGGGCTTTTTGGGACTCGGCTGTGGAAAGATGCTCCTGGGGGGAACCACTAGCCTCGTTTCCGCCGTAGAATCACCACAGTGACACGTTTTCTCGCCTTTATCCCGATCGCGGCCGTCGCGGCGGCTGCGGCTGCGCCCAGCGCTGAGCATCCCCTGCCGCCGATCGCGAAGGGCGTCAAGATCGGCGGAATCGCTGTCGGCGGGCTCAACGCCGAAGCCGCGCGCATCCACGTCGAGCGCGTGTGGGGACGCCAGACCCTGTTCGTGTTCGGGAAGAAGAGCTGGAACGCCGGCCCGAGCGCGCTCGGTGCTTCGGCGAACGTCGGCAGGGCAGTGAAACGCGCGCTTCGGGCTCACTCGGGCAAGAAGGTTTCGCTGCAGGTGCACTTCGACCGGCAGCGCCTCGACCATTACATCGCTCGCCTGGACAGCCATCTGTCCCGCCCGGCCGAGAATGCCATGCTGGTCGGGCTCTCCAACCTCCGCCCGGTGATCTCGTCCGGTCAGCCCGGACTGAAGATCGAGCGCGCGAAGATGGCTGCGCGGATCATCCGAACGATGCGAACGACGCATCGCGTCCCGATCCGGCTGGCGGTGACGCATGTCGCGCCCACGGTCACGCCCGAGAACTTCGGCCCGGTGATCGTGATCGAGACCGCCTCGCACAGGCTGCTCTTCTACGAAGGGCCGACGCTCAGCCGGACGTTCACAGTCGCGACCGGCCAGTCGGCCTACCCGACGCCGTCCGGCCAGTGGAGCATCGTCGACATGCAGCGCGACCCCTGGTGGATCCCGCCGCCCAACGCGCCGTGGGCGCAGGGCGCGAAGCCGATCCCGCCGGGGCCGGGCAATCCGCTCGGGACCCGCTGGATGGGCCTGACGGCACCGGGCGTAGGCATCCACGGGACGCCCGACGCTGCCTCACTCGGCTACTCGCAATCGCACGGCTGCATCCGGATGGCGATTCCCGACGCAGAGTGGGTCTTCACGCAGGTCCACGTCGGGACGCCGGTCTTCACCGTCGCGGCCTAGAAGGGACAACTGCGACAGAATGGGGCGTGTGGACGTCGAAGGCCGGATCCGGGAACTTGCGCTCTCGCTGCCCGAGACGTACGAGGACGAGCCGTGGGGCCACCCGGTCTTCAAGGTGGGCGACAACCGCATGTTCGCGTCGATGTCCGCCGGGGGCGAGAGCGTCCTGCTGACCGTCAAGCTCACGGCCGAGGAGCGCGAGATCGCGCACCTGCTTCCGTTCGTCAGCCGGGCGCGCTACGTCGGCCGTTACGGGTGGATCACCGCCGAGGTGACCGACGAGGAGTCGCTCGAAGCGGCGCTCGAGTGGCTGCGCGAGAGCTACTGGTTGAAGGCTCCGGCCGAGCTGCGGAGTGCGGTCGAGGTGGACGATTGATCCCGCTTGCGCTTTCAACCAGAGCGACCGTCGTCCTCGTCGTCCTCGGAGTGTTCGTTGCGTTTCTCGTCCTCTACGCACCGTTACGGCTCTGGTGGCGCCTCCGGCAAGGCGATGACATCGAGCCCGCATTCCGCTTCAGCTCGGCCTGGAGGCGGAACAAGAAGAAGAAACCAGAGGACTACGAGTAGTCCGGAGCACTTCAGGTGCCAGGCACGTGCCAGGCAAGTACGCTGACAACGAAGTGCTGGAGCGGGCGCTCGCGCAGCTGCCCGAGCAGCAGGTCGGGCCGGGCCTGCTCGTGCGGGCAGACCGCGGCGGCGCCACGCACGAGTTCCTCGACTCGGTCAGCGCCCGCGGCCTGCGCTTCTCGGTCGGGCTCGACCTGACCGAGCCGGTCAGACGGGCGATCCTCGCCCTGTGCGAGGCTGACTGGCAGCCGGCGCTCGCCGCCGACGGCGGCGAGCGGGAGGGAGCGTGGGTGGCCGAGCTTGCGCTCGACTCCTCCTCCTGGCCGCCGGGGACGCGGGTGATCTGCCGCCGCGAGCGTCCGCACCCGGGCGCCCAGCTCTCCTTCAGCGACGAGGACGGCTACCGCTTCCAGGTCTTCCTGACCAACCAGCAGCGGCGCAGGATCGCCCGCCTCGAGCAGCTGCACCGGCAGCGGGCATCGGCCGAGGACCGGATCCGCTGCGGCAAGGAGAGCGGGCTGCGCAACTTGCCCTTCCACGACTTCCAGGCGAACGCGGCCTGGCTCGAGCTCGTCCTGATCGGCCAGGACCTGCTCTGCTGGACGCAGCGGCTCTTGCTCGCCGACGGCGAGCTCGCCCGCTGTGAGCCGAAGCGGTTGCGCTACCGGCTGCTGCACGTCGCCGGGCGCCTGACCCGGCATGCCCGTCGCCTCGTCCTGCACCTGCCGCGCTGCTGGCCGTGGCGGGCGGAGCTGCTCGCCGCCTTCCAGCGACTGCGGGCGCTCCCGCAGCCGCCGTAGCCCGCCGGCACCGCCTCCGCCAACCCCTTCCACCCACAGGCGATGGGCGTCAGCCTGCCTGCTCTTGCCTCGCCGGAGCAAGCGGGCGGGGAGCGGGACAGCCTCGGCGGCTGTCGCTCTCACGACGCGCCCGGGCCGGCGACGGATCGAGCGCGACGCGGGCTTGATGAGGAATCCGGGCTAGTCGGCGCCCGGGTCGTCGTCGTCCCCGGGCTTGACTTCCTCCGGGTCCGGGACCGGCGACTCGTCCTCGATCAGCTCGTCGCGATCATCCTCGCGAGGCTCCTGATTATCCTTGCCTTCCATGAAGGTGATTCTCCCCGATAACTCGGAGTTGGAACTTCCGGAGGGTGCGACCGGCCGCGACGCCGCTGCGGCGATCGGCCCGAAGCTGGCCGAGCAGGCCGTGCTCGTGCGCTCGAACGGCTCGGTCAAGGACCTGCGGCTTCCACTCGAGGACGGGGAGCAGATCCAGATCCTGACCACGCGCGACACGGACGACCCGGACGCCCTCTACGTGCTCCGGCACTCGAGCGCCCACCTGCTGGCCGAGGCGGTCCGGCGCCTGTATCCAGGGGTCAAGATCGCGATCGGGCCGCCGGTCGAGAACGGCTTCTACTACGACTTCGACTTTCCCGAGCCGATCGCGGAGGAGGACCTGGCCCCGATCGAAGAGGAGATCCGGCGCGAGCTGGACGAGGGCCGTGCCTGGGAGCGGCAAGAGGTGTCCCGCGACGAGGCCCGCCGCCGCTTCGCCGAGGAGGACGAGCCGTACAAGGTCGAGCTCGTCGAGAGCGCGGACGAGCCGATCTCCTTCTACACGCAGGGCGATTTCACCGACCTCTGCCGCGGTCCGCACCTTCAGGACTCGAAGCCGATCAAGGCGCTGAAGCTGACCGGGCTCGCCGGTGCGTACTGGCGCGGCGACGAGAAGAAGCCGCAGCTCACGCGCATCTACGGGACAGCGTTCTATTCGCAGAAAGACCTCGACGCCCACCTCGAGCGGATCGAGGAGGCCAAACGCCGCGACCATCGCAAGCTCGGCCCGCAGCTCGACCTCTTCCACTTCTCCGAGCATTCGCCGGCCTCGCCGCTCTGGCACCCGAAGGGGATGGTGATCTGGAACGAGCTCGAGCGAATCCGGCGGCGCGAGAACCTGAATCGCGGCTACCACGAGATCCGTACGCCGATCATCTACGACGAGAAGACCTGGTGGACCTCGGGCCATTTCCCGAAGTACGAGGACCTGATGTTCAAGCTCGAGGTCGAGGGGCGGCCCTGGGCCATGAAGTCGATGAACTGCCCCGGAGCGATGCTGCTGTTCGGGAGCCGTCCGAGGAGCTACCGCGAGCTGCCCCTGCGGCTGGCGGAGGCGAGCCCGCTCCACCGCAACGAGCTGACCGGGACGCTCCACGGCCTGCTGCGCGTCCGGATCGTGACGCAGGACGACGCGCACATCTTCTGCACGGAGGATCAGATCCAGGACGAGATCGCCGGCTGCGTCGACTTCGCGCGCTACACGTACGAGCTGTTCGACATGACGGCGAGCGCCGAGCTCTCGACGCGCCCCGACAACAAGATCGGGACGGACGAGCAGTGGGACCGCAACGAGGCCGCGCTCGAGCGGGCGCTCGCGCTGAACGAGATCCCCTACACGATCGCTCCCGGCGAAGGGGCCTTCTACGGGCCCAAGATCGACCTGTTCATGGACGACGCGCTGGGCCGCAAGTGGCAGATGGGGACGATCCAGCTCGACTCGCAGATGCCCTCGCGCTTCGGGCTCAAGTATGTGGGCCCGGACAACGCCGAGCACGACCTCTACGTCGTCCACCGCGCTCTCTACGGGTCGTTCGAGCGCTTCATCGGGATCCTGATCGAGCACTACGCGGGCGATTTCCCGTTCTGGCTCGCGCCCGTGCAGGTGCGCGTTCTGCCGGTGGGGGACGAACACCGCGCCGCCGCAGACGGGATCGCAGAGAAGCTGAAGGAGGCCGGAGTGCGCGCCGAGGCGGACGAGCGGGACGAGACGGTCGGGAAGCGGATCCGCGACGCCGAGGTTGAGAAGATCCCCTACGTGATCGTGTACGGAGATCGCGAGTCGGAAGAGTCGCTGGCGGTGCGCGAGCGCGGTGGGGCTCAGTCGACGCAGAGCCTCGGGAGCTTCATTGCCGGGCTACCGTCAGCTCCATGAGTCGGCTCGTCGCTCTCGTCGGGATTCTCGTCCTCGTGGACGGTGCGGCGTCTGCGACCCCGAATGCGGCTCGTCCTCGTGCGCTGCTCACGTACACGGCGAGTCCGCGCTCGAGCCCGGACGCACAGTTCCGCGTCTGCATCGCACGATCCGACGGAAAGCACCCCGTCCGGATCGTCAGCGGAAACCTCTCTGCCTCTGCAGCCTCCTGGAGCCCGAATGGGAGCCTCGTCGCCTTCACAGGCTGGGATCTTCCCGCGGACTTCCGCTCGGGCGACAAAAACGACATCGTCGTCGCCGACGCGCGCGGGAGGCTGATCAGGAACATGACTCCGAACAACGCCGAGGACAACTACAACCCAAAGTGGTCTCCCGACGGTCGCTGGATCGCGTTCTTCTCCTCCGTCCTCACGCTCTCGCTCGTCCCGTCCGACGGCTCGAGTAACCCGACGGCTCTGGCGCTCAGCGACCCCGGCGGCGACGTGGCCTGGTTCCCCGACGGCAAACGGCTTGCAATCTCGATGTTCTCGAAGACGGACGAGCTCGGGATCTACAGCGTGAACCTGGATGGAACCGGTCTCCGGTTCCTCGTCCAGGGCTCGGAGCCTTCGGTCTCGCCGGACGGCTCCCAGCTCGCCTACACGCGCATCGTCGGCCGCGGCTTCGACATCTACGTCGCCAAGTCCGATGGATCGAAGCCCCATCAACTGGCGAAGACGGTCCTCCCGGAGGGCAACCCGAGCTGGTCTCCGGACGGCAAGTGGATCGCTTTCGAGCGCACGATCAATCCCGAGTCCTTCCATCCGCGCAACGAGATCGTGGTCGCGCGCAGCAACGGCAAGGGCGCGTACGTCGCCGTTACCGCCAAGAACTACGACCCGTTCTATCCGACCTGGCGGCGCGGCGTGTTGCTCCCGAAGGCCCAGCGGCCGTCTTGCTAAGCTGAATGTCTGAGCAAGCAGGAGCGGACCCGTTCCTCACCTCCCGAGCCGCAGGCTCCGGCGGGGTTCAACCGAGTCGAAGGACGAGGATTTCGGGACCGCTGCCCGCAGCGGTCTTGTCGTTCGTAAAGGAGGAAGCAGCAGCTTGGTGAAAGCCCTTTGAGACCGAGGCGACATGTTGAGCCTGTCCGCCCGGTCCCGCAAGCCCGCGTCAACGACGCGATCCGGGCGTCCAGCGTCCGGCTGATCGACGAAGACGGTTCGCAAGTCGGGGTCAAGGACACGAAAGAGGCGCTCGATTACGCGCACTCGAAGGATCTCGACCTGGTGGAAGTCGCCTCTCAGGCAGACCCACCCGTCGCGAGGATCATGGACTACGGGAAGTACCGGTATGAGCAGGAGCAGAAAGCCAAGCTCGCCCGGAAGCACCAGTCCCAGATCCAAGTCAAGGAGATCAAGCTCAGGCCGAAGATCGGGCGACACGACTACGAGACCAAGAAGGGGCACGTCGTCCGGTTCCTCCACCAGCGGGCCAAGGTCAAGGTCACGATCATGTTCCGCGGGCGCGAGACGACCCACCCGGAGCGCGGACGTGATCTGCTGATGCGGCTCGCCGAGGACGTCGGCGAGATCGGCCAGATCGAGTCGCCGCCGCTGCTCGACGGGCGGAACATGGTGATGGTGCTCGGGCCAACGAAGGCTGCAGGAGTTGAGAAAACCGATGCCAAAGCAGAAGAGACACAGCGGAGCGAAGAAGAGGTTCAAGGTGACCGGAACGGGCAAGGTGCTGCGCCGGAGGGCGATGAAGAGCCACTTGCTCGAGAAGAAGTCGCCGAAGCGGAAGCGCAGCTTCCGCCGCGCTAGCCCGCTCCATCGAGCGGACGTCAAGAGCGTCAAGAAGCTACTGGGGAGAGGCTGATGCCGCGCGTCAAGCGATCCGTCGCCGGCCGCAAGAAGCGCCGCAAGGTGCTCGAGCAGGCCCGTGGCTACTGGGGCCTCAAGCACTCGAGCTACAGGCGTGCGAAGGAGCAGGTCGAGCACTCGCTCACGTATGCGTACCGCGACCGCAAGGCCCGCAAGCGGAATTTCCGCTCGCTCTGGATCATGCGGATCAATGCGGCCGCACGCGAGAACGGGCTGTCCTACAACCAGTTCATCGCCGGCTGCCGCAAGGCGGAGATCGAGCTCGACCGCAAGGTGCTCGCGGATCTGGCGGTCAAGGATCCGGCCGCGTTCGCGGCGGTGGCCGAGCACGCCAAAGCTGCCCTCGCCAAGTCCTGATTCTCGGCCGGGGGCCGAGAGGGAGCTCCGGGAGACTTTCGAGGAGGTCCCGGAGCTCTACGACCGGGCTCGGCCGGACTATCCCGAGGGAGTCTTCGACGATCTCGTCGAGCTCGGCGACCTCCACGAAGGTGGCCGGATTCTCGAGATCGGACCGGGGACCGGGAAGGGCACTCGGCCTCTGGCCGAGCGCGGGTTCGAGCTCGTGGGCATCGAGCTGGGCGAGGGGCTCGCAGCAGCGGCGAGGAGGAACCTCGCCGAGCTCTCGAACGTCGAGATCGTCCAGGGGAACTTCGAGACATGGGAGCCTTTGGGCCGGCCCTTCGATGCGGTCGTCGCCTTCACGGCGTTCCACTGGATCGATCCTGAGCTGCGGTTCACGAAGTCGGCCGAGCTACTCCGCGACGGCGGCGCGCTCGCGGTCGTCGAAACGCATCACGTCCTCCCGACCGGTGGAGACCTGTTCTTCGTCGAGGTGCAGGAGGACTACGAAACGGCGGATCCGAGTGAAGACAACCGGCCGCCGGGGGCCAGGCCCCCGCCCGAGGACGCTCCCGACCTCAGCAGCGAGATCGATGCGAGCGACCGCTTCCGCACGGTGGGAGTCCGGCGCCACGTCTGGGATGTGAGCTATACGGCCGCCGAGTACATCGCCGTGCTCGATACGTACTCCGGCCACCGTTCGCTCGAGAAGTCGAAGCGGCTCGACCTGTACGACCGGATCCGCCGGCGCATCGAGTCGCGACCCGAGCGTCACATCCGCAAGACGTATCTCGCCACGGTGAACGTCGCGCGCAAGCTTTGATCACCTCCGCGTCGAACCCGCGGCTCAAGCTCGTTCGCAGGCTCTCGTCCAGGCGCCAGCGCGAGCGGCTCGGGCTATTCGTCTGTGAAGGGGAGGACCTGGTCGAGGCCGCGCTCGCCGCGGGCGCTCAGCCGGTGGACATGCTGGTCGCGGGTGAGACGGTCGAGCCGCAGCTGCTCGGCGAGCTGTCGACGCTCCCGCATCCGGCCCGGGTGATTGCCGTCTTTCGTCGCGCCGACCTGCCGCGGCTCGAGCCCGCTTCGGCGCCCGCCACGGGGCTTGCACTCTGGCGAGTGGGCGATCCGGGGAACGTCGGAACGCTCGTGCGCGCAGCCGACGGCCTCGGTCCGGCGTTCGTCGCGCTGTCGGCCGGGTGCGCGGATCCCACCGGACCGAAGGCGCTCCGGGCGTCGGTGGGTGCGATTTTTCGCGTCCCGCTCGGCCGCTTCGACGAGGCACCGGGCCGGCGGGTCGCGCTCGTGCCCCGTGGCGGAAGCCCACTGGACGAGCTCGAGCTCGCGAGGCCGACGACCTTCGTGCTCGGGGCGGAGCGAGAGGGTCTGCCGGAGGACGTCATCGCCGAATGCGAGCAGACGGCATCGATACCCGTCGCCTCAGGATCGGAGTCCCTGAACGTAGCGATCGCGGGCGCAATCGCACTGTACGAGCTTCAGCGGCGCCGAAACGCCTGAGCGTCAACAGCCGACACGCTTTCGTCACACGCTCGCGCGACCTGCGATTCGGCTTGCATCTCTACTCCTTCGTGGCGGTGTGCGTCTTTGCTCGTCGATTGCGGTGCGTTCACGCAGCGGAGTGAGCTGCGGCCGGCGAGTTGGGTGCGGCGGGGCGCCGCTGGTCGCTCGCGCTTGCCGGCGCGGGCCCGGTTGGCGGCGGTGGTTTCGCCGCTGAGGAAGATGAGCGGGATCTGGCGGGTGTGCTCCTCGCGGCGGAGCGCTTCGGCCAGCTGGAAGCCGTCCAGCCTGGGCACGGCCACGTCGGTGAGGACGAGGTCAGGGCGTTCGGAGCGTGCCCGCGCGAGCCCGTGTCGGCCGTCCGCTGCTTCCAGTACGACGAGCCCCTCGAACTGCAGGTTGATCGAGCAGAGCATCCGCATCGCCGGGTCGCGCAACTGCGGGTAAGCCTCGGCGACCGCGAACAGCCGGCCGATCGCCGCCGTCAGAGCGTTCTCGGCCTGCGCCGTCCGGCGACTGTCTGAGCCTGCTGCGCAGCGGTGCGCGCTTCGTGACCTCGTCGAAGGTCTCGCGCTCGTGTGACGCGTAGCCCTTCACTGCCTCGACGAGGTTGGGGGATCAGGTCGTAGCGCCGCCGGAGCTGGACGTCGACCTGCGCCCAGGCGTTCTGCGTCCGGTTCCTGGCCCGGACGAGCTGTTGTAGCCGAGGACTAGCAGCAGGAGCAGCAGCCCGGCCACGACGGCGATGACGACGATCACCCAGATCATCGGGTCAACCCTAACGCCCGGCCGGCTGGGCGACCCAGATGCTGTCTTCCCCGCCTGCGTACGGCGCGCGGTCGAACCAGCCGTAGCACGCCTCGACCTCGAATCCACTCTCGTCGAGCAGCATTCGCCACTCGAGCGGTGAGAGCCACGCGAGCGACATCGCCGCCGCCGCCTCCCCGTCGCGGCCCTTGACCGAGAGCGTGAGCGTACGCGCCGCCGTGTCCCAGTCGGCCCGCTCGAAGATGCCGGGCTCGCGCTCGAGCCAGCGCCCGTGGGTCTCGGCGATGTCGTCCGGAGCCGGCGCGAAGACGTCGAAGACGAAGCGTCCATCGGCGGCGAGAAGCCGGCGCACGGCGCCGAGCGCGCGGCGGCGCTCGCGGTCGTCCTGGAGATGGAGGTAGGAGCGGAATGGGCAGATCACGAGCGGCACCGGCCCCTCGACCGGCGGCTCGCTCAGATCGCCCCGGCGCAGGTCGAGGCGCTCCTCGACACCGGCGGCCGCGGCGCGCTCGCGGCAGACGGCGAGCATGCCCGCGGACGAGTCGATCCCGATCACGTCGATTCCGGCCGCGGCGATCGGCACTGCGATCCGCCCGGTCCCGACGCCGAGCTCGATCACGGGGCCGCCCGAGCGCCTCGCCTCCTCGACGTAGAACGGGATGTCCTCGGTGACGCTGCGGCTCCAGGGGTCGTAGAGGCGCGCGATCGCGTCGTAGGAGCTCGGGCGCTCGGTGCTCTCTCGGCTCATCTCTGGAACAGACTCGTGCGCATTTTCTCGTTACGATCGCAGTGGGGAGGAGGCCGGTGGCCCCGGCTCGCGCGGGGCTCGCGCGGCGGGAAGGGGCCGATGATACATTCGCTCGATGGACGCGAAAGCGCTCGAAACAGAGGCCCTGAGCGCGATTTCGGCCTCCTCGACGCTCGACGAGCTGGACGCCGCGCGCGTCCGCTACCTCGGGCGCAAGAGCGAGCTGAAGCAGGCGTTGCGGGACGTCCGCGACCGCGAGACGGGCATGACGCTCAACGCCGTCCGCGAGCAGCTCGAGCGGGCGGTCGAGCAGCGCCGGTCGGCCCTCGAGCGCGCCGAGCTCAACCGGAAGCTCGCCGACGAGACCGTCGACGTGACGCTCCCCGGCGAGTCGCAGCCGATCGGAACGCTCCATCCGACGACCCAGGCCCGGCGGATCGTCGAGGACGCCTTCCTCGGGCTCGGCTACGAGATCGTCGACGACCGCGAGGTCGAGACCGTCTTCTACAACTTCGACCAACTCGCGTTTCCGCCCGCCCACCCGACGCGCTCGCGACTCCACACGCTGTTCCTTGACGACGAGCGGCTCCTCCGCACGGAGACGTCGCCGTCACAGATCCACGTGATGGAGGCGCAGGAGCCGCCGGTCTACATGGTCTCGATCGGCCGCGTCTACCGTCGCGACGCAATCGATCCGACGCACTTTCCGATCTTCTTCCAGTTCGAAGGGTTGGCGGTCGACCGCGGAATCACGCTGGCGGACCTCAAGGGCACGCTCCTGCACGTGATGCGCGCGCTGTTCGGCGAGGAGCGCGAGGTGCGCTTCCGCACGCACTACTTCCCGTTCACCGAGCCCTCGATCGAGCCCGACGTCTCCTGCCCGAACTGCAACTTCGAGGGCTGCAGGATGTGCAAGTTCACGGGCTGGATCGAGCTGGGCGGCGCCGGCATGGTCGACCCGGCCGTGTTCGAGAACGTCGGCATCGACCCCGAGGAGTGGAGCGGATTCGCGTTCGGCTGCGGCCTCGAGCGAGCGGCCCAGCTGCGCCACGACATCCAGGAGATCCGCCCCTTCTGGGAGAACGACCTGCGCTTCCTGAGGCAGTTTTAAGGTGCCCGAACCGGCACCATCGAACACCGGCTGGCGGCTGCAAAGCGGCACCGGCCCGCGTCCTCAGTCGCGCCCGTACTCTACGAGTACGAGCGCTCCCTGCGTCCTTGGCCAGCTTGCTTTTCGCGCGCCATCCGGCGTCCGCTGGCCCCGGCGCGAGCACTGATGCGAGTCCCGCTCAGCTGGCTTCGCGACTACGTCGCGCTCGACATGCCGCTCGAGGAGTTCGCCGCGCGCATCGACGTCTCGACCGCGGTCGTTGCGGCGATCGAGCGGCGCGGGGTTCCCGACGTGGACGGCAACCTCGGGCTCTTTCGCGTCGGGCGGGTCCTCGAAGCCGGCAAGCACCCGAACGCCGACCGCCTCCAGCTCTGCCGCGTGGACGTGGGCGAGAGCGAGCCGAAGCAAATCGTCTGCGGCGCCTGGAACTTCGGGGCCGGGGCAACGGTCGCCGTCGCTCTGCCCGGGGCGATTCTTCCAGGAGGGACGAAGCTGGAGCGGGCCAAGCTGCGCGGGGAGGTCTCCGAAGGGATGATCCTCTCCGAGCGAGAGCTCGACCTCGGCCCCGACCACAGCGGCATCCTCGTCCTCCAGGACGGTGAGCCGGGAGCGCCGCTCGCCGACGTCCTTCCTCTGGACGAGACCGTCCTCGAGCTCGAGGTCACCAACAACCGCCCGGATCTGCTCTCGGTTTACGGCGTCGCCCGCGACATCGCTGCCCTCTTGCGCCTCGAGCTCGCCCCGCCTCCCGGGTGCGACCCCGAGCGCGTCGGCGACGAGCCCGTCAACGTCGATGTGCAGGACTTGGCGGGCTGCCCCCGTTACATCGGGCGCCTGTTCCGCGACCTCCGTGTCGCTCCATCCCCGCCGTGGTTGAAGGCGCGGCTCACCGCGGCCGGGATGCGCCCGATCGCAAACGTCGTCGACGTGACGAACTACGTCATGCTCGGGCTCGGCAATCCCCTGCACGCCTTCGACTTCGCGAGGCTCTCAGGAGGTCGGATCGTCGTGCGCCGCGCCCGAGCCGGCGAGGAGCTCAGGACGCTGGACGGCGAGGTCAGGCGGCTCGAGCCGTCGGATCTGATGATCGCCGACGCCGAGCGCTCGATCGCACTCGCCGGAATCATGGGCGGGCAGGAGACAGAGGTGACGCAGGAGACCACCGACGTGCTGCTCGAGGCGGCCAACTTCGAGCCGGTCGGAATCTGGCGTAGCTCTGAACGGTTGCGGCTCCGCACCGAAGGCTCGAACCGCTGGGAGAAGGGCGTCGACCCCTATCTGGCGGAGCAGGCGGCGATCCTCGCGACGGAGCTGCTCGTCGAGGTCACAGGCGCGCGCTGGGTGGGGCACACGGACGTGAAGGGAGAGCTGCCCGAGCGCCCTCTGGTGCGCTTCAGGCCGGAACGGACGAGCTCGGTCATCGGGCTCGATGTCGATCCGGGCGATCAAGAGGAGACGCTCACCCGGCTCGGCTGCGAGCCGAGCGACGGCTCGTTTCTCGTCCCGACGTGGCGCAGCCGGGATCTCACCCGCGAGATCGACCTCGTGGAGGAAATCGCGCGCTTCGAGCTCGAGCGCGTCCCCTTCACGCTGCCGCTGCGGCGACACATGACCGGCCGTCTGAGCCGGCAGCAGCGGCTCCGCCGCCGGGTCGAGGACGCGCTCGTCGGCCTCGGCTTCTCCGAGGTGATCGCTCCGTCGCTGGCTGCGGAGGACTCCGATCCGGCTGCACTGCGGCTCGAAGAGCCGATCTCGATCGAGCTCGCGGTGCTGCGGACAGCGCTCCTCCCGAGCCTCGTGGAGCTGGCGAGGCGAAATGCCGAGATCGGGAACGAGCGGGTCGCGCTGTTCGAGATCGCACGGGTCTACTTCCCCCGAGGCCAGGATCTCCCCGACGAGAGGACCCACGTCGCGGGGGTGGTGGAGGGAGGGTTCGCACGGGCCAAGAGCGCCGTCGAGAGCCTCTACGCCGCGCTGAAGGCGACTCCGAGCTACGAGCGGGGCCAGAACGAGCTCCTCCATCCGGGCAAGGCGGCGCGGCTCGACGCCGGTTGGGTCGGAGAGCTCCATCCGGCACTGCTCGAAGGGCGTTGGGGGGTGTTCGAGCTCGACCTCGACCGCCTGCTCGATGCCGCCCGCGATCCGGTCACGTACGAGGACGTGATCACGTATCCCGCCGTCCACCAGGACCTCGCCTTCATCGTGCCCGAGGATGTTGCCGCCGGCGACCTGGTCGATGCCGCCCGCGAGGCGGCCGGGCCCGAGCTCCGCGAGCTCCGGGTCTTCGACGTCTACCGCGGGCCCCAGGTGGGGGAGGGGCGCAAGTCGATCGCCCTTGGCGTCTCGTTTCAGTCGCCGGAGCGGACGCTCTCGGACGAGGACGCCGCCCGGCTGCGCGAGCGCATCGTCGAGGCCCTGCGCGAGCGGTTCGGAGCCGAGCTCCGAGCCGGCTAGATGCGACCGCACATATCTCGCCGATCCGCGGCGTGTCCTCCAGGCACGCGATACTCCCCTCGTCGTAGCGGAACAGGGCATCAGCGTGGCGCGCCGCGGAAGGGGTGGCGCTTGGATACGCAATCTCTCGTGTCTCTCGACAACGCAACCGCAAGGAGGAGCAATGACCCAGAAGACGACTCAGGCGAAGACGTTGAACCCGGTGGCGGTCCCCGCCGGAGAGGGAGAGGCACGTTGGTGGTTCGGCTGTCTCGCGGTGATCAAGGCGACGGCCGCCGACACCGGCGGGCAGATGACGATCGTGGAGATCACGGAGGCCCCCGGCGCCGAGGCGCCGCTGCACGTGCACCACAGGGAGGACGAGGCGTTCTGGATCCTTGAGGGCGACGTCACCTTCGAGGTCGGCGACACCACCATCAAGGCACACGCAGGCGACTACGTCTTCGGCCCGCGCGACATCCCGCACCGCTACACGGTCGGCGACGCCGGCTGCCGGATGCTGTTCATCATGACCCCTGGGGGCTTCGAGGCTCTGGTCATCGAGATGAGCGCGCCCGCCGGGAGCCGTACGCTTCCCCCGCCGTCCGAGGAGGAGCCGGACTGGGAGCGGACCGCAGCGATCGCTGAGGCGCACGGCAACGAGCTGCTCGCCTAAAGGCGACCCGGAAACGGAGTCCGGGACACGACTCGCCCCGGACGCTCGCGCGCCAACGAGTGGGGCGCCGGGTTCTCGATACGGGCTAGACGCCCGTCGATTCGATGCGCTCCGCGAGCGCCTCGAGCACCTTGAGCTGGATCTCCGACGAACGCTTCATCAGCGTCCGGAACGCTTGGTCCGTGACGACGAGTGTCCGGACGGGGCTCGTGGTCTTGACGGTGGCGTTGCGCGGCCGTCGCGAGACGAGCGCCATCTCTCCTGCGAAGTCGCCGTCCGACAGCGTCGCGATCTTGCGGCCGTCCCGGATCACATCCGCGCTCCCTTCGAGCAGGACGAAGAACTCACGCCCCCGCTCTCCCTGCCGGATGATCTCCTTGCCCTCCGGGAGGTCGACCTCGTCGGCGAGGGACGCCACCTCTGCGAGCTCCTTCCGTGAGCAGCGGGAGAAGAGCGGCACGTGCCGGATCAGCTCGACCTTCTTGTTCTTACCGAGACGCACGGGCCGAGTCTAAAAGATCAAAACCGTCTCCGAGTAAACTGCGTATGTCTTTCCGTGCACACGGAAACCATCTTCTGAAAGAGGGGTCACTAGTGCTTCGTCGTTTTCTGCTTCCGCTTGCCGCTTTGCTGTTCGGGATTGCGGCATCGGTCTTCGTCCTCCTGCCTGCCAGCTCGGCTGCCGACAACCCGAAGCTCATTGCGACCGTCGGGCCCGGCTTCACGATCTCGCTCAAGGACACGAACGGTGGGATCGTCACCCACGTAGACCCGGGCACGTATTCGATCGATTTCAGCGACCAGTCGGACATTCACAACTTCCACGTCAGCGGCCCCGGGGTAGACAAGGCGACACCAGTGGAAACCACGGGGACCGGGACGTGGACGGTCACCTTCACGGACGGCCGCTACCACTTCCAGTGCGACGCGCATCCGACCCAGCTGCACGGAGACTTCACGGCCGGAACTCCGCCCCCGCCGCCTCCGCCTCCCCCGCCCGTGAGGGGCAAGAAGCTGAACGGGAGCGTCGGGCCGGGCTTCAAGATCTCGATCCGCCCGAAGAAGGTCAAGGCGGGGAGCTACACCGTCGTCGTCGCGGACAAGTCGCCCGCCCACAGCTTCCACCTGATGGGGCCGGGCGTGAACAAGAAGACGAGCATCGGCGGAACGGGAACGTCTCAGTGGAAGGTCAAGTTCAAGAAGGGGAAGACCTATCGCTTCCGCTGCGACGCGCACCCGACGCAGATGAAGGGACGCTTCAAAGCCTCATAAGGCCACCAGGCCGAGGGGAAGCCCCGGTAGGCCGCCCGAATCATCGCCCGGGCGGCCTAGCTCCTTCTGACCTGCTTGGTGAGGCCCGCGTTCTCGCCTCCGGCGGCGCGGATGTCCGCCTGCCTGTCGACCTCCGCGTTCAGCTCGGCCCCGAACAGCACGGCCCAGGCCGAGTAGTTCAGCCACAGGAGCAGGATCACGCCGGTCGCGAGCGAGCCGTAGGTTCGTCCGTACGAGCCCGAGAAGCTCGTGTAGAGGGCAAACAGCCCCGAGAGCGCGAGCCAGAGCACGGCCCCGACGATTGACCCCGGCGTGATCCACTTCCAGTTCCGCGGTTCGCGGTTCGGTGCGAGGTAGTAGACGAGCGCGAACAGAAGCAGGACGGCGGCAAAAGCGGCCGGCCAGCGCACCACGTTCCAGACAGCCTTGAAGGCGCCGCCGAGGCCGGCCCAGTCCGCGATCGCCGATCCCAGCGGGCCGCCGACGATGATCAGGAGCAGCAGGCCCCCCATGACGATCCCGCTTGCGAGCACGAGCACGATCGCCGTCAGCCTCACTTTCCAGAACGGCCGGGTCTCGATCAGGTTCTGGGCGCGGTTCACGGCCTTGATCACCGATCCCATCGCGCCGCTCGCCGCCCAGATCGCACCGGCACCGCCGACCAGGAGCGCGACGACGGACGAGCCCTTGCCCGAAGAGTCCTTCTGGATGTGATCGATCAGCCCGGTGACCGCCTTGGGGGTGATCGGGTCGAGGAAGCCCTTGAGCGCGTCGTAGGCGTCGAGCAAGCCGAGCAGCCCGACGAGGAAGATGACGGCGGGAAAGAATGCGAGGAGCGAGCTGTATGCGATCTCCTGAGCGAGCCCCATGCAGTCGTCACCGAGGAAGCCGGCGCCCGCCCGCTTGAAGATCGCGAGCCAATCCGCGAATCTCAGCCGCTCCGGGCCGGACGGGGTGCTGCCCATCTCGGGGCGCTCAGTCGCGGTCGACGAGTGTGAACCGGCCGACACGTGCCTTCGTGTTGCCCTCGCGGCCCCTGCGGAAAACAAGGCGCATGGTTGCGCCGATCCCGCCCGCCAGCACGAACCCCGCACCGAGCGCCGCGGCGGCCAGCACCGGGACGTTCACGCGGATCTTGGCCGCGTCGCGGAGCGAGCCCACTGCCTGGGCGAGCCGTTCCCGCTCGAACTCGATCTCGCGGCGGACGGACTCGGGCTTTCGCTGGTCAGCGCCTTCCATCGGCCCTGATCGCCTCCCCCGTGAGCTTCGCTTCCTCGATCGCCTGCTTCGGCACGGGCGGCACTCCCTTCTTGAACGAACGCAGGGCGAGCATCCCGAGCAGTCCGATCACGACGAGGAGCCCGCCGGCGACGATCAGCAGGGCGAGCCAGGTCGAGAGCGGGATCGCAAGCGCCGCGGCGATCGAGGCCAGGCCGAAGCCGAGCGCGAACAGGAGCAGAATGGCGGCCCCGAGGGCCAGGCCGATCCCGACCGCCAGCGCCTTCGCCTTGCGGCTCAGCTCGAGCGCTGCAAGCTCGAGCTCGAGGCGGGCGAGCGCGCTCGCGTGCTCGGCGACCTGCTTCGCGGCGTCGCCCAGCCCGGTCTTCTGCTCAGTCCCTTGGGTGTGCATGGCCTCTCCAGTCGATCAGCTTGGCCACGAACACGCCGGCTGCAAACGTCGCGCCGGCGATCAGGAACGGATTCGTGCCCCCCCTGGCGGGCTTCGGGCGCGGAGGCAGCTGCGGGCCTGGGGGTGCGGCCGGCGTGGAGGTAACGCGCCCGTTCGTGGGCGCCTCCCCGCGCAGGCGGGCTGCGACGAGACTGGGCTTCAGCTTGCGCAGGAAGACCGCGTCCTCCGCGAGCGGCTCGGCAAGCCTGGCCGCGAGCCCACCTTCTGCGGCCACCTTGCGGGAGAGCTCCTCGAGCAATGCGGCCCCGCGCTCGACGATCAGGTCGCCCTTCGTCATCGTTTTACCGGGGGTTCTTCGCCGGTGGCGGCTCGCCAGATCTTGGACGCGAGCGTCCGCGCAGCGATCGCGGCTCCGGCTGCGATGCCGGCGTAGAGCCCGGACCAGAGTAGTTTGCGCAACATGCCGTCTCGAGCTTACCGTGCGCCGGGCCGGTGGAAACATGCGGCCCGCTCGTCCCGGGCGAGCTGGCCGGCGCGTGGATATTTATTCTCCGTTCATGCAGCGTCGTGGTCCGCTTCCGAAAGAGGAGCGGCAACGGCTGATCACGAGCGTCATCGCCAGCAGGAGGATCGGCACGCAGCTCGAGCTGATGGCGGCGCTCGCGCGGGCCGGCTGCCGCGTCACTCAGGCCACCGTCTCGCGGGACATCCGTGAGCTCGGGATCCAGAAGGCGCGAGATCCGCTCGGGCAGGCGCGGTACACGCTTCCCCAGGGCGCGACCCGCGGGGACCCGCGAGACGCGCTCGGCGCCGTCCTCGCGCAGTTCGGCCGTCGTGCAGTCTCGGCGCAGAATCTCGTGATCGTGCGCTGCGAGCTCGGGACGGCTCCTGCGGTCGGCCGCGCGCTCGACCGCATGGAGGACACGCGGATTCTCGGAACGCTCGCCGGCGACGACACGTGTCTGGTCGTCGCCCGCGGGCCGAGAGAGGCCCGGGCCGTCGCCCGCGAGCTGCGCCGGGTGATCAGCTAGACAGGATGGAGCCGTAGCCCCGCGGGGCGCGGTGTCCGGCTGGCTAGCGAGAGTGGTCGGCGCCTACGCATCTGTCGTGGGTTGCCGGGGTGTG
>CAJDTX010000019.1_pt1 | contig 95609 bp, 106 predicted proteins | sample 7390491 | NCBI WGS metagenome assembly CAJDTX01 (sample SAMEA7055669, study PRJEB34461) | soil metagenome | biome: terrestrial ecosystem; feature: Peninsula; material: soil | place: Antarctica | collected 2016
CTGGAACATGTGCACCGATGCCTTGTGCGTGGCCGCGACGGGCGGCGAGAACGGCTGGCCGTGGGTGAGGTCCGTCAGCGTCACCCGGTACGTTGCGAGTTTGGGCCCGCTCGCGTAGGTCAAAGGAACGACGGTTAGCAGAGCGAGGCCGGCGATCGTCACGATTCCGGCCAGCAGTTTGGTTTTCCGTACCATGCGTCCTCCTCCGTGTAGATCGGGTCGGGGAGGGACTCTGGCAGCGCGAGATTACTGACCGGTTGCGCCAAGCTTAAGAAAGTCTGAATTGGTGCGTAAACTGGGCGGGGATGCGTAAACCCGTCCCGGCTGGTTGTTGGTACTCGTGGATCAGTCCTGAAGGGTTTCAAAACCTAGGTTCCTGGTCTTGCCGCCGCCGGTGGAGCGCTTTGGGAGCATCGGCCGATGCTTCTTTCCTTCGCTTATCTCGCGTTCTCGGCTCTTCTGCGGTTGCTTGTCGGGAGCCGGCGCAGCGAGTTCGCCAAAGACGTCGAGCTGCTCGCGTTGGTGGCGTCCCAATCTCCGGGTAAAAGTGGTCGGACGTAGCTCCGCCTCGTTGCGATCCTAAGCGGCGATCCCTCCTGGTCCATCTCCTCGTCGACTGCGGTCTCGGGGAGCGGCTTACCGGCGGCGGGCCTAGCTGAGTCGAGGAGAAGCGCGACGCCATGATCATCCCCCAGAGGCGGTCCATCAGCTGGTCCTTCGTCGACGGGAGACAGACAGGCTCAGTTCGCGTGGACGCCGATCGCCTCTACACGCGATTCGGGCGTAACAATTTCGGTCGGCGTCGCGTCGGCGACCTTGGTCGTTCGCTTCGGAATGACGATCAGCCGGCCGTGCATGCCCGAGGCCTCGTGGCCCGGAACGGCGCAGTAGAAGACGTAGACGCCGGGCACGAGATGGAGCGTCAGGCGTGCCCTACCCAGGCGCCGACGTGCCCGGCGGACGGCGAAGTTGTGGCCGAGCCGCGAGGGGTTCGTGAAGCCGAATGTGACCCGGCCGCGCGGCGCGACGAGCCGTCGCTGCCTGAACCGCAACTCGCCGTCCGCAGTCGGCCTCGCGAGTGCCTGGACCGGGATCGTCCGTGGAGGGGAAGACGCGCCTTGCCAGGCTCGCCCCGCACCAGGCGCCGCCGTGATGCCGGCGGCAGCGGCGAGGAGCGCTATCGGCCCGGCGAGCCTACTGGCTCGCCGGGCCGATAGCAGCCGCGGGCCGTCGACCGTGGATCGGATCATCGAGCTAGGTGGTTCGGAATCGCACGGTGATCGGCTTGAGTCCGGCGGCCGGCATGTGGCCGCTGTTGACCGGCTCGACGCGCAGGACGTGCGCTCCCGCCTTCAGGCCGTGGAAGACGAACTTCAACCCGTACACGGCGACGAATGGCCGCTTGTCGAGGAAGGCGTGGAAATGGCCCTCGCCCCGCCGGATCGTCGTCGCCTGGTCGGTTATCCGAAAGCCCGAGGTTCGTAGCCGAAGGCGGACGGTAGTGCCGGCGATCGACGATCCGGCCTTCGGTGAGAGAACGGTCACCGACGCCTGCGCGGCCTTCCGGCCCGCCTGCGCGGAGGCCACGACGATCGCCGCTCCGACGAGCGTGACGATCGCGAGAACGGCGAACGACGAGCGTGAGACGCGCTGCAGTCCAAACATGGGAGCTCCTTCCGGAAGGGGATGACACCGATTCGTTCGTCAACTTTGATCCCTTCATCGATTCCTGCGACCGTAGCCACAAGTTCTTACGCGGACATGAACTGCGTCTTAAGAGCTCTTGAACTCTGCGTCCGGGCGACGGGCTCATCGTCGGCACACGAGACGCTGCCGGAGACCGCTTCCCTCCCCCTGGTCGGCGCCGCTCGGCCTCCACCGGAACCAGGGTGGATAGGCGCAGCTCAGGACACCGGAAGCGTTGTCACCGCGAACACCCTGTGCAGCGGCACCGAGACGGTGAGCGCGCCAGAGTCGTCGGTGTAGACGTTGGCGCTAGCCTGTGGGGTGCGTGAATTCGATCCAAACTCGCAAATCGATCGATTTGCAGGCCAAACCGACTTTACGCACCCCACAGGGTTTCGAGGTCAGCTGGGTCGTCAACCACCTGGCCCCGTTCCTACTCTCAGTCCTACTGCTCGAATACCTGCAACCTGGCAGCGGCCTCGATGCACCCCGAGCTCGGCGCCAAGCTCAGCGGCAAGAACGAGGTGCCGAAAGGCTCACCCGTCGGCCACGGCATCGTCAATCTCAACCTCAAAGCGGGAAGCGGCAAGGTCTGCTGGACCTTCAAGATCGTCGGTCTGCCCAAGCCGAGCGCCGCCCACATCCACCGCGCTTCGAGGCGATCGAGTCGAATCCGAACGCTTACTACGTCAACGTCCACACCGCCAAATACAAGGACGGCGCCATCCGCGGACAACTCGTCGTCGGAATGGTGCACATGTAGGAAGCAACCCAGGGGGCCGCGGCGACGCGGGCTCCCCATTGCTCCTGCTCGCGCCGTCGGCCTAAGCGGAGTTGCGGAGGCCCTGAGCCTCCGGAAGCGTCTCGAGCTTCTTGAGCGTGTTGTTCTCGATCTGCCGGATCCGCTCGCGCGTGACGCCGAAGGCCTGGCCCACTTCCTCGAGCGTGTAGGGCTGCTCTCCGCTGAGACCGAACCGCAGCTCGATCACGAGCCGCTCGCGCTCGGGTAGCGAGTCGAGGGCGTGCTGGACGTCCTCGCGGCGAAGCGACAGCGTGGCCGTGTCGAACGGCGACTCGGCCTGGTCGTCGGGGACGAAGTCGCCGAGCTCCGACTCTTCCTCGCCGATCGGCTTCTCGAGCGAGACGGGAAGCTGGGACATGCGGAGGATCTCGCGCACCTCGTCGGTTGAGATCTCGAGCTCCACGCCGATCTCATCGGGCCGCGGCTCCCGCCCCAGCCGCTGAACGAGCTGGCGCTCGATGTGGACGACCTTGTTCAGCTTCTCGACCATGTGGACGGGGATGCGGATCGTGCGCGCCTTGTCCGCGATCGCCCGCGTCACCGCCTGGCGGATCCACCAGGTCGCGTACGTCGAGAACTTGTAGCCCTTCCGGTAGTCGAACTTCTCGACCGCGCGGATCAGGCCGAGCGACCCCTCCTGGATCAGATCGAGGAAGGAAAGCCCGCGACCCAGGTAGCTCTTCGCGATCGAGACGACAAGCCGGAGGTTGGCCTCGATCATGTCGGTCTTCGCGCTCATGTCGCCGCGCTCGATCCGCTTTGCGAGGGTCACCTCCTGGTCGGCGCTCAGAAGGTCGACCTTCCCGATCTCGCGCAGATACAGCCTGAGCGAGTCGAGCGAGGGCTCGACGCTGAGGTCGAGCTTCGGGCCCTTCTCCTCGGCGGCGAGAGCCGGCTGCTCATGGGGCGGATGCTTGTGCTGCTCGCCCTCGACGAGCTCGATCGAGTGGTCGATCAGATACGTGTAGAAGTCCTCGACCTGCTCCTTGGAGAGCTCGACGTCCTCGAGCCCGGCCGCGATCTCGTCGTAGGTGAGGAACCCCTTCTCCTGGCCGTCGAGGACGAGCTTCTGGAGCTCTTCGACGTCCGGCAGGGAGATGTCGACTGTCAGCATTCGGTGCGGGGCCCTTGGGAAAGGGGCCGAATCCTATACATGAATTTGCAAAAAAGAAAAGGGTCTTTTCTATCGTTTGGTGCTAGAGAGTCACGATTTCGCCGACCCGCTCACCGCGGCTGTTGTCAACGGTGACGCGCTCGAAGGCACGAAGCTCGAAGCCGAGGGGGGCGAGGAACGAGGCAAGGGCGGGTCGAAGGGCGCGGTAGGCGCCGTCCTCCGCCTTGAGCGAGAGACCGAGCCCCCCGGGCCCCGCGACGCAGATCAGGCCCTCGGCTCCGCCCTTGGCGACGAAGCCCTCGAGCGATCGCATCAGCTCGGTGTCGGTCGCGCCCTCGCCCGCGATCAACTCGGGCCGCGCGCGCATCGCCTCTGCGATCCGCCTACCTTCGTCCGACGATTCGAGCGTGGAGAGCATGAAAGCCATCCGCTCGAGCGGAAGCGCCCACGTGACGACGCCGCACCCGTCCGTCGCAGTCCGAAGCCCTTCCTCGTCGACTCCCGCCGCCTGCGCGACGTCGGCCTGGTTCGCGCGCTGCATCCGGTGGCCGGAGAGCCGGTACCCCTCCGTCCGCCAGCCCCGAGCGCTGCATGCGGCCAGCATCCCGGCGTGCTTGCCGGAGCAGTTGTGGTAGATGAGACCGGGAGGACGTCCTTCCTGCGACCCGCACTCGAGATCGTCCTCCTTCGCGCCGGCCTTCGCGAGCAGAGCGCGGACTGCCTCGATCTGCACCGGCTGGGCCCAATGCGATGCGGACGCGATCGCGAGGTCGCGCTCGTCGAGGTCGTCTCTCGCGCGCGCAAGCTCGAGCGCCTGGAACGGCTTCGCCGAGGACCGCATGAAGGCGACGAGGCTCGGATCTCCCGCCGATGCGATGACGTCGCCGTCCTTCACCGCGACCCCGTGCACGCGGTGGGCCGCCTCCACGATCCCGCCGCGGACGACGGCTACGCTGATCGGCTCCATGCGGAGAGCCTAGATGCCCGAGTTGCCAGAAGTTGAAGCCCTGGGCCGCTCGCTCGACGAGCCGGTCCGCGCATTCCCGATCGCGCGCGCAGGCCAGGCTCATGTTGCCACGCTGAAGACGTTCGACCCACCGTTGCGGGCGCTCGAGGGCAAGCGCCTCGCCGGTGTCGACCGTCGCGGAAAGCGCCTGCTCCTCCCGACCGAGGACGGCGAGCTGGTCGTGCTCGTCCACCTGATGACGAGGGGCCGCCTCCGCTATCTGCGGCCGGGCGAGGCTGGGCCGAAGAGCCCGGCGTTCCGGCTGCTGTTCCAGGACGGGGCGGAGCTCGTCCTGACCGAGGCCGGCTCGAAGAAGCGCGCCGGGGTCTGGCTCCTCACGCCCGAGCAGGCAGCGGCCGAGCTCGCCCATCTCGGGCCCGACGCGCTCGACGTCGACGCTCAACGCCTGGCCGAGATCTGCAACGGAGACTCCCGCCGCCTGCATTCGCTGCTGCGCGACCAGCGGGCGATCGCGGGGATCGGCCGGGCCTGGGCGAACGAGACCCTGCACACGGCCCGCCTGTCGCCGTATGCGCTCTCGACTCAGCTGGAGGAGAGCGAGGTGGAGCGGCTCGCTCGCGCGATCCACGACGAGCTTTCCCGCGGTCTCGAGCTACGCGAGCGCGGAGCGAACGACAAGCGGACGTACCGGACCCACGATCATCTCGGGGAGCCCTGCTATGCCTGCGGGACGCCGATCGCGCGCGTGGACTTCGAGGAGCACACGATCTACTACTGCCCCGAGTGTCAGACCGGAGGGCGGCTGCTCAAGGACCGGCGGTTGTCGCGGCTCCTGAAGTAGCCCGTTCAGGTTGGCAAACGAATGCACAGCGCGTCGCCGTCGAGCGAGACCGACCCGCCGAGCGCTGCGACGAGCAGCCCGGCAGCCGCCGCCCCGAGATCGCGGAGCTCGTCCGCGACCAGGACCGGGCCGGAGCCGGACGTGACCGGGGAGAGGCGGAGCTCGGCGCCCCGAACCGCAACGACGATCCGATCGTGGTCTCCGTGGCGGATGGCGCATTCGGCATACGCGATCAGCGAGCGCTCGGTCCATTCGCGGTCGACAGCGACCGGCGCTCCTTCGCCCTGGACTGAGACCTCTCCCGCCTCCACCTGCTCCGCTGCGGAGCGAGCGAGCTCGAGCGAGTCGACCGTCTGGAGGGACGGCTCGTAGCGGCCGCCTTCGATCCGGGCCACCAGGGCGAGCCGGTCGAGCAGGTCTGCCATCTCCGCCGAAGCGGCTGCGATCAGCCCGACGTAGCGGCGCGTGCGCTCCTGCAGCGGTTCGAGGCGGTCGAGCGTGCGGGCGAATCCGTGCACGGTCGCGAGCGGCGTGCGCAGGTCGTGGCACGCGAGCGAGACGAGGCGCGGGAAACTCTGGTCGTCGGCCACGGCAGTAGCTGAGAATAGTCTTCCGCCATGGCCGACCTCCGCCGCGTCCTCGACCACGACCTGCAGGCTTCTCCGTCCGAAGTGCGGATCGGTCTCTCGCGGGTGGGCGTCACCGGCGTCCACAAGGCGATCCGGCTGCGCTACGGAGGGGCTGAGAAGCTGATCTCCGCCGGGATCGACTGCACCGTCGATCTCGACCCGGCGCAGAAGGGTGTGCACATGTCGCGTTTCCCCGAGCTGTTCGGGGAGGCGATCGACGAGGTCGTGATCGGAGAGGCGTTTCTCGTCGAGGAGCTGGCCGATCACATCGCCCGGCACGTGCTCGATCGCCAGGCCGCGCTCCGCGCCGAGGTGCGGATCGTCGCCTCCTACCCGGTCGAGCGCGAGACGCCGGTGACGAAGCTTCCGACGCAGGAGCTCGTCTCGATCATCGGGCTCGCGGCGGCCTCGGAGGCCGGGGTTCGTCGGCTCGTCGGCGTCGAAGCGACGGGGATCAACGCCTGTCCCTGCGCGCAGGGCCTCGTCCGCGGAAGCGCACGCGAGCGCCTGCTCGAAGCCGGCTTCGACGAGGCCGACGCGGAGCGGATCTTCGAGCTCGTCCCGCTTGCGACCCACAACCAGCGCGGGCGGGGCATGCTCCTCGTCGGCACTGAGCTCAAGCTGAACGCCGAGCGGCTGGCCGAGATCGTCGAGCGGTCGATGAGCTCGCCCGTGTACGAGCTCCTGAAGCGCCCGGACGAGCTCTTCGTGGTCGAGCACGCCCACCTCCAGCCGCGCTTCGTCGAGGACTCGGTCCGGTTCGCGCTCAAGGGCGTTCTCGACGCCTATCCGGACCTGGACGACGACGACTTCCTCCATTCGCGCCAGCTGAACATGGAGACGATCCACAACCACGACGTCGTCGCAGAGCGCTTCGGGACGGCCGGTGAGCTCCGCGCGGAGCTCGAGCAGGGGGCGCGGCTGACGCGGCACACCGAGCTGCGCGAATGGCTGGCTTAACGGTCGACAAGGATCTCGCGCGGCAGCTCGACTATCTGCGCGAGCAACAGCGCGCGCTGAGTGACGTGCTGAGCGCGGTCGCCCGCTCCGAAGGCCTGCAGCCGGTACTGGACGAGGTCGTCGAGGCGGCGACCCGGCTCTGCGAGGGCGACAACGGCAGGGTGTGGCTTGTCAAGGACGACCTGCTCCACGCGGTCGCGAACGGCGGCGTGTCGGAGGGGTTCGATTACGACAAGGATCATCCGCACGTTCTCGACCGAACGACGGCGAGCGGACGCGCGGCTCTGACGCGGGCCGTCGTCCACATTCCTGACGTGGAGGCCGATCCAGCCTACGCCTACGCCGGGCCGCGTCCCTTCCGCGCGAACCTGTCGGTGCCGATCTTTCTGGACGACGAGCTGATCGGCGTGATCGGTCTTACGCGCGCGGTGCCACAAGGGTTCACCGATGAGCAGATCACGCTCGTCAAGACGTTCGCCGACCAGGCCGCGATCGCGATCAAGAACGCACGCTTGATCGACGCCATCGAGCGCCAGCTCGAGCAGCAGCGGGCGATCAGCGATGTTCTCAGCGCAGTGGCTCGCTCCGAGGGGCTCGACGCAGTGTTTCGCACCGTCGTCGAAGCCGCGGCACGGCTGTGCGACGCCGAGTACGGGGAGGTCCACCTCGCCGACGGCGACGTGCTCCGGCTCGCGGTCGGCCACGGTGGTCCGCCGGAGCTCTACGAGTACGAAAGAGAGCATCCGCACGCTGCGGACCGCAGCTCGGTAACGGGACGCGTCGCGCTCTCGCGAGGCGTCGTTCACATCCCGGACATCCTCGAGGATCCCGAATTTTCCTGGAGCCCCGCCACGGACGCGGGCATTCGCGCGATCCTCGGCGCTCCGATCATCCTCGAGGACGAGCTGGTGGGCGCCTTCAACGTCGTCCGGAGCCGGCCGGAGCCGTTCACCGACGAGCAGATCGAGCTCCTCCGCACCTTCGCCGACCAGGCCGCGATCGCGATCGCGAACGCGCGCCTGATCGACGCGGTCGAGCGCCAGCGCACCGAGCTCTCCCGCTTCGTCTCGCCGCAGGTGGCAGAGCTCGTCTCCTCCGAGGAGGGCGAGAAGCTGCTGGCCGGGCACCGCGCCTACGTCTCCTGCCTCTTCTGCGACCTGCGCGGGTTCACCGCCTTCGCGGAAACGGCCGATCCCGAAGAGCTGTTCGAGGTGCTGCGCGAGTACCACACGGCGCTCGGTGAGCTGATTCCCGCCTACGAGGGCACGCTCGAGCACTTCGCCGGCGACGGGCTGATGGTCTTCTTCAACGATCCCGTCCCGGTTGAGGAGCACGAGCTGAAGGCGATCCGGCTCGCGCTCGCCGCCCAGGAGCGCTTCGAGCAGCTCGCCCAAGGCTGGCGCAAGCGAGGCACCGAGCTCGGGCTCGGAATCGGGGTCGCCTCCGGCTACGCCACGCTCGGCCGGATCGGCTTCGAGGGCCGCTACGACTACGGCGCGCTGGGGCCGGTCACCAACCTCGCCTCACGGCTCAGCACCGAGGCCGAGCCGGGCCAGACCCTGATCGCGCAGCGCGTCTTTGCCGCCGTCGAGGACGCCGTCGACGCAGCGCCGGTGGGAGAGCTCGAGCTGAAGGGCTTCGGGCGGCCGGTTGTGGCCTACGAGGTGCGCGGACTGCGCTAGGCCCGCGCGGCGGCGTCCTTGCGACGCCGGAGCGTGAAGCGGCTCTCGGTCCCCGCCCGCAGGCGGGCGATGTTCGCCCGGTGCAGGAGCACGATCCCGAGTGCGGCCACCGACGCGAACGCGATCACCGGCCACGGCTCGTCGAGTAGGCCCGCCACGATGGGGAGGGAGAGCGCGGCCAGGATCGAGGCGATCGACGCGTAGCGGAACAGCAGGAAGGCTAGGATCCAGATGCCGGCGGCGATCCCGCCCACGACCGGCGCCACCCCGAGGAAGGCGCCGCCGCAGGTCGCAACCATCTTTCCGCCCCGCTGAAAGCGGAGGAAGAGCGGCCGCCAGTGCCCGAGCATCGCGGCGCCGCCGGCGAGGACTCCCGCCAGCGAGCCGACGAAGATCGTCGCGAGCAGCGCCGGTACGAAGGCCTTGAGGACGTCGAGGAGCGCGGCCGCCAGGCCGTACGGCGGCCCGAACGTCCGCCAGACGTTCGAGGCGCCGATGTTGCCGCTCCCGACCGTCCGGATGTCGACGCGCTTGAAGAGCCGAACGAGCCAGTAGCCGAAGGGCATGCTGCCGGCGAGGTAGCCGGCAGCGGCAAAGGCGGCTGTGATCACGACACTAGGGCTGGATGCCGTATTTCCCGATCCAGTTGTTCACGGTCGACCAATCGAGATTGTTGAAGAACGCGTCGATGTAGGACGCTCGGTCGGTGCGGTAGTCGAGGAAGTAAGCGTGCTCGTATACGTCGAGCGCGACGAGCGGAGTCGCGTTCCAGATCGGGTACGTGTTCTGGGTGTCTCCCAGGTAGTTGAACAGGCGCTGCTCGTCCCAGTCGTATGCGGTCCACGCCCAGCCGCGGCCCGCCATCCCGCTGGCCTTCAGGTCGGCGCGCCACGCGTCCACGGAGCCGAAGTCGCGCCTGATCAGCGTGCCGATCGGACCGTCCGGGTCCCCGCCGTCGCCGCCGAGGTGCTCGAAATAGATCTCATGGTTCTTGATTCCACCGATCGCGAAGCTGAGCTCGACCTTCAGGCTCCTGATCTCCGAATACACCTGGTTCGCCGCCGAGGCGTCGACCTCGCCCAGCTTCGAGAGGATCTCGTTTCGCTTGGCGACGTAGCCTTCGTACAGCTTGTAGTGAGCCTCGACGGCCTCGCGTGAGATCCCGTCGAGCTCGAACAGGCTCGGTTTGAGCTCACGGGCGGCGATCTCTTCGTGGTTGAACGCAAGCGTTGCCATACCGCTCCTTTCGACGGGAAGCGGCCGCAGCATACCCGGGGACGTGGTATCAGTCCTCCCTATGCGGGCACCCGCAATCCGCCGCGGCCCGGCCCGCGTATCACTGATGAGCAATGGAGCTAGCCCTTCGCCCCTCCGCCGTGCTGCCGGTCGGCCTCCGCGCGCCGGCGGTCTTGACGATGGTCGAGACTGAGCCAAGCGACAGTGAGCTGATCCGCCGGGTGGGCGACGGCGATCGCGACGCGTTCGACGCGCTCTATCAGCGATATGCGCGGCCGGTCTACGGGCTCGCGCTCCGCCGCCTCGGCGACCGCGGTCATGCCGAGGATGCCGTCCAGGAGACGTTCACCTCGATCTGGCGCTCCGCCTCGAGCTACCGGCCGGACCGCGGCCCCGGCGCTCCGTGGCTGTACGCCGTCGCGCGCAATGCGATCGTCGACCGCATCCGCGGCCAGGCACGGTCGACGCCTCACGTCCCGGACAGCCCTGCTTCCGACCCCGGCCCCGAGGAGCAGGCCGAGACGGGCTGGATCGCGTGGCAGGTGCACCGCGCGTTCGGGGAACTCCCCGATGCGGAGCGGGCCGTGCTCGAGCTCGCTTACTGGGGCGGGCTCTCGCAGAGCCAGGTCTCGGAGTTTCTCGGGATCCCGCTCGGCACGGTCAAGACCCGCACGCGAAGCGGTCTCTCACGGCTGGCCGACCTCCTGGACAAGGAGAACTTCTCGTGAACGAGCGCCGGCCCCCGGATTTGCCCGACCTGGTCGGCGAGGACGTCTCCGGCGAGGAGCTCGACCAGCTCCGCCGCGTCCACGACCTCGTGCTCGCAGCCGGGCCGCTCCCCGAGCTTCCGCCGTCCCTCCAGCATCCCCCGGTCGTCGAGGACGACCGCCGCGACTCGTCCGCCGCGTTCGCGCTGATCCCGAGGCGCAGCGGGCGAGTGCTCACATTCGTCTCCGCGCTTGCGGTGATGACGCTCGTGATCGGCTACATCATCGGAAACCGTCACGCCGGTTTCAACACGGACTTCACCGTCCGGATGACCGGGACCGGGGCGGCGCCGCACGCGGTCGGTCTCGTGCGAGTGGGCCACATCGACTCGGTCGGGAACTGGCCGCTCGAGCTGGCGGTCGTGGGGCTGAAGCCGCTTCCGAAGGGCGGCTACTACACCCTCTACCTGACCCGAAACAAGAAGCCGACCGCATCCTGCGGCACCTTCCGGGTGCACGAGGGTCGGACCGTCGTTCGGCTCAATGCGCCGTACAACTTCCGCAAGTACGACGGCTGGATCGTCACCGCTCACCGTCCCGGCTCGGAGCAGCCGGGGCCCACGTTGCTCGCGAAGTACTTCTAGGGCGCCGTACGGTCGTTCGCGACGAAGGCCCCATAGGTGACGGGCATCTTCTCCGCGAAGAACGTTTCGACCGCCTCGGCGTAGTAGCGGATCTCGCGCTGCGCCATCTCGGCGTTCCGCAGCGAGACGAAGTTCATCAGCGAGCGGGCGTTGACCGTCCAGTAGAACTCGGTGTAGGCGCCGACGGGGAGCGCGCACCGCGCCACCTCGCGGGCGACGCCCGCCTCGACGAGGCGCTCGTACGTCGCGAATGCCTGCTCGTAGAGGGCCGTTAGCTCCTCACGCGTCTGCTCGGCGACCTCCGGGGTGACGGGGTCGAACGAGTACGCGCCCGGCTTGCCGACCTGAGTGCGGACGTCCTCGGCTGCGGGCACGTAGAAGTCGTCGGTCGCCTTCGCATAGCGAAGGCTGAACTCGTTGAAGCTCGACCAGCGGTGACGCATCCATTCGCGCGCCACGAAAATCGGGCAGCGAACGTGAAAGCGAAAGACAGCGTGCTCGAATGGGCTCGCGTGCTTTTCCCGCATCAGGAAGCGGATCAGGCCCTCGTCGACCTCGTCCATCTCCGTCTTGAGACGCGCGAAGCTCACGCGGGCCCCGTTGACGACCGCGAGGTCGCTCGCCATGTCGGTGTCGAGGCGAACGAAACCGTGGTCCAGGACGGGAACGGTGTTCTCGGGTATCACTTCGGGCGCCGTGGCCACGCGGGCGAGTCTAGCGAGGCTGTATGTCGGAGCCTCCGGCTTCTCCTACCCCTCCTGGAGGGGCGAGTTCTACCCGGAGGGCTCGAGACCGGCCGACTTCCTCCGCCTCTACTCCGAGCGCCTCCCGTCCGTCGAGCTCAACAACACCTTCTACCGGCTCCCGTCCGAGGAGCAGCTCGCGAAGTGGGCCGCGACGGTTCCGCCAGGCTTTCGCTTCGCGGTCAAGATGAGCCGCCAGATCACGCATTTCGGCGGGCTCGACCTGATCGGTACCTTCTGCGAGCGCGTGCGGGCGCTCGGCGACCGCCTCGGCCCCGTGCTCGTGCAGTTTCCGCCCACCAGGACGCGGGACGAGGGGCTTCTGCGTCTCTTTCTCGACTCGCTCGATCCCGGGCTGCGGTACGCGTTCGAGTTCCGCCACGACTCCTGGGACGGAGTGGAGGGGATGCTCGACGAGGCCGGCGCGGCGCGGGTCGGCTCGCTCGAGGGCGAGGCCGGGTTTCGCTACCTGCGTCTCCGCGAGCCGCCGTACGACGAGGCTGCGCTCGCGGAATGGGCGGGCCGCCTGCGGCCTCTGCTCGAGCGCGGGATCGAGGTCTACTGCTACTTCAAGCACGAAGACGAACCCACTGCGCCTCGCTACGCCGGCCGGCTGCTCGAGCTCGTGGGCCAGGGTCGCCCGTAGCTGCGGCTTTAATGATCTGGCCTTGAACCGGAAGCTTCCGATCCTCGCCGTCCTGCTCGCCGCCCTGATCTCGGCGCCGGCGACGCTTGCCTACTCCTGGCCGCTGAAGCCGTTCCACCAGGCCCATCCGATCCGGGGCAACTTCGGCGACCCGCGCACCGTCTTCACCGACCCCTTCCAGCCGGACGGGGTCTTCGGCGGCGGGGCGTTCACCTTCCACAACGGCCTCGACATCTCGGCGGCTCCCGGCCAGCCGGTCTACCCGGTTGCCTCCGGAGTGGCGCACGTCCCGGACATGGCCGCCGTGACGGTGAGGTCGTCCGGGGGGCGCGTCTTCAAGTACATGCACATCACCCCGGTCGTCTACGAAGGCCAGTGGGTGACCGCGTACAAGACGGTGCTGGGCCATGTCGACGGAGTCGCGCAGCACGTCCACTTCAGCGAGATCGACCGCTCGACCGTCGTCAACCCGCTCGGAACGCACCATCTCGTGCCGTACCGCGACACGACCAGGCCAAGGGTCTCCGCGGTCGTCCTGCTCGGTCCGAACGGGAGGGAGCTGAAGACTCGAGGCGCGACCGGGGCGATCGAGCTCGCGGCCGAGATCTCCGACAGCCCCGCCCTCCCTGTCCCCGGCTCCTGGTTCGGCTATCCCGTCGCTCCGGCGTACGTGTACTGGTCGCTCGTCAGCTCGACGGGCCGGTTCATCGTGTTCCCGACGACGGTGGCCGACTTCCGGTACACGATCCCGCCGAATGGAGCCTTCTGGCGTGTCTACGCCCGCGGCACCTACCAGAACAAGCCGAGGTTCGGCACCCAGCAGTTCCGAGCCCTTCCGGGACGGTTCGAGTTCCGGCTGACCCCGAAGCCGCTCGACACGCGCAAGCTGCCCGACGGTGCCTATGCGGTCAGGGTCGTCGCGGAGGACACCGCGGGCAACAGGATCTTCCACACCGAGACGATCACGGTCTGCAACGCGGATCCCGCGTCCTGCACCGGCCAGCTGTAGCCGCGGGACCTCCGCGCCTCTCTGCCGCGTATGGGAGTCGTGCTGAGAGCACCGCTCCTTCTTGCCGTCCTTGCCGCGCTGGCGATTCCCGGCAGCGTCGCCGTCGCCAGGCCGGCGGGCGGGACCCCGGTCGCGCTCGTCACCGCCGAGACCGAGAACGAGCTGATTGCCGTCTCGTTTCCGGACGGACGCGTCGTTCGGCGCGTCGCGCTTCCGGAGGATCCCCAGAACGTCGTCGCGAACCAGAAAGTGATCGTGGTCGTCAGCCCGCGTTCCGGCGCGGTCTCGCTGCTCGGCGCCCGCTCGCTCAGGGTGACAAAGGTGCTGCGTGGGTTCAAGTCCCCGCACATGGCTGCCCTGGCCCCGCCTCGCTGCCTCAACGACAGGCGCCCGTGCCGCGGCGAGTGGGCCTACGTGACCGACGACGGCCGCGGGCTGCTCGACGTGATCTCGCTGCAGCAGAAGCGGGTCGTCGCCCGCCTCGCGGTCGGCCTCGGCGCCCACCATCTCTCGCTCTCGCCCAACGGGCGCCGGCTCTGGATCGCGCTCGGCGAGCAGGCGCGGACGATCGTCGTCGTCGACGTCTCGCGTCCCGAGCACCCACGCGTTCTCAGCCGCTTCGATCCCGGCTTCCTCGCGCATGACCTCGCCTTCAGCCCGAACGGTCGGCGCGTCTGGGTGACGTCCTCGCAAGGAAACTCGCTCGCAGTGCTCGACTCCCGGACCGGGCGGCGCCTCTTATCGGTCTCGGCCGGGCCGCCGCCGCAGCACGTCGCCTTCGGGCAGGGGCTGCCACGCTTCGCCTACGTCACGAGCGGGTATGGCGGCCTGATCGAGAAAGTGAATCCCGCCACCGGTCGCGTGCTACGGACTGCGCGGGTGCCGTACGGCTCATTCAACCTTGCGACGATCGGTGACCTGGTGATCACGCCGTCGCTCCTGCGCGGAACGGTCACCGAGCTCGATCCCAGGCTGCACGTGTCCCGGAGCGTCAAGGTCGCGCCGGCGGCCCGCGGCGTCGCCACCGTCGTCTGGCCCTAGAAGCGCGCGGTCGCGCCGGAACGGCGCTCGTAGGCGCCCGACTCCACGATCTCGGCCATCTGCTCGACGGCGAACCGGAGCTCGTCGTCGGTGGTGAAGAAGTGCGGGCCCAGCCGGAGGCCCGAATCGGGGCGGAAGTCGCACAGGATCTGCCGCTCTGCGAGCTCTCCGTGGACGGACTCGAAATCGGGCGTCCGCACAGTGACCGTGCCGCCACGACGATCGGGATCGCGTGGGCTGGTGACGTCGAAGCCGGCCTCGTCGAGCAGCCGGATGAGCAACTCAGACTGGCGGACGGAGTGCTCGCGAATGCGGGGGACTCCGATCTCCTCGATCATGTCGTAGCCCGCGGTGGCCGCATACAGCGCGGGAACGTTCGGCGTCCCGGTCAGGAAACGGGCGGCGCCGGTCGCGTACTCCATCTCCGGCTCGAACGCGAAGGGCCGGGCGTGCGCCTGCCATCCCGTCAACGCCGGTTCGAGGCGCTCGGCCAGATCGGGCCGGACGTACAGCCAGCCCGCTCCCGGCCCGCCGCAGAGCCATTTGACCGAGCCCCCCACCGCGAAATCGACCCCGAGCTCCGTCACGTCCAGCGGGACGGTCCCCACGGACTGGTAGGCGTCGAGGACGACCTGGGCGCCGACGGCGTGCGCGCGGGCGACGATCGCTTCGACGTCCTGGATCTCGGCCGTCTTGAACAGGACGTGCGTGACCGGGACGAGCAGCGTCCGCTCGTCGATCGCGTCGGCGACGGACTCGCCCTCCGGCGCCACGACGATCTCCGCGCCGCGCTCGGCCTGCGCCTGGTACAGGTAGCGCACTGAGGGGAAGTTGCCTTCCTCGTAGACGATTCGCTGCCGCTCGCCGCCGAAGCGGAAGCAGGAGAGGACGACGGCTTGGGCGATCGTCACGTTCTGGTGCATCGTCGTCGTGCCGGGCGGCGCGCCGATGATCCGCCCGATCTGGTCGCCCACCGTAAGCGGCAGCTCCCACCAGCCTTCATCCCAGGCGCGGATTCCCCTTGTCTTCCAGGTGTTCGCGTAGTCGGCCAGGCGCCGCTCGGCATCGGCCGGCATCGCGCCCAGCGAGTGGTTGATCAGGTAGGTCGTGTCGGCGAGGATCGGGAACTGGTCGCGGTAGTCCCCGAGCTCCTTCATCGTGGGCGAGTATAGGAGCGTGACGGAGGAGCAGTTCGACAGGCTCTTCGACGAGGCCTATCTCGAGACCTACGGCCCGCGGCAGTCGCCCGAGGACGCCGCTGAGGAGGCGCTTGCCGCCGCGCGGCTTGCCGGCTGCGAGCCCGGCGCCGAAATCCTCGACGTTCCCTGCGGCTACGGTCGCCACTCGGTCCCGCTAGCGGAGGCCGGCTACCGGGTCGTGGGCGCGGATCGCTCGCAGGTCCTGCTCGACGAGGCCGCGCGGCGCGCAGAAGGGCTCGAGCTCGTCCAGGCCGACTACCGCGAGCTTCCGCTCCCGGACGATCGCTTCGACGCGGTCTTGAACCTCTTCACCTCGCTCGGCTACACGGGCAAGGAGGGTGACACGCAGGGGCTGCGCGAGTTCCGGCGCGTGCTTCGGCCGGGCGGGCGGCTCGTCGTGGAGACGATCCACCGCGACCGGCTAGTCCGCGTCTTCCAGCCGCACCGTTGGGAGCGCCTCCCGGACGGCTACCTGATCGAGGAGTCGCGCTTCGACTCGGTCGAGAGCGTGATGGAGAACACCGTCACCTATCTGTCCGACGGCGGCGAGTGGCAGGAGTTTCCGTACCGGCTTCGGATCTACACGCCGACCGAGCTCGTGGAGATGGCGCGGGAGGCCGGCTTCGAGGAGGTCGCGTGCTACGGGGGGTTCGAGGGCGAGGAGCTGACGACGGACACCAGGCTCGTCCTCGTCGGGCACTGACGCCTCCCTTCCTGTCAAGTAACACTGTGTTACTTGGGGTTGACGGCGACGGTCTCCCGCGCCTGTTGCGTGGCCGGCTGAGGCGGCGGCTTCGAGTCGACCAGGATCGCTGCCAGCAGCAGGATCGTCATCGCGACGGCGCCCTCGCCGACGAGGCTCCTCCGCACCCAGCTCGTCCGCTCCAGCCGCGGGCGGACGACGAAGTGGTGAAAGGCGCCCCAGAGCAGCGCGGCCGACACGAGCCCGAGCTTGACGAGAAGCACCTGGCCGTACCCCGCCTCCCACAGGTCGCTAAGCCGCGGAAGCCGCAGGATGCTGAGGTAGACGCCGGCGGAAACGAGCATCGCGATCAGTACCGGCGCGAGTCGAGCGAAGCGCAGGAACACGTCGCGCCGCAGCCCCCCCGCGAGCGGCCAGACGCAGACCGCGAGCTGCACGAGCCCGCCCACCCACAGCACCGCCGCCGACAGATGCACCCAGTCCGCCAGCTCGGAGAGCCAGGACGATCCGTGGTCGGCGGACGAGTGGCCGGAGAGCGACAGCCCGGAGGCGAGGGCCAGCCCGAGCAGGAACGCGGGCCAGAGCAGCGCTCTGCGGCCGGTCAGCCACGAGAGGAAGAGGAGCGCGGACACCCACGCGAACCCGAGCGTCATCGCGATGAACGCCTCCCCGAAGCGTGTCCCGCTCGCGACGGGCGACAGGTCGCCGTAGAGCAGCTTCCCGAACGGGAGCTGAAGCGCGTCCTCGGCGCGCATGATGAAGGCGACGATCCCGACATGGATGAGCGCGATCGCGCCGATCCCGGTGACGATGTAGAAGCGCCGCTCGAGCGCCGGTGGAATCTCGCGTGGCAGGACCAGCAATCTGAACGCGATCCCACCCACGAACAGCGCGAGCGCGGCGAAGTACAGCCAGCGCACCACGTGCTCGCTGCGGGTCGGGCCGGAGGCCCCGTACGCCTCGGTCGGCGGTGGAGCCGCCACCCGCACTCCGAAGGTGTAGACGCCCGAGACCACGTGCCCGTCGCTCGACAACGCGTGCCAGCGGACGGTGTAGGCGCCCCGCGGCAGCCGGCGGAGCGGCACGATCAGCTTGCGCGTATCGGTGCCGCTCCGCGCCGCACGGGAGACCAGTTTCCCGTCCTGCGTATAGACCTGGATCGAGCTGGGGAGGGCGTTGACGCTCTGGTCGAACTGGAGGACGACCTGGGCCGGCGGCCGGTCGAGCCGCTGGCGGAACCCCGGGCTCTCCTGCTTCAGCGTCGCATGCGCGAGGGCGGCGCCCGGCACCGCGAGGGCCGCCGCGAAGGCAGTCGCGAGGACGGCGCGCCTCACCGGTGCGGTGACCCCGCGAGCGGAGAGAGATGCCCGAACACCGGAGAGACGTCGCGATCGGAGTAGAGCATCACCGCAACGACGACGAACGCCAGCGCGAATCCACTCGCGAAGAGGGCCGAACGCGGACGAATAGCACGCCCGAGTGGAAAGACCGAGGCCCCGAGGAACGTCCAGCCGAGCAGATGGTGAAGGAAGGCCGAGCGCTGGAAGAACCAGGGGTTCTGCTCGTGCGCCAGGAGTGCGATCCCGGTGACGACGAAGGCGAGGAAGATCGCCAGCCGCCAGAGCGGGCTCCTCAGCTTGCCCGTGACGAGCCCGAGCTCGGCTGCGCCTGCGAACATCATCGCCTCGGCCCAGGCGCCGTGGGCGATCATGTGGAGCGTCGAGCTCGTGAAGAACACCATCACGGGCCACATGAACAGCCCCATCACGAACATTGTCGTCGGCCAGAGATAGGCCCGCCAGGGGTGCATGCGCCAGACCTCGCCGCCCACGATCGCCTCCGCGACCAGGAACAGGCCGAGCGCGAGAAAGCCGGTCGCGAACAGCCAGTGGACGTGCTCGGGCGGCGGCATCACAGCTCGCGCTCCTCCGCGAGGTCCTCGAGCAGGCCGGGTAGGACCAGGAAGTGGAAGAGGACGCCGGCGAGGACCACCAGCAGCTGTGGCTCGACCACGAGCCACCAGAAGCCCTGGTCGCGCGGGTGCAGGAACGTGAGGCGGTAGGGCTGGAGCAGCGCCCACACGATTCCGGCGGTCACGGTCAGCGGCCCGATTGCCGAGAGCGTGTAGGCGCGCGCCGATCTGCGCCTACGGGCCTCGGGTCGAACCTCGGTTGCGATCTGGGTGCTCATGCTTCCTCCGGGCTGGGTCGGGAACCGGACCACGCCCGCGGGGACGTTCAGGGGGCGCCGCGGGCTAGGCGGCCAGCGGAGGAGGCCGGCACTCGAAGGCGAGCCCGAAGAGGCGCCGGGGCGCGACCCTTCGGTCTCCGATCGTCCAGTCGGGAGCCAGCGGCGCCGCCGCAAGCCGCCGAGCCTTGGCGACCAATTCCTCGGCGTACGTCTCGTAATCGGCGAGCCAGGCGGCGACGGAGCGCCAGATGAGCGCCATCAGCACCGCGAGGACGGCGAAGACCGGCAGGGCCGAACCGTGGACCCAGGGAGCCAGCAGCGGCCAGCGTCCGGCCGAGAGCTGCTCGACATCGGTCTGGACGAGGTAGAAGGTGGCCGTCAGCAGGAAGCATCCGAGCCAGAGCCGGGGGGAGAGGCCGAGCCGGACCCGAGGGGTGCGCACGGGCGAAGCCCCGACGGCGGTCAGCAGCCGCCGCCCTGCTCGGGCGGCTGCGCGGGCGCGGACGAAGCGCCATAGGAGCCTCGCCAGCATCAGTGCGACGCCGAGCTTCACGACCGCGAGCAGCATCGGGTAGTAGTCGGCCTCTGCGTAGCTCGGGGTGGCGAGGTGGCGACCCAGGTCAAAGCGGTGGGTGAGGCTGCGACCGAGCAGTTCTGCCGCGAGGGCGAGCAGGCCGAACGCGAGGGCAGACGAGATTCGCTGGTGGTGGCGTGCCCGCGTCATCGTTCGATGCGAATTGTGCCGCTTTCGGTAGACGATTTCAATTCATTCAATTCATTCGCGGAAAAATGTATGGTGCGCCTCGATGCGACGCGCGCTCCTCGGAGCCGTTGCCGCCGCCCTCGCGCTCGCCGCGGTGGCCGGCGCGACGATCGTCCCCCAGAAGGGAATCGCCGGCGTCAACCTCGGCATGAGCAAGAGTGCGGTCCGGTCGCTCCTGGGCTCGCCTGCCTCGGCAAAGCACGCTAAGAACGACTTCGGCCCTTGTACCCAGTTCAGGTATGCCGGCCTGGTCGTGACTTTCCAGGGGAATACAAGCGTGACCAGCGTCTCGACGACCAGGAAGAGCGAGCGCACGGCGAGCGGGGTCGGCGTCGGCTCCACCGAGGCGCAGGTCAAGGCGAAGGTCAAGGGCGTCAAGTGCAAGACCGAGAGCGGCTTTCGGCATTGCTTCGTCGGCTCGTTCCGGCCAGGCAAGATCGTGACCGACTTCTCGATCAAGCGCGGCCGTGTAACGCTCGTCGACGTCGGCCGCGTAATCGACTAGGCCGAAGCCGCGAGCAGCGCCTCGCCCTGGCGCACGTATGCGGTCGCACCGACGCTACGGTAGAAGTCGAGCGCGCGCCCGACCTCGGCCGGCTGTCCGGAGCGAAGCCGCGTGTAGGCCTCCTCGGGAAGGGCACCGATTCGTTCATAGATGTCCGCGGCTCGGACTGGGTCGCCGGCAGCGATCGCTCGCGCCCCTTCGACCCAGGGAGTCGGAGCCGCCGGGAACGCGGCGAGGAACTTCTCCTCCGAGCCGAGAGCGCAACCCAACCATGCGGTCTCGGCCAGGCCGACATGCCGAAGAGGGTCCGAAACTCCGGCTGCGAGCCGTGACTCGATCAGCTCGGCCCATATCTCTTCCGCGCGCCCGCGCTCGCCGGCCCCCCAAAGGAGGTGACCCGCGAATCTCAGCGTGGGAAGGACGACCTGCGGGTCCTTAGCGGCCCGCGCGAGCTCGAGTGCCCTCTCGACGTCCTCGACCGCGCCCTCCTCGCCACGGGCGAGCCGGATCGCCGCGCGGTGGTAATACGACTGTGTCGCCATGTAGTGCACCGAGCCCGACTCGGCATCGTCGATGAACGACTCGGCGATTCGAAGCGCCTCGTTCCACCGTCCTTGCCAGTAGAGGGACTTGATGACGTTGCCCTCGTAGAACGTGATGCCGACGGCGTAGCCGGCGCCGCGGTAGACCTCTTCGGCCGCCTGCTCGAGCTCGAAGACCCGATCCAGCTCGCCCAGCGCCCCCAGGACGACGGCCAGGTTGATGAGACCGCGCCCGTGCTCGGGAATATCCTTTGCCGCTGCGGCGAGGGCGATGGCACGCTCGAGGTCCTCGACGCCTCCGAGATCGCCGGCGTCCGCGCGGGCGACGCCGATGGCGTTCAGCGCCGCGGCTTGGAACGAAGCAATCCCGAGTTGCTCGGCCATCTGCAGTGCCTCGCGGCCGATGGTGATCGCTGGGGCAGCCTCGCCCGCGAGCATGTGGAAGCGGGAGAGCTGGCACAGGACGCGCGCCTTCGAGTGGGACGGGGGCAGCCCCTCCACGAGAGCCCGCGCCGCGGCGAGGTGCTCGGAGGAGCGGCTGTGATCGCCTTGATACCAGTAGATGTTCGTGAGCAGGATCTCGGCCTCGGCCGCGAGCTCGTTGTCGCGCGCTGCGAGGAGCGAGTCTCGAGCCCCGAGCGCCCGCTCGGTGATGTCGCCGGCGCTTATCCACCACGTTGCCTCTGCGGCCCGAAGCAGAAGTTCGGGCCGGTCCGTGTCGTCCGGCGGCCAGAGGTCGAGAGCCGAATCGTAGAACCGCGCCGCCGCAGCCATGGCGGTGAGCGCGTAGGCGCGGTCGCCGGCGTCTCGCAGCGCCAATCGGCCGCGCTCGGCGAGGTCGGCTGTGTCCTGTCCCGCCGCCTGCGCGTAGTCGAGCGCGGAGAGATAGTGGTGGGCGAGTAGTTCCGCCCGCTCCTCGCCCCGTCCCTCGCCGAGCGACTCGATCCATTCCGCGGCTGCGCGATGCTTGTCGGCGCGGCGCGAGCGCGGGATCTGCCCGTAGGCGACGTCGCGGACGAGGATATGACGGAACGCATACTCCGTCTCGCTAGCGACCGAGGAATGCTGTTCGCGCCGGAGGAACTCCTTGCGCTCGAGCGCATGGAGATGCTCCTCGACCGTCCAGCGCGCGAGGCCGGTGATCTGGGCGAGAGCCCCGACCCAGACCACCTTTCCGATTACGGCCGCGTCCTGGAGCAAATCCTTTTCCTCGGTCGTGAGCGCGTCGAGCCGCGCCGCGATGATCCCCTGGACCGACTCCGGAAGCTGCAGCTCGGCGACGCGCTCGAGCCCGCGGTCCTGCAGCATCCGCACGTACTCCTCCGCGTAGAGCGGGTTGCCTCCGGCCCGGGCGAGCAGCGTGGACTGCACCTCCGCCGGGAGCACCGCCTGCTCGAGCAGCGCCGCCACGAGCCGCGCCGTATTGGTCTCGGACAGCGGCGAGAGCGAGATCGTGGTCGCGTTCCGCTTGCCGCCGCCCCAGCCCGGACGGCGCTCGAGCAGCTCCGGACGCGCGGTGCACACACACAGGAGCGGGACCCCGCTGGCCCATTCCACCAGGTGGTCGACGAAGTCGAGCAGGCCGTCGTCGGCCCACTGCAGATCCTCGAAGACGAGCACGAGCGCCCGTCGCTCGGCGAGCGCCTCGAAGAACTTCCGCCAGGCGGCGAAGACCTCGGCCCGCCGGTCGCCGCCGATCTCCGCTTCGCCCCCCAGGCCGACGAGCGGCTGCAGGTGGCCGGTGACCCAATCGACGTCGACCGGGGCGGCGATCACCTCCGCGACCGCCGCCCGCAGCTTCTGCTCTGCGTCCTCCGCCGCATCGGTGTCGAGGATGCCCGCGTGCCCCTTCACCATCTCGCCGAGGGCCCACAAGGTGACCCCTTCGCCGTAGGGCAGCGAACGTCCCTGGCGCCAGTAGATCAGCTCGGGATCGGCGTCGACGGCGCGCGAGAGCTCGTAGACGAGACGGGACTTGCCGATCCCCGGGACGCCGACGAGCGTGACGAGCTGCGACGCCCGCTCCCTGCGCGCACGCGCGAGCGCATCGGTGAGGACGTCGAGCTCCTCGCCTCTCCCGACCAGCTCGGCCGGACCGCGCTGCTCGACGTCGACCCCGAACCGCCAGCGGGGCTCGACCGCCTCCCAGACGGCGATGGGCTCGGCCTTTCCCTTCGCCTGCACCGGCTCGGCCTCGCGGTACTCGATCGCCGGCGCGGTTGCGCGGTAGGTCGTCTCGTCGACCAGGATCCCGTTCGTCGGCGCGGCGGACTGGAGCCGCGAGGCCGTGTTCACGACATCGCCCGAGGCCATGCCCTCGCCCTCCGCCGGCCGGGCGCCGAGTGACACGAGCGCCTCTCCCGTCGTCACGGCGATCCGGACCTGAAGCTGCTCGTCCGCCCCGACGGCGTCGCGGATAGCCAGCGCCGCCCGCACCGCCCGCTCCGGGTCGTCCTCGTGCGCCGTCGGGGCGCCGAACAGCGCCATCACCGCGTCGCCGATGAACTTCTCGACCGTCCCTCCGTAGCGCTCGATCTCCGCCTTGACCTGAGCCCAGTAGGGCGACTGGAGCGCGCGCACCTCTTCGGGATCGAGCTGCTCCGCGCGGGACGTGAAGCCGACGAGATCGGCAAACAGGACCGAGACGCGCTTCCGCTCCTCGCGGCCCGGCTCAGGAGCGGCGAGCGCGGCGCCGCAGGAGAGGCAAAAGCGCGCGCGCTCCGGATTCTCCTCGCCGCACTGGGGGCAGGCCTGCACGTCCTGAGTCTACGACGCTGCATCAGCAGCTTCGCCCGCCGCGAGAGTGGCATGGCGTCGGTGGGGCTGAACGCAACCGAGTTCGTGAAAGAGACGTAGAAGTAGTCGACGAGTCGCGCCCGCCAGCCCGGCTCGGCCAGCTCCGGATTCTCCATCTGCGGAAACTGGAAGTCGTGCTCGATCGGTCCCCGTGCATCGAGCTCCCAGAAGGCGAGGCCGAACGCGGTCACGTTCGTCGCCCAAACGGTGATGCCCTTGAGCAAGAGCTGCCCACCGCTTTTCTCCTGCGCGGTCACGACGGAGCCGATCAGGGCGGTGAGGGCGAGAGCGTTGACGAGGCACATCAGCCCGATGAGCACGAGCGTGAGCGTGAGCTCGTGCACGTCCGGCCTGCCGTGGATGAGAAACGCGACGAGTGCGAGCTCCGGCCCGATCAGGATCAGCCAGCTCCACCAGGGAAAGACCCATAGCTTCCAGCCGTTCTGCTCGCTCAAAATCGAGAGCAGGAGCTGGAGCGCGACCACCGACGCGACAGCGGGAGCCGCCTCCCAGCGTGACTCTGCGGTCGAGCTAGTAACGGTCGATCTCCCTCAGGCGGTCGTCGCTGATTCCGAAATGGTGCGCGATCTCGTGGACGACGACACGCCTGATCTGGCGCCGCAGCTGCTCCGGGTCCCCGCCGTAGTGGCGCTCGAGCGGCCCCTGGTAGATCGTGATCTTGTCGGGGGGCACGCCTGCATACGCGCTCGACCGCCTTGTCAGCGGGAACCCCTGGTAGAGGCCGAGCAGCGGCATCCCCGCCGGCGGCTCGTTCTCGACGATCACGGCCACGTTCGACATCCGCTCGCGGATGTCGTCCGGGAGCGAGTCGAGCGCCTCTCCCACCAGCTCATCGAAGCCGTTCACGGGGGGCCATTCTTGTTGCAGGGGGCACGCTCGGGTGATATGACCGCCCTGCAGAAGCGACCAAGGGAGAGGAACCCACATGACCGATGTGATGACAACGGGCGTCGAGGAGCTGCGCGCGGCGATTCGAGGTGACGTGATCGGACGCGACGATGCGGGCTACGACGAGGCCCGCAAGCTCTACAACGCGATGATCGACAAGCATCCGGCAATGATCGTGCGCTGTGCCGACGTCGCGGACGTGATCGCGGCGGTCAACTTCGGTCGTGAGAGCGGCATCGACACCGCGATCTGCTGCGGCGGTCACAACGGCGCCGGCCTCGGGAGCGTCGACGACGGACTCGTCATCGACCTCGCCGGCATGAGGGGCGTCCGCGTCGATCCCGACGGCGAGACGGCCGAGGTCGCGGGCGGATCCCTGTTCGGCGACATCGACCACGCAACCCACACGCTCGGTCGCGCGACACCTGGAGGGATCATCGCGACGACCGGCGCAGGGGGTCTGATCCTCGGCGGCGGGATCGGCCATCTGACGCGCAAGTGCGGCCTCTCGATCGACAACCTCCTCGCTGCCGACGTCGTCCTCGCCGACGGCAGCCTCGTCAGGGCGGACGAGAACGAGAACGAGGACCTCTACTGGGCGATCCGCGGCGGCGGCGGCAACTTCGGTGTCGTCTCGTCGATGACGCTGCGCCTGCATCCGGTCAGCATGGTCGCGGCCGGGCCGATGTTGTGGCCGCTCGAGCACGCTGCCGACGTCCTCCGCTGGTACCGGGAGTTCCTCCCCGGCGCGCCCGAGGATCTGAACGGCTTCTTCGCCTTCCTGACCGTTCCGCCCGGGCCTCCGTTCCCCGAGGAGCTCCACCTGCAGAAGATGTGCGGAGTCGTCTGGTGCTGGACCGGCGCGCTGGAAGACGCCGACTCGGCGCTTGCGGAGGCTCGCTCGCTGCCGGGCATCGCGCTCGACGGTGTGCAGCCGATGCCGCTGCCCGTCCTCCAGAGCGCCTTCGACGAGCTCTATCCGCCCGGCGACCAGTGGTACTGGCGTGCCGACTTCGTGAGGGAGATCCCCGACGAGGCGATCGAGCGCCACGTCGAGTTCGCGGAGAAGCTGCCGACCTGGAAGTCGGCGATGCACATGTATCCGATCGACGGGGCGGCGCACGGCGTCGGCGCGACCGACACTCCGTGGGCCTATCGCGACGCGACGTGGGCCTCCGTGATGGTCGGCGTCGATGCCGATCCCGCGAACGCCGAGGCGATCAAGTCGTGGACGGTGGACTACTGGACACGCTGCATCCCTACTCGGCCGGCGGGGCGTACGTGAACATGATGATGGACGAGGGCCAGGAGCGGGTCCAGGCGAGCTACCAGGAGAACTACGAGCGGCTCGCGAAGGTCAAGGCGCAGTACGACCCGGACAACTTCTTCCACGTAAACCAGAACATCAAGCCGACCGTATGAGGGAGGGAGAGTCGTGACGAGATACTTGGTCGTCAGGGCCTTCGACGTCGACGAGAAGGAGATGCCGGAGGTCGGGCGTCGCTCGCGGAGGGTCATAGAGGAGAAGTACCCGGAGATCACCTGGGAGCACAGTCACGTCGTCGTCGACGAGCAAGGCAAGGTCAAGACGTACTGCATCTACGACGCGCCGAGCGAGGAGATCGTCATGCGACACGCGGGCGATTTAGGACAGCACTCCATCGAGGGTGTCCATGAGATCGCCGGGGACGTCACGCCCGCCGACTTTCCCGGGTGAGCTGCCGCGCGTCGGGAATGTGAAACGCGGCGGCGCGGGCTAGCGCCAGGCGCCGCCTGATCGCGCCCACACGCGCGGCGTCGTCCTCGGGGACGAGCTCGAGCGCCTCCTGGTACAGGATCGCGGCCTGGTCCTTCGCCCAGCCGTTCTCGGCCTGCTCCGCCGCCCTGATGAAGTACTCGACCGCGCGTTCGTGATCGCCGGCGTCCCGCCGGTGGCGGGCGAGCGCCGCGACAGCCTCCCCGGTGCCGGCGGTGGCCCCCTCGAGAAACTCGGCCGCGTGCGTGTGCCGCTCGCGGCGCCGGGTGCGGGGCAGGAGCTCGTAGGCGACGTCCCGGATCAGGACGTGCTTGAACGCGAATTGCTGCTCGCCTTCGATGATCGACGCGGTCTCGCGGACGATCAGATCGCGCCCCTCGAGCGCCCCGAGGAGTTGTGGGAGCCCATTCGAGGCCTCGGCCATCCGCTCGAGTGCGCCGCGCCAGAACGTCTTTCCGACCACCGCTGCGTCGAGGAGGAGCGAACGCTCGGCAGGCGGTAGGGCGTCGAGCCGCGCGGCGACGATTCCCCTGATCGTCGTCGGGAGCGACTCGCCCCCGGACGGCGAGACCTCGCTCATGGTCGCCGCCAGCTGCTCGATGAAGAGCGGATTACCCTCGGCCGTCTCGGCCAGCTTCGATGCCCGCGCCATCCGGTCGTCTTCATCGGCTCCTTCGAGCAGAAGAGCAGCGAGCTCCTGAGCCTTGCTTTCGTTGAGTGGAGCAAGCGGCAGTGCCGTGTAGGCGGTCAGGCCACCGCCCCAGGCAGGGCGAACGTCGAGCAGCTCCGGCCGGCCGAGCGCGAGCAGGAGGATCGGGAGGTCGCGGAGCCGCGCCGCCAGCAGCTCGATCAGGTCGAGCAGGCTGCGGTCGGCCCACTGGACGTCCTCGAACACGAGCAACGTCGGGTGGTCGCGGGCGACCGCCTCGATGAAGCAGCGAACCGAGAAGAAGAGAGTCTCCCGGTCGTCCACGGACCCCTCGGAATCGAGGCCGAGGAGGATGGCGAGGTGGCCGGCGACCGTCGGCGCATCCGCGGACGAGGGCAGCGTTGCGACCGTCTCGCGGAGCTTGAGCAGCGCGACCTCGACGGGGTCGCTCTCGAAGATCCCGCACAGCTGCTTCACCTGCATCGCGAAGGCGAAGTACGCGCTGCTCTCCCGGTACGGAAGCGAGCGCCCGCGGACGGTCCGGCCGCCGCGCTCGTCGACGGCGTGCGCGAACTCGAGCCCGAGGCGCGTCTTCCCGACGCCGGGCGGCCCGAGAACGGTCACGAGGTGCGGCGTCCGCTCGTTCGCCACGCGCTCCCAGATCCCGCGAAGCACGTCGAGCTCGCGCCCCCGGCCGACGAGCGGGCCGGAGATCTCGCCCTCGGCGACGGGGGCCTTCGGGCAGACGGCCAGCCAGGCTCCCACCGGGGCGGCCTTGCCCTTCCCGTGCACCGGAAGCGCCGGCTCGTACTCGATCGCGTGGAGCGTGGCGGCGTAGGTCTCGTCTCCCACGAGGATCCGGTTTGCGGGAGCGTCCTGCTGCATCCGCGACGCCGTGTTGACGACGTCGCCGGCGATCATCGACTCGCCGAGGGCGGGCCGGGCACTCAGATCGACGAGCGCCTCGCCGGTGTTGACCGCGATCCGGAGCTGCAGGTCGAGGCGGACGTCCCCCTCGTTCATCGCGCGGACGCTGTCCCCGACCGCGAGCGCGGCGCGCACCGCACGCTCGGGGTCGTCGCCGAACGCCGTCGGCGCGCCGAAAACGCCCATCACGGCGTCTCCGATGAATTTCTCGACGAGCCCGCCGAACGACTCGAGCTCGCGGCGCACGCACTCGTGGTACGGGGTCAGGATCGCGCGGACTTCCTCCGGGTCGAGCGTCTCGGCGCGCGAGGTGAAGCCGACGAGGTCCACGAAGATGACGCTGACGACGCGGCGCTCCTCCCGCCGGGGCGCGACCTCGGCGTCGAGCGCGGCTCCGCACGCGAGACAGAAGCGCGCGATCGCGGGATTCTCCTGGCCACAAGCCGGGCAGCGGCGCATCCCGGAAGCGTACGACGATTCACCACGTCCCGAAAGCCGCTCATCTATGCTCTGGCGTATGTTGCGCCGGCTGCTGATCGCGGTCGCCGTCAGTCTCGTCGTCGCGCCGGTCGCGTCCGCGACACCGGTGGCCGAGATCATCGACCAGAACGGCCGGGTCATCGCCGCGGCCGGAACGGGGAGGTTCGACTACCCGGCCAACGGCTCGCTGCTGCACATCGGGTCGGCGTCGGTGACGGCGACGGGCGTGGAGCTCAGCGACGTGTCGTTGCTCGGCGGGCGCATCCAGGCGGTGCGGGTCGTCGTGCCGCGGCGTGCGAAGTCAGCACAGGTGGAGGGCCTGTTCGTCGACGGGCACGCGCTGCGCGCCCGTGTGAACCGGCTGATTCCGCTCAGCGCTGCCGATTACCTGATCACGTCCCAGGCTGCGGTCGGAAGCGGCCGCCGCGTCGGGCTCGTCGGCCTCCGGCTCTCGTTCGGACGGGCCGCCCTCGGCCTGCCCGCCGGCGCCCAGATCCTCGTCGGGCTTCCGGCGACGTCTCGCTCGGCAAAGCCCGAGAAGAAGCTTGCGAAACGTGCCGTGACGCCGCTGGCCGTGCTCGGGTTCACCGGGGGCGGCTCGCTGGCGACCCTCGCGACGCTTCCGGCGACCGCGTTCTTCCCGTCAGGCACGACCGGAGAGAAAGCCGTCTCGCTTGCGGAGCGTTATCTCGGCATCCCGTACGTGTGGGCGGGAGCGGACCCGATCACGGGGTTCGACTGCTCCGGGCTCGTTATGTACGTCTACGCCCAGCTCGGCATCCACCTCACGCACTACACCGGCTCGCAGATCCACGAAGGAGCCCCGGTGCCGCGGGGCGCGCTCCTCCCCGGCGACATCGTCTTCTTCTATCCGCATGGAGGCGTGCCCGGGCACGAAGGCATGTACGTCGGGAACGGCATGTTCATCCACGCGCCGCACACCGGTGATGTCGTCAAGATCTCGAGCCTCCACGACCCAACGTACGCGCTGGCGTATGTAGGCGGCGTCAGGCCTTACCGCTAGCCAGGAAGCAAGGCGTCCCGCTCCGCGGGTCCAAAGCGCGCCGGTGCGACGTGCCGCTATTCTCGCTGGGTGCTGAGCATTCAGCGCCTGCGCGAGCGACTGCCGCCCGTCGTCTTCATCCTCCTCTTCGTCCTCCTGCTCATGGTGATCGGGATCGCTTGCGCGTGTGCGACAGACCATCCGATGCAGTCGGTCGAGCGCGCGATCTCGTCGATCTCGACTGTACCGGCAGTGATCGTGCTCTGGACGTATGCGTTCGCTGCGTTGCTTGTGGTGGCATTGGTCGTTCCTGAGCGACGCCGGGCGCTTGCACGTGCCTCGCCGGCGGATTTGCAGCGTTTCCTCTCCTGAGTTTCGGCGACCCCCGCGGGCGAAGTGTGCCTGCTCACCGTTGTGTCGACCGATCCCTCAAAGGAGGAACCAGATGGCCAAGAAGAACAAAAGGCGCCCGCCGAAGCGGCCAATTCAGCATCCGAAGGAGCCGACCCGAGTGCGACCGCAATGGTGGCTCTACGCCGCAGCGGCCGCCGGACTCGTCGCGGTGGCCGCCGTGCTTGCATTGACCGTGTTCCAGAACGGCGGCGACAGCAGCAACACCTCGGCGGGGCTTCCGAACACGCCCGACTACCACTCGCTACTCGTCAACCCTTCGGACCCGCAGAAGCTCGTTCTGGGCACCCACACAGGCCTCTATGTCTCCAGCGACGGCGGCCGTAGCTGGCGCTTCGATGCGCTCGCCGGCAACGACGCCATGAACCTCGCCCGACCAGCCGGCGACATAATCTGGCTTGCGGGCCACAACGTGTTCAAGAAGAGCACGGACGGTGGACTCACCTGGACCGACGTCCGCCCGTCGGGGCTCCCCAGCCTCGACATCCACGGCTTCGCCGTTGACCCACGCAATCCGAAGGCTCTCTATGCCGCCGTCGCCGGCCGGGGTCTCTACCGCTCGAGTGACGGTGGCGGCTCGTTCTTGCCGGTGTCAACCCAGGTTGGCGGCAACGTGATGGCGCTCGCGGTGATGCCCGACGGGCGGATCCTCGCCGGCGACATGCAGCAGGGCCTCCTCGAGAGTCCCAACGGCGGCAAGGATTGGAAGCAGGCGTTGCGTGTGCAGCTGATGGGGCTTGCCGTCAATCCGAGCAACTCGAAGCAGGTGCTCGCAGCCGGCGCGGGGATCGCCCTCTCCACCGACGGTGGACGCAACTGGCGCTCAGTCCTAGACCTACCCCAGGGCGCCGGGCCCGTCGCATGGTCGGCCAGCGACCCGAAGCTCGCCTACGCGGTCGGCTTCAACCACAGGCTCTACCGCTCGAGCGACGGCGGCGAGAGCTGGCAACCCGTCGGCGAGGGGAGCTGATCGCGATGACGGGTCTGATCCTGTTCGCGTGCGTCGCGGCCTGCCCGCTCGTGATGGGCACGATGATGCTGATGATGATGCGCCGTCGCCACAGCGCTCGCGAGGAGACGCGGGGTGACCACTGAGCCAGGCACGAAGGCGAGGGATGGATCCAGATGGAAGTGGATTGCACTCGCAGGCGCGGCCTTCCTCTTCGCGGCCGCGGCGGTCGGCGGCCTGCTCGTCGCCCGCGGCTCGAACTCGTCGAGCGCCGACGCGAGCGGTTCGTCGCCGGGGCCGTATCGCGGTAGCTCGCCGCCTGCGGGCATCCGCGCCCCGGACTTCACGCTCCGCGACTACCGCGGCAAGACGGTACGGATGGCGAGCCTCCGGCGGCGGGTCGTCCTGACCACGTTCGTCGACTCCGCCTGTCACGAATCCTGTCCGATCATCCTCGCCCGCCTTGCCCGCGGCCTTCGCCTGCTCGACCCCGTCACTCGCCGCCAGGTGGTCGCACTCGCGATCACGGTCAATCCGAAGGTGGACACGCCTGCACATGTAGCCCGCTTCCTCCGCCAACGAGGCGCGCTGGGCCAGGTCGACTATCTGATCGGCACCGTCCGCCAGCTCCGCCCTGTCTGGAAGGCGTATGCGATCGTCCCTGCCGTGGACACGGGCGACTCCGACGTCCATTCAGCCGACGTTCGGGTCTTCGACCGCGACGGCGAATGGGTCGCGACGCTGCACACAGCCGTTGACCTTACGCCCTCGAACATCGCCCACGACGTCAAGACTGCGCTCGAACGGAGCTAGTGCACCGCAGCGGCGGCGGGTTTCACGGGATCGGTAGGGCGCTTGGACCCTCATCAGGTCTCGGCGCGAGCGATGCCCGTTTCGATGTCCTCCCTCGAGACTTCCCCTGCGACGTGTCCGACGATGCGCCCGCGCCGGTCGAGGAAGTACGTCTCGGGAAACCCTGTTACGCCGTAGTGCCCGAGAATCGAGCCTCCCCCGTCGCGAACGGACACATAGTTGACGCCGTACTTGTCCAGGAAGCCGCGAGCGTCAGATGTGAGGTCCTGTGCGTCGATCCCGAGGAAGGCGACTTGCCCGCGGTGAGCGCGGGCGGAGGCAGCGAGACGCGGCGCCTCGTCCTTGCACGGCCCGCACCACGAGGCCCAGAAGTTGAGCACGACCGGGTAGCCTCGAAGCTCTGAAAGAGCGACCTTGCCGTCTCCGATTGCGCGTCGAAGCGATGGCGGCCAGTTTTCGGTGTGCTTCCAGATCACGGGTAACTCGAACGACGGAGCCACCGGTTTCTTCCCAGCCTTGACGGCGGCGACAACCTGAGCCCCGCCCCGGTCGTTGGTGGCGACGCGCCAGACGAGCAGCGCGAGCAGTCCGACCACAGCTGCGAGAGCGGCAACTTGGAGAAGACGGAACAGGGGGTGTCCGTTTCGCCTTGAAGCTTCCTTCGCCTCAGGCGTCATCGTCGCCGCCGCGAGCTTCGAGGCGCATCCCGCGAGGCAGGATAGCCGCCACGTCTCGTTAGGCTTGAGCCGTGGCGGTCCGTGTACAGCCCGTGACGCGGTTGAAGTCGCCGGACGAACGCAGCCGCCTCGTACGGCGCGCCAAGCTTCTCGCCTGGGGTGGGATCGCGTGGCACTTCGTCGAGTTCGGTATCGCCGTTGGCGCGGGAATCGCCGCATCCTCCATCGCGCTCCTCGGCTTTGGCTTCGACAGCCTGATCGAGTCGTTCGCCGGCTTTATCGTCCTTTGGCGCTTCGCCTCCGTTCGCTCCCACTTGGACACCGCCGAGCGCCGGGCGCAGCAACTCATATCCGCGAGCTTCTTCGTTCTCGCCGCATACGTTGGCGTCGAGTCGATCAGGACTCTGATTGGCGGGCAGCACCCGGACGCAAGCTGGGTCGGGATCGGCCTCGCAGCCTTCACCGCACCGACGATGCCGCTGCTCGCGCTCGCAAAGCGGCGGATCGGGAACAGGCTCGGATCGAGTGCAACAGTCAGCGAGGGTGTCCAAAACATGGTCTGCGCCTACCTGTCCGTCGCGCTCCTGCTCGGCCTCGGTGCCAACGCGCTCTTTGGCTGGTGGTGGGCCGACCCCGCCGCCGCGCTCGTGATCGCCGGCGTCGCCGTTCGGGAAGGCGTCGAGTCCTGGCGAGGCGAGGGTTGCTGCGACGCTTGTTAGCGCCGAACGTCTAGCGAGACTTCTAAGAGCGTCTAACAAAATGAGCCTTTGAGTTGCCTGAAACAGATCAGGCTGCAGGCGAGAGTGAGGAACGCTTCGTGCACGTCGGCACGCCGCTCATACCGGATTCGCAGCCGTCGGTACTGATGTAGCCAGGAAAATGTGCGTTCGACGACCCAGCGTTCGCTGCCGAGGCGCGAGCCGTGTTCGGTGTTGCGCTTGGCGATGATTGGTCTGATCCCGCGGACGCGCAGCTCCTGTCTGTGCGGCTTGGAGTCATAGCCGCGGTCGGCGATGAGCGTCTTGGGTCGTCGGCGGGGCCGCCCGCGCTTGCCGCGCACGGGTGGGATCGCCTCGACAAGCGGCCGCAGTTGGGTCACGTCGTGGCGGTTGGCGCCGGTAAGGAGGCAGCCGCTCAGTACTTGTCGATCGTCGATCCGCCTGCGGCCCGGATGGCGGTAGCGCCGTGTCCTCTTTGGGAGGAGCGGCTCGATCAGTTCCTAGAGTTCGTGGTCGAGGAGGGTTGTTGCCATCGAAGAACTCCTTTCGTCCAAGGACGTGCAGCGGAGGACTGGCCGCATTTCTGGAAGTAGGCTCTCAGAGATGCCCTGCCCGAACTGTGGCACCGAGAACCCACAGAGCGCGAAGTTCTGCAACGGCTGCGGGGGCTCGCTGTTGCCGGTCTGTTCTTCGTGTGGAGCGAGCAATGCCTCCGGCGCCCGGTTCTGCAGCGACTGCGGCGCCTCGCTGGCCGTGGATGGAGCGGCGGCGACGCCCACTGCCGCAGCCGCGGCTCCACGGGGGGCCCCGGCCGCCGAACGTCGTCTCGTCTCGGTGCTCTTCGCCGACCTCGTTGGCTTCACGACGCTGTCCGAGTCGCGAGACGCGGAGGAGGTGCGGGAGCTGCTGTCTCGCTACTTCGACACGTGCAGGCGGCTGATCGGGCTGTATGGCGGCACGGTCGAGAAATTCATCGGCGACGCGGTGATGGCTGTGTGGGGGACGCCGACCGCGACCGAGGACGACGCCGAGCGCGCTGTGCGGGCTGCGCTCGATCTGGTTGCGGCGGTGTCGGCGCTTGGTCAGGAGGTGGGGGCGGAGGATCTGCGGGCACGGGCGGGCGTTCTGACCGGAGAGGCGGCGGTGACGGTCGGCGCCGAGGGGGAAGGGATGGTCGCCGGAGATCTCGTCAACACGGCCTCCCGCGTGCAGTCGGTGGCGGAGCCCGGGACGGTGTTCGTAGGCAGCTCGACGCGTCGGGCGACCGAGCAGACGATCGTTTACGTGGAGGCGGGTTCGTTCGAGCTGAAGGGCAAGGAAGGCCTGACGCCGCTCTGGACGGCCCGTCGGGTCGTCTCCGGCCGTCAGGGCGCGCTCAAGTCGCAGGGGCTCGAGGCGCCCTTCGTCGGCCGCGACCGGGAGCTGCGTCAGATCAAGGATCTCTTCCACACCTGCGCCGACGAGAAAAAGGCGCATCTCGTCTCTGTGACGGGTATCGCAGGGATCGGCAAGTCGCGGCTGGCGTGGGAGTTCTACAAATACTTCGACGGCATCGCGGACACGGTCTACTGGCACCGGGGGCGTTGTCTGTCCTACGGCGAGGGCGTGACCTACTGGGCGCTCGCGGACATGGTGCGCATGCGCTGCCGGATCGCCGAGGAGGAGGAGCCGGCGTCCGCACAGGCCAAGCTGCACGCCATGCTAGAGGAGCAGATCCTCGACCCCGAAGAGCGGGGGTTCCTCGAGCCCCGGCTCGCGCAGCTGCTCGGGTTGGGCGAGCACCAGGCTCGCGACCAGCAGGACCTGTTCGCCGCCTGGCGCCTGTTCTTCGAGCGGCTGGCCGAGAGCTACCCGACCGTGCTCTGTTTCGAGGACATGCAGTGGGCGGACGCGAGCCTACTCGACTTCGTCGAGTACCTGCTCGATTGGTCGCGAAGCTCGCCGATCCTCGTAATCACTCTCGCCCGGCCGGAGCTGCTCGAGCGCCGGCCGACCTGGGGCGCCGGCCAGCGCAGCTTCACCTCGCTCTACCTGGAGCCGTTGTCGCAGGAGGCGATGGAGGAGCTCCTGACCGGCCTCGTGCCGGGGCTTCCCTCGGAGGTCCGTGACCGCATCCTCGCCCGAGCGGAAGGCGTCCCGCTTTACGCCGTCGAGACGGTACGCATGCTGCTCGACCGCGGCCTACTCGTCCAGGAAGGCCCCGCCTACCGGCTAACCGGGCCGGTCGAGGCGCTCGAGGTGCCGGAGACGCTGCACGCACTGATCGCCGCCAGGCTCGACGGCCTCTCCGCCGAGGAGCGGCGGCTGCTCCAGGACGCGGCGGTGCTCGGCAAGACCTTCACGAGGGACGCGCTGGCCGCGCTCGCAGGCTTCGATGCCGAGATCGAGCCACTGCTCACGGCGCTCGTGCGCAAGGAGGTGCTCGGCGTGCAGGCCGACCCCCGCTCGCCCGAGCACGGCCAGTACGGCTTCCTCCAGGACCTCGTTCGCCACGTCGCCTACGAGACGCTCTCGAAGCGCGAGCGCCGAGCCAGGCACCTGGCTGCCGCCGAGCATCTGGCCGCCGCCTTCGCGGGGGAGCAGGAGGAGGTGATCGAAGTGATCGCCTCGCACTATCTGGACGCCTTCGAGGCCGTCCCCGACGCCGACGATGCAGCCGAGATCAAGCAGAAGGCGCAGCAGATGCTCGCCCGCGCCGGCGAGCGTGCTGCCTCGCTTGCCGCTTCGGCGGAGTCAAGGCGCTACTTCGAGCAGGCCTCGGGACTGACCGACGAGCCGCTGGAGCGAGCTTCCCTGCTCGACCGTGCCGGCGAGATGGCAGGTCGAGCTGCCGACCCAGAGGCGGCCGGGCAGCTGCTCGAGGAGGCGATCAGGATCTATGAGGCCGAAGGAGACACACACGCCGCCGCCCGCGTCTCGGGCCGGCTTGGGCGGATTCAAAGCTTCAGCGGTCGTCGCGACCAGGCGCTCGCACGGATGGAGCGCGCCTTCGAGGTCATCGCTAGCGACGAGCCCGACGAGGACCTCGCGCTTCTCGCCGCACGACTAGCACTTGGATACTGGTTCAGCGGCGATTTGGAGCGAGCAGCCGAACGGGCAGAGCTGGCGCTCGACATCGCCGAGACGCACGGCTTCGTGGAGGCGCTGGCGATCGCTCTGCGGGCGAAGGGGTCCATCGCCTGGAGCCGCGGCCACTCGCAGGAGGCTGGCGCCCTCGTCAAGCACGCGCTCGAGATCTCGCTCGAGCACGAGCTGGACGACGCCAGCGCCTGCTACTTCGTCCTCTCCGACGCGTTGTTTCGGCAAGACCGCTACACCGAGGCGCTCGGCTACCTCGAAGAGTCGCTTGCGCTCTCCCGCAAGCTCGGCAACCGCCCGCGCGAATGGGCGGCCCTGGCCGAGATGACCTACCCGCTCTTCATGCTGGGTCGCTGGGACGAGGCGCTTGCGATCGGCGAAGAATTCGATCAAGAGCGGATCGATTCCGGGGGAGTCGTACTCAGCTTGCTCACCTCGATCCTGGAGATCTACCTGCAGCGCGGCCAGCTCGAGGAGGCGCGTCGGCTCTTCTCCCTGTTCTCTCGCCTCGAGAGCTCGACCGACGTCCAGGACCAGTCGTCCTATCTCGGGGCAAGGACGTCGCTGAACCAGGCGGAGGGACGGCTCCGCGAGGCGCTGGCGGACGGAGAGGCGACGATCGAGACGGCGCGGACGCTCGGATATGGAGCGCAGGCTGTCAAGCAGGCGGTCGTCGCGGCGCTGGAGGCCGCGATCGCCCTCGGCGACTCAGCGAAGGCACGTGAGCTCCTGTCCTTTCTGGAGGATGCCCCTGCCGGGAGACGAGCGCCCTACCTCGAGGCGCAGGCGAGCCGGTTCGCGGCGAGGCTTTCCGGCGACGAGCGCGGCTACGAGGCTGCGTCGAGACTCTTCCGCGAGCTCGAGAATCCCTTCTGGCTGGCGGTCACGGAGCTCGAGCGCGTGGAATGGCTCGTCCAGCAAGACCGTGAGGACGAGGCCGAGCCACTACTCGCCGAGGCCACCGAGATCTTCGAACGCCTCCAGGCACGGCCCTGGCTCGAGCGAGTCACAGCGGCTACCCGCACGCAGCCGCCGCCGGTCCCCGCCTGACGCTCCGGCTTCGGAAGTCATTCTGTTACAGCCCCTAAGATGGGACAGCTGGAATGTCAATGGAGGGAGGGATGATGAATCCGAGCTGTAGCGGGTGCGGTTGCCCCGACTGTCCGTGCCCTGACTGCCGGAAGTAGCTGCCTGCGTCTCAGCATCGACCGAAACGGCCGGTGGCCTGCGCGGGCTTCCAGACCGGTGTCCCAAACCAGGTGTCGAGGTTCGAATCGCCTGCGATTCGGGTCGGACAGCGACCGTCCGGGCGGAGAGCAAGGACGATCGTTCCTTGTGCGTTGTCGATCACGCGGCCTCGCTGGAAGGCGATCCAGCGCCCGTCGGGCGACCACGAGGGAAACCGCTCGTTGAGATCCCTCGTCTGCGTAAGGCGGCGAACTCCCGTTCCACCCGAGCGCATCACGTACAACTCACTCGCGTACGTCGCCAGGTCGCCGTAACTGAGGACGCCGTTGTGGTCGCGGTCGCTCGCGAACGCGATCTGGCTCGCGCCGGGCGCCCAAGCGGGGTCTGCTGCGTGGTCGACGAGCTTGCGAAGACCTGATCCGTCAGGGCTGACGACGTAGACGGCGCTCCTTTGCTCGATCGGCATCTGTCCGAAATCGGGAAACCCTGAGCGGGTAAAGGCGAGCAGCGACCCGTCGCCTGGAACGTCGATCTCGTGGCCGCGCGGATCAGCGGGTGCGGACTCGTGCCATCTGCGCCGACCAGCCATATCGAAAGGGGCGGGACGCCCTCCGTGGAGCTCGGCCCCCGATTCGAGAAGGCAAGCGTCTTGCCATCTGGAGACCAGACTGGCGAAAATGCGCGGCCGGTTCGAGTTACTCGCCTTGGGTGTGAGCCATCAGCGCTAGTCACATAGATGTCGGTTGGGTTCGATGCCGCGGCCGCGTTCTTTCCGCGCTCGGCGGCGAAGGCGATCGACTGCCCATCGGGCGACCAGGTTGACTGGGAGAACGCCACAGGTCTCAGATCGCGACCGAGCGAGCGCGTCACGACGCGATGCACCTTTCCACTCGGCGCGACGGTGACGATGTCGTAACGAGGTGGATTGCCGGTCGCTACTCGGGAGAGCGCGAGACGCGGGGCATGGCCTAGCTTCTTGGCCGGCAGACTACCGTGCCCCGTCTTGCCCCTTGCGTGCCCACATGAAGCGGCGCCGACCAAGATGAGCAGCGCGGACCCAGCCAGGAAGACCCTGGAAACGACGGCCGTTTCAAACCGGACCACGGTTCACGGTTTTCCCGGTGCCGGAGCGCCGGTCCCTCGCGTGCCCTGGCGCCATCAGCGCGTCCGCGCGAACCGCTGGACGGCGGCCAGCAGCTCCTGGCTCTTCTGACCGGCCTCTTCGGGATCGCCCGAGGCCAGCGCACCTGCGACGCAGTGGTTGACGTGGTCGTCCAGCAGCTTGAAAGCGAGGCTCTCGAGGGCGGTCGAGACCGCGCTGATCTGCGTCAGGACGTCGATGCAGTAGCGGTCGTCCTCGACCATCCGCTCGACTCCGCGGACCTGGCCTTCGATCCGGTGCAGTCGCTTGATCAGCGGCTCCTTTTCGTATCCGTGCTCCATCTCATCCCTCCCGGGGGCTGTGAAAGGCGCGCAAGCGCAGGCTGTTCGACACGACGAAGAGGCTCGAGAACGCCATCGCGGCCGCGGCGACGATCGGGTTCAGCAGTCCGGCGACGGCCAGCGGCACGGCGGCGACGTTGTAGGCGAACGCCCAGAAGAGGTTTCCCTTGATCGTGCGCAGCGTCCGGCGCGCGAGGAGGATGGCATCCGCAGCGCCGCGCAGGTCCCCGGAGACGAGAGTCACGTCACTTGCCTCGATCGCCACGTCGGTGCCGGTGCCGATCGAAAGCCCGAGGTCTGCCTGCGCCAGTGCCGGTGCGTCGTTGACGCCGTCGCCGACCATGGCAACGACCTCGCCCGCCTCCTGCAGACGCTTGACCTCGGCGACCTTGTCCTGGGGATAGACCTCGGCGAGGACGCGCTCGATCCCGACTTCTTCGGCGACCCGGGCGGCTGTCGCCTCGTTGTCGCCCGTCAGGAGCACGGGGGTGAGACCCAGGTGCTTCAGCTCGGCGATCGCCTCCGCGCTCGTCGCCTTGACGGTATCTCGCACGACAAGCGTCGCCTGTTCCCGGCCGTCCCAGGACACGGTGATCGCGCCCGCCTTGCGTGCGACCTCGACGTCATGTCCGTCGACCGTCCCGGTCACGCCGACGCCGGGCAGGTTGCGGAAACCGGAAACCGGCGGCAGCTCGCCGACCTCTGTCTTAGCCGCCCGGGCGACGGCCTGCGCGATCGGATGCTCGGAGGCTGCCTCGACCCCGCCTGCGAGCCGCAGGATGTCGGCGCGCCTCGCGCCGTTCATAGGCACGACCTCCGCCAGCTCCATCTTGCCCTCGGTGATCGTCCCGGTCTTGTCCAGGACGATCGTCCCGATCCGCCGGGTCTGCTCGAGGATCTCCGGTCCCTTGATCAGGATCCCGAGCTGTGCCCCGCGGCCCGTCCCGACCATCAAGGCCGTCGGCGTCGCCAGTCCAAGCGCGCAGGGGCAGGCGATGATCAGGACGGCGACTGCGGCGGTGAAGGCTGTGCTTGCGCTCGCCCCGAAGGCGAGCCAGCCCCCGAGAGTGGCCAGCGAGATCACGATCACGACCGGTACGAAGACCGCTGAGACCCGGTCGGCGAGGCGCTGCACCGGCGCCTTCCCCGACTGCGCTGCCTCGACGAGGCGCGCGATCTGCGCGAGCGCGGTGTCCGCTCCGATCTTGGTCGCGCGGACGACCAAGCGGCCGTAGGTGTTGATCGTGGCACCGGCAACCTCCGCGCCGGGCTCGACCTCGACCGGCACCGACTCGCCGGTAAGCATCGACAGGTCGAGCGCCGAGGCGCCGTCCTCGACGACGCCGTCGGTCGCGATCTTCTCGCCGGGGCGGACGACGAACAGGTCGCCGACCGCGAGCTCGTCGACGGGGACGAAGACCTCCTCGCCGTCCCTCAGGACGCGCGCCTCCTTGGCACCGAGCTCCAAGAGCTTGCGAATGGCCTCGCTCGAGCGGCTCTTGGCGCGGGCCTCGAGAAACCGCCCGAGGAGGATCAGCGTCGTGATCACCGCGGCGACCTCGAAGTACGTGTCGGCGGAGATCCCGCCGACGAGTACGACGGTCGACCAGCCCCACGCGGCGAGCGTTCCGATCGAAATCAGCGTGTCCATCGTCGCCGCGAAGTGGCGGGCGTTCTTCAATGCGGCGCGATGGAAGCCGATGCCAGAGTAGAAGACCACTGGCGTCGAAAGGGCGAGCGCCACCCAGTCACCGAACTGCAGGGGCGGCACCATCGCCAAGAGGGCTACGGGCACGGTCAGGACGAGGGCAGCGACGAGCCGCCGCCGGAGGACGTCGACGGGCTCGTCGTGATGGACGTGGGCCTGGACGGCGGGGCGGGCCTGGTAGCCGGCGGACTCGACGGCGCCGACCAGCATGTCGATGGGGACAGCCGGATCGCAACTGACCGTTGCCTGCTCGGTTGCGAAGTTCACCGTCGCCTCGACCCCGTCGAGCTTGTTCAGCTTTCGCTCGATGCGCGCGGCGCAAGAGGCGCAGGTCATGCCTTCGAGATCGAGTCGGACCTCCGCCTTTTGCTTGCCCTCTTCGGTGTCGATTGCTGCCGTTGCCATCGTCTTCAGCGGGCCTTCTAGGCCGCCTTGTAGCCGGCCTCCTCGATCGCCGCGCGTAGCGCTGCTTCGTCGAGGGAGTCGCCCCGAACGGTCACGAGTTTCGTGTCGAGATCGACGACGACCGAGTCGACGCCGTCGACCTGCTCCAGTTCGGAGCTGACGGCCTGCTTGCAGTGTCCACAACTCATGTCAGGGACGGTGTACGTGATCTCTGTCATCTTGACAGTATACCTCCACGGGGTATATGGCTGACTCCTCTGGGTCGCTCCGTGTGCTCAGCAAAACGGTGACGTGCCCGGTGCCTGCGCCGTATAACTAACGTCATGGTGCGTATGGCTGTCGTCGCGATATCGATTGCCGCTCTTAGCGCGAGCAGTGTGGCCGGCGCGACCGCACCGCGTGTCCTTCATCGCGGACAAACGCTGAAGATCGCTACACGGGATGTCCGCTTTGGCCAACACTTCACATGCGTCAGTCGCGGCATCCGAGTGCCGGGGCAAGTTCCGCGCCGTGGGCAGACGGCCGTAGTGATCGCCGACGGCCCGCGGGGTTCGGCGACGCTGACCCTTCGCCGCAAGGCAAACGGCGGTCTTATCGCGCGCTGCGAGTAGCTGCGCCGCGAGTCGAACAGCTCGCGCTCGGGCAAGCGTCGGGGCCGGCGGCGCCAGGTGCAGAGGTCTAGATCCGGCGGGCGCCGACGTACAGCGACGCATACCAGGATTCGGACAGGCTCGAGATCTTCACCACGTCTCCCGTGTGCGGCGCGTGAATGAAGTTGCCGCCGCCGATGTACATGCCCATGTGGCCGAGGCCGTCGAAGAAGACGAGGTCGCCCGGCTGGAGCTGGTCGCGCGAGACGGGTACCCCCATGCCGTACTGCGATGCGGCGAAATGAGGCAAGGAGATGCCGACCTGCGCGAAGACGTACACCATCAGCCCCGAGCAGTCGAACCCTTCGCTCGGCGAGGCTCCGCCCCAGACGTAAGGAACGCCGAGATAGCGCATCGCGATCGCGACGACCGCGCTGCCGTGGGAGGACAGGGGTGCGCTGATCGTCGGCTCGGACGAGGACGAGCTCGAGTACGGGCTCGCAAGAGCAAGCTGTCGAACCTGCGCCGCCTGTGCGGCGCGCGCCGCCGCCGCCTGCCGTGCAAGCTCTGCCTGCCGCCGCCGCTCGGCTTCCTTCATGCGCACGATCTCGCTCTTGATCGACGCGACGAGCTGATGGCGGTCGGCGATCTGCGACTGGATCGACGCCTTCGCATCGGCGCGCTGCTGCACGACCTGCCGCTGCTGGTCCTGTGCGTTCTTGAGCTCGATTCGCCGCGCTCGAACCTCCGCGCGGAAATGAACCACCTGCTTGTTGATCTCGACGTCCTGGCTGGAGACGCGGTTGACGGTCTCGAGCTGGTTCAGCATCTCGTCGATGCTGCCGGCGCCGAGCAGGATTCCTGAGGACGTGCTCGACCTCCGCCTGCTTCGAGGCGATCGACGGGTGGGCGAGGGCCGATGTGGCGGCGACGAGAGCCACCGCCGAGACGGTCAGCAGGGAGAGGGCGCCTCTCGTCCTTTGTCTATGACGACCTCCGGTTGTCTGCTTCCGCAGGCGCCCGGAGAAGGGCGGGTGCGTCATGAGCGCGCCACCCTAGCAGCGCTACTGGACGGTCGCAAACGTCCTACACCCGAGGTGGCTCCGAGAAATGCCTGCAAATGACGCTCTACGGCGTTGCAGCCTGGATCCAGTGCGGCCCGCCCCAGCTGAGGTCGTAGGGGTAGTGATGGACGACGTGCGCCCAGATCGTCCACGCGATCCAGCGGCAAGAGCCGTAGAAGAAGGCGGCCCGGTAGAGCGCGATCAATCCGTCCCTGCCGATGAACTTCTGCAGCCAGCTCCAGAAGCGGCGGTCGGCCGCGAAGATGTACCTGTCGAAGTAGGCGCCGGTCAGCACGCGCCAGCTGTAGAGCCCGTACAGCATGAACACGAGGTCCCACATCGATCCCAGGCCGCTGAAGTAGGCGGCTGCGTCTGTGAGCCGGCCGGTCTGTCCTGCGTAGGCCCAGGCTCCGATCGCGAAGTGGTGCGTCCAGGGGAAGAGGAGCATCGTTCCGACTGTGTCCCCCGTGTCCGTGATCGCGTGCGCCCACTCCCCGACCAGGAAGCTGAGTCCCCAGACCTTGCTGCCGAAGACCTTCCAGATGATCAGGCCGATCACGACTCCCCACAGCAGCGAATGGGTGAAGCCCACGCCGGGCCAGCCGCGGTGGAACTGGGCGGGATGCTCCGCCTTGAGCTTGTGGCCGAAGATGTGGACGCCGTAGACGAACCACTTCGTCATGAGGTCGGGCGCGTAGGAGCCGATCAGCAGCGGGACGAACGCCAGCTTGATGCCGACGTGCCGCTGAATGGCGTACGGCTCCAGATCGTGCGCGGCCCAGCTCATAGGCCGCCTCTTGGCCTATGAGCTGGTGGAGGGGGGGTGGGGGAACCGGGAGGTTCCCCCACCTCAGGTTCTAAGAAGGGGGCTCGCGGGGGAAACATGGTTTCCCCCGCGGGAGCGAGCCGAAGGCGAGCCGACCAGCTCATAGCCAGCGGCGGATCGCGGCGGGCACGAGCCACGCGGCAACGAGCAGATAGGCCATTGCGACGAAGACCGAGAGCATGAAGTCCGTGAAGAAGACGCCGGCCGTGATGTAGATCGCGGCAGCGAGGCCGTACGTCACCAGCGTCTGGATCTCCCCGCGGTCTACGGATCGCACGCGCACTGGCGTACTCCTCGTACGAGCTTGCGGCCGCAGCTCAGGCAGATCCGTTTGGCGTCGCGCCGCAGCCGAGCCGCCTTGTGGAGCGCCGGAAGCCCGCACATGCCCGCAAGGGCGATGGCCAGGAGGACGGTGGCGAGCCCGGGGTCGATCACGAGCGGGCGAGCATAGCGCCCTAGAGCGCTTACGGGGTTGCGCCGAGGAGGATCTCGGAGGCTTGGAGCGCGCCGCTCTTACCGAGCAAAGCCTGCAGCGTGGGCGCGGCAGGCGGCGTCTTGACGGAGACCGGCTGTCCCTTGTGTGCGCTCAGGAGCGTCGTCGCAGTGTTCGCGGACGCGAGGTCGGTTGCCGCGAGCTCGATGTTGGCGGTACCGGAGACCTTCACGGTCACATTTCGCCCGACGTTGTTCAGCCGGAATCCTCCCGGCCAGGCCCGCAGGCTCGAGATCGCAAAGGTGAGAGTGGCGTCCGTCCGGGCTACGACCTTGCCTTCCAGGTTGAGCGTGAACTCGGCGCCGGGCAGAATCGCGAACAGGGGCCGCTGCGCGCGGTTGAGGAACGGGTACGGGTTGACGGGCTGGCCGCCGCGATGGACTTCGAAGTGGAGGTGGGGTTGGGTCCCGTTCGCGACCCCGGAATCGCCCACGAAGCCGAGTAGCTGTCCCGCTTGAACCTTCTGGCCGCTCAGGAGGCCGGGCGCGTAAGCGGTGCCGGCGATGCAATGGCCCGCGTTGTCGTTTCGGCTCGAGATGTCGTTGTTCAGATGGAGGTACTCGTAGATCGTGCCGCTCTTCCCGTACAGGTAGAGCATGCACCCGCCGGGCTTCGAGCGCGTCCAGATCTTGATCCTGCCCGCCTCGGCTGCGACGGCCAGCGACTTGCGCGTCGCAATGATGTCGTTGCCGGGCAGCAGCCCCTTGGGTGTCGAGTTGAAGGTGTTCGAGTACTGCGTCCTCCCGACGATCGGGAAGACGATCGGCGGGCCGAGTCCGTACGGCCTGACCGCTCCGACGTAGGCCTTAGCGTAGTTCCCTCCGGCGAGCTTCGAGATCTTGACCACATCGCCCCTGTGCGGTGCGTGGATGAATTTCCCGTCGCCGACGTACATGCCCTCGTGCCCTGGCTCCTTGCTCCCGTAGAAGAAGACGAGGTCGCCAGGCTTCAGCTGGCTCTTGGCGACGCGGAAGCCCGCCTTCCACTGGTCTCCGCTGTAGTGGGGCAGGTGGATTCCGAGCTGCGCGTAGACGTACATCGTGAGCCCCGAGCAGTCGAACCCCTTGGGGCCGGCGCCCGCCCAGACGTACTTGACTCCGAGGTAGCGCATCGCAATCGCGACGGCCTGCGCGCCGATCGAGCCGGACGCGGGGGGCTTCGGCGTCGGCCCCGGCTGAACCGTTCCTGCCCCGGGAGCCCCGGAGCTGTCAGGGTTGCCAGGGGACGCAGCGGCCGCGCCGGCAGCCAGGCCGAGCAGCAGCAGAACGACGATCGCTCGAGCTGTGTTCAGATGGAGTCGCGTAGGTGCCCCGGTTCGCGCTCGGATCGCCGAACCCTACCGACGAAACCGGAGCAGCACCGGGGAAACCGTGCTCGCGACGACGAACGAGCCAGCGGCAACGAGCACGATCGCCCCTCCTGGAGCCAGGTCTCCGTAGTAGGAAACGGTCAGTCCGACGAACGCCGACGCCAGCCCGATCGCGCACGAGATCACGAGCGTGGAGCGGATGCTCCAGCCGACCCGGCTCGCCGCGATCACGGGCAGCACCATCAGGGCCGCGATCAGCAAAATGCCGACGATCCGCATCGAGATGCCCACCGTCACTCCTGTGAGCGCGGCCAGAATCACGTTCAGGAGCGGCACCTTCACACCGCTGACACGTGCCCCCTCCTCGTCCAGCGCGACCGCAAGGAGCGCTTGGTAGAGGCCGGCGATCACGGTCAGGCCGACGGCTCCGAGGATGGCAACGAGTAGCAGATCGCCGCGGGTGACCGTGAGGATCGAGCCGAACAGGAACGTGAACAGGTTCGCGTTCAGCGCCCCGGCCGCCGAGACGAAGACGACCCCGGCCGCGATTCCCGTGTAGAAGAGGAGCGCCAGCGCCTGGTCGCCGGCCGTCCGGCGATGCGCGCGCAGCCACTCCACGATGACGGCACCGGCGACCGACGCGACGAGCGCCGTCGCGACCGGGGAGATCCCGAGCAGGTAACCGAGGGCGACACCCGCGAACGCGACGTGGCCGATTCCGTCGCCGATCAGGCTCATCCGCCGCTGGACGAGGAAGAACCCGACCGCGGGTGCGAGTACTCCGACGATCGCTCCGGCCGCGAAGGCGAGCCGCATGAAGTCAGCGTCAAAGATGGACATGCGACGGGTCGTGCCAGTGGCCGGGGAGGGACGAGGGCAGGCCGTCGAAGACGATCGCGCCGCGGACGAGCACGAGCCTTTCCACGAATCTCTCGACTGCTCCGAACTCGTGCGAGACGAACAGGATCGTCACCCCGAGCTCGCGGTGCAGCTCCTCGAGCAGGGATGCGAACGCCTCCTGGGCGTCGGCATCGACCCCTGCGGTCGGCTCGTCCAGCACGATCAGGTCCGGCCGGGCGGCGAGCGCCTTGGCGATGAAGGTGCGCTGCTGGAGGCCGCCGGAGAGGGTCGCCAGCGGAGCCCCGGCGCGGTCGGCCAGGCCGACACGGTCGATCGCCTCCTCGACCGCGGCGCGGTCGTCCGCCCGCAGCGGCCCTATGAGGCCCCGCCGAGGCGCGGTCCCGGCGGTGACGACCTCCCGGACGCTGACCGGGGCGTCGATCCCGAGCTGCGCACGCTGCGCGAGGTAGCCGATTCTCGCGCGCCCCCGGAAGCGGGAGGCAGGCTCGCCGAAGAGCAGCGCGTCTCCATGGGTCGGCCGCTCGAGCCCCAGGGCAATTCGCAGCAGGGTCGTCTTGCCGCCGCCGTTCGGGCCCGCGATCGCGACGAACTCGCCTTCCTCGACTGCGAGATCGACGTCGCGGAGCACGGTTGGGCCGCCCGGGTAGGAGAAGGAGACGTTCCGGAGCTCGAGCGCTAATGGCATCCGAGCGCCTTGCGCAGGGCGGGGAGATTTGCGCGCATGAGCGAGAAGTAGTCGGCGCCTGCATTTTGCTCCTCGGGCGTGAGGCCCTCGATCGGGTCGAGGACCGCGGTCTTCGCTCCGGTCTCGCGCGCGACCGTGTCGGCGAGCCGCGGCGAGACGAGCGTCTCGAAGAAGACGGTGCTCGCGTGTGTCCGGCGCACGGCGGCGATGACGGCGGCGAGCCTCTGAGGCGTCGGTTCCGCCTCCGGCGTAACTCCCGTGATCGCGACCTGGCGGAGGCCGTAGCGCTGGGCGAGATAGCCGAATGCCTTGTGGCTCGTCACGATCTCCTTACGGGCACAGTGAGCGAGGCCGGCCCGGTACTCGCGGTCGAGCGCCCGCAGCCGCGTAACCAATCGCCCCGGGGCACGGGGTCTTCCCAGAGCCGATCCGATCCGGCGGACGATGAGCGCGTACCGGAGTGGGTCGAGCCACACGTGCGGGTCGCCCGGAGTCAGCTTCAAGCCCGGCGTGTCGAGGAGGAGCAGAACGTGGCTCCCCGAGCCGGCGGCGTCCTCGAGCTGCGGCTGGAATCCGTGGCCGAGCAGCAGCACGAGATCGACGGAGCGGATGTCCTGCACATCGCTCGGTGAGACCTCGAGGTCGTGTGGCTCGGCACCCGGCGGGGTGAGATTGCGGACGGAGACGCGGGCGCCGCCGACCTGTTCGGCGGCGAAGGCGAGCGGATAGAAGGCGGCCACGACCTTCTTGCCGCCCCCGTGGCCGGTTTGGGAACCACATGCGGCCGGCGCCAGGGTGGCCGCCAGTATGAGAACGATTCTCACTCTCATCGACGAGTATCCTAGACGGATGTCCGCCGATCCCGCCGACCTGCTCGCGCGTCACGGCCTCCGCCCGACGCGTCAGCGCGTGGCCGTCCTCGCGGCGCTGGCCGCGGAGGACGACGACGCGACTGCCCAGGAGGTGCACGAGGCGCTTCGCCGGACGGGCGAGCGTGTGGGCCTGGCGACCGTGTACCGGGCGCTGGCAGCCCTCAGCGAGCGCGGCGTGATCGACGAGCTGAGTCACCGGCCGCGGGAGACTTGTTATCGGTTGTGCGGCGAGGGTCACCATCACCATCTCGTCTGCAGCGAGTGCCACCGCGTGGTCGAGCTCGGCGACTGCGATCTGGAGCGGTGGCTGGCCGGCCTTGCCGCCAGGCACGGCTTCACGGTCTCAGGTCACACGGTGGAAGTCACCGGCGTCTGCGCCGCCTGCGCTTAGGTCTGGCTGGCGGCCCGGGTCTACTTCATGCCCTTCAGCACGAGGCTCCGGTGCCGCCCATTACCGGCAGGTCGGCCAGGGACGCGATGGGGGCGGGAGGATTCGAACCTCCGTAGGCTGAGCCGACGGGTTTACAGCCCGTTCCCTTTGGCCGCTCGGGCACACCCCCAGGGAAGGAAAGTGTAGCCGCGTGGGCTGGGCAGATTCGGCCGCGGAGGCGGGCTTTGCTCGCCTCCGCCCACGCACGTTCGATCTCAGGCCGTACCCCGCCGAAAGTCGCAAGACCTTCGGCGGCAGAGGTCGTTCCCTTTGGCCGCTCGGGCACCCCCGGGGACGGGAATTGTAGCCTTCGACTCAGTGAGATCCTATGACGCGATCGTCGTCGGCGCCGGGCCGGCCGGGTCGGTGGCCGCCTACCGCCTTGCCGAGGCGGGCGCTTCTGTGCTCCTCCTCGACCGCGCGCGCTTCCCTCGCGACAAGCCCTGCGGGGGCGCGTTGACCTACCGGGCAATCCGCGAGCTGCCCATCGCCGTCGACCCCGTTGTCGAGGACGTGGTCGACCGGTTCGAGTTCAGCTTCCGCTACCGGCACCGGTTCGAGCGGCGCGGTGCCTCGACGATCATCCTGATGACGGAGCGCCGCAGGCTCGACGCCTTCCTGGCCGAGCAGGCGGCAGAGGCGGGTGCGGAGTTCCGGGACGGAGCCAAGGTCACTGCAGTTCGCGCCGACGGGAGCGTGACCGTGGGAGGCGAGACAATCCGCGCTTCGGTGGTCGTCGGAGCGGACGGGGTCAACGGGATCGCGTGCCGTTCGCTCGGACTGGACACGAGCTACCGCTACGGCGTCGCCCTGGAGGGAAACGTCCCCTACCGTTACGCGCGCGAGGACCGGTACCGGGGCCGCGCCGTCTTCGAGCTCGGGGTCGTCCCCGGCGGCTACGGCTGGGTTTTTGCCAAGGGCGACCACGTCAACGTCGGCGTCGGCGGATGGGAATCCGAGGGGCCGCGGCTCCGCGACCATCTCCGCCGGTTGTGCGCCGCGCACGACATCCCCGAAAGCGAAGTCGAATCGCTGCGCGGCTACCGCCTGCCCCTGCGGCGGCAAGAGGATCCGCTCGTCCGGGGCCGCGCGCTGGTCGTGGGCGACGCCGCGGGCCTGGTCGATCCGCTCTCGGGCGACGGGATGTACGAGGCGTTCGTGAGTGCGCGGCTCGCGAGCGGTGCCGTCCTCGACCTGCTTGCCGGGCGAGCGGCCACGCTCGAGCCGTACGCGGGTGCACTGACGAGCGCTCTGGCCTCACACGCCGCCGCCTCCTGGGCGGCAAAGCGCGCGCTCGACCGCTTTCCGCGACTCGTCTACGGGTTCGCGCGCCTGCCCCCGGTCTGGCGCTTCGCCGATGCCCTGCTTCGGGGCGAGCTGCGCTCGCCGAGCGACGCAAGGGGTGTAGAGCGCATGCCCCTCAAGTTCGTAAAGGCGCTCGGTGCGACTCGGTAGGGCCAGAGGAAGCGAGGTAGCGGCGGGTGGATTCGAACCACCGACCTGCGGGTTATGAGTCCGCCGCTCTAACCGCTGAGCTACGCCGCCTCGGTCGGTTCAGTTTAGCGACGCTCCTCGCGGTCTTCCTCCTCGCCGGGTCCGGATTCGCCGCGGGCGGCGACGCGCATCTCGTCAAGCTCTCGCCGCGTACCGGAGATGTCAACACGACCTTTCTCTTCACGGGCAGCGGCTGGCAGCCGCGGCAGCGGGTGGACGTGACCTACTTCGTGTCGTCCTCGGCGGCACGGCCCTTCAGGTCGTTCAAGTTCGTGCCGGGGCGGAACGGCGGTTTCGTCTTCCAGTTGACCAAGCCGATCGGGCTCGTCGACGCCGGAGTGACCTCGCGGATGTGCTTTCGCCAGCGCGACACCCGTCCGAAGGTGCCGCGCGTCTACCGGGTCTGCGTCAACTTCTACGTCGCCGCTCCGCTTGCGCAGTTCATGCCGAGCACCGGCAAGTCGGGCGACCTGTTCCTGCTCTTCGTCTCGGGCTTCCTCGCCGGGCGGCGGATCGTGGGGACCCTCACCCGGCCGACCGGAACAACCAAGACGTTCGCCTTCACGACGCGCGCGCAAGAGGCCTTCGTATCCGGCGGTCCCTTCGGCCCGATCTTCGTCCCGCGCGGGGGCGCAGCTGTGCGCTTTCCCACCGACGCGGCCGATCCTCTCGGCATCTACACGGTGCTCGTCGCCGACCCCAGAGCGGGCAGCAGGGCCCGTGCCGCGGTCGTCTTGGCGCAGTAGGAGGCAGCCATCGCTAGAATCCCTTCATCGCGTTGGGGGTATCGCGGTTCCCCGACCTGTCCTTCTTCTTCCTAGAGACCGAGAGATGGCAACCGGAGTCAGAGTCGCAATCACGCTCGCCTGCACGGAGTGCAAGCGGCGCAACTACCAGACGAGCAAGTCGAAGCGGAACACGCCTGACCGCGTGGAGTTCCGCAAGTACTGCCGCTGGTGCGGTCGCCACACGCCGCACCGGGAGACTCGCTAATGGCGCGCCAGACCCGTGCCCAGCGCCGTGCGCGCCGCGCGCAGCGGGGCGAGGCAAGCGACTCGGCCGCCGTCGCGCGACCGCAGCCGGTGGCTGCCCGGCAGCCGGTGCGTGCGGTTCAGCCGGAAGCGCCAAGGGCGACCGGCGAGCGACACCTCCCCGGCGTCCGCTTCGTCGGCGAATCGTGGGCCGAGCTGAAGAAGGTCGAGTGGCCGACTCAGAGTCAGATCATCCAGGCAACCGTGGTCGTTCTGATCGCCTGTACTATCGTTGGGGTCTACCTCTGGGGTGCCGATCTCGTGCTGAGGCGCCTCGTCGAGCAAGTCTTCCTCAAGTAAGGGCCGGTCATGTTTCGTTGGTATGTCATCAACACGTATTCGGGACACGAGAACAAGGTTCGTCAGAACCTCGAGCACCGCATCCAGTCGATGCACATGGGCGGTCGGTTCCGGCGCGTCGTCGTGCCGACCGATCAGGTGATCGAGACGAAGGACGGGCAGAAGGTTCAGATCGAGAAGCGTGTGCTCCCCGGCTACGTGCTCGTGAACATGGACCTCGACGACGACGCCTGGGTGCTCGTCAAGAACACCCCCGGGGTGACGGGCTTCGTGGGAGCCGGCTCGCCGCCGGCGCCCCTGCCGCTGTCGCAGGGCGAGGTCGACCGCATCCTCCACACGGGGACCGGAGCGGCCGAGCGCGCCCGCGCCCAGGTCGAGTTCACGCTCGGCGAGTCGGTGAAGGTCACCTCAGGGCCGCTGTCGGACTTCGACGGTGAGATCGTGGACGTCAATCCGGACCAGCAGAAGCTGAAGGTGCTCGTCGACATCTTCGAGCGCCAGGTGCCGGTGGAACTGGGCTTCGACCAGGTGAAGAAGATTGACTGAGCGCTGCCCCGGACTGCCCGCGAGATCGCGGGACAGGATTCATCCTGTCCCGCACATGAGCGTTGTCCAACGCACGTCGGCCGCCTCGCCTTCGGCCGACGCCCGACGTGCGGGACAGCATGAATGCTGTCCCGCGGTTGGACCTCTCGAGGAAGGCGCAGTCAGCTGATGGCGAAGAAGATCCTCACCCTCATCAAGCTGCAGATCCCCGGCGGGCAGGCCAACCCCGCGCCGCCGGTCGGCCCTGCGCTCGGCCAGCACGGCGTCAACATCATGGAGTTCTGCAAGGTGTTCAACGCGCAGACGGCGCAGGCCGGGGGTCGCATCACGCCGGTCGAGATCACCGTCTTCGAGGACCGCTCGTTCACGTTCATCACGAAGACGCCGCCGGCCGCCGTCCTGATCAAGGAGGCGCTGAAGATCGAGAAGGGCTCCGGCGAGCCGAACCGCGAGAAGGTCGGCCGGCTGAACCGCAGGCAGCTGCAGAACATCGCCGAGGTCAAGCTCGAGGACCTGAACGCGCGCGACGTCGAGCAAGCCATGAAGGTAGTCGCCGGCACCGCCCGCTCCATGGGCGTCGAGGTGGACCAGTGAGGCACGGGAAGGCGTATCGGCAGGCGCTCGGCCAGATCGACCGCGAGCGGCTCTACTCGCCCGTCGAGGCGATCCGGGCGTTGAAAGGGTTCGAGACCGCGAAGTTCGACGAGAGCGTCGAGGTTCACTTCCGGCTCGGCCTCAACGTCCGCCATGCCGACCAGCAGCTGCGCGGGACCCTGATGCTCCCGCACGGGACGGGCCGCGAGGTCCGCGTCGCGGTCTTCGCCGAGGGCGAGAAGGCGCGGGAGGCCCAGGAGGCCGGAGCCGACGTCGTCGGGTCGGCGGATCTCGCCGCCAAGATCGAGGAGGGCTTCGACGAGTTCGACGTCGCCGTCGCGACGCCGGACCAGATGGGCGTGGTCGGCAAGCTCGGCCGTATCCTCGGCCCGCGCGGAAAGATGCCGAACCCGAAGACGGGAACCGTGACGATGGACGTGGCCAAGGCGGTCCGCGAGTCGAAGGCGGGCAAGCTCGAGTACCGCACCGACCGTGGCGCGAGCGTCCACGTCGTGATCGGCAAGAAGAGCTTCGAGGAGCGCCAGCTCGTCGAGAACTACGCAACACTCGTGGACGAGATCGTCCGCGCCAAGCCGGCGGCGGCCAAGGGCCGCTACATCCGCACGATTACGCTGGCGAGTACCATGGGCCCGGGTCTACACGTCGATCCGGCTCAGACCAGAGGCATTCTCGAAGAACTGGAGGAAGAGGCAGCAGCCACCGCTACCGCGTAGACCCCGTCGCCAGAGACAGCCGGCAGCGCTTGCGCAGAAGTCCGGCCGAGGCGGCAGAGGAAGGACCCTGTCCTGTTCCCCCTGCCCGCCTCCCGGCGGGTCGTTTTTTTGGAGGAACAGATGCTGAAGAGGGACAAAGAGAGAATCGTTTCTGAGCTCACCGAGCGGCTCCGCGGTGCGCAGACGCTGATCGTCACCGACTACCGCGGCCTGTCGGTGACGGACATCGACGAGCTGCGGACGAAGCTGCTCGAGCACGGCGTCCGCTACACGGTCGTCAAGAACACGCTCACGAAGCTCGCGGCCGAGCAGGCCGGCAGCAAGGACCTGCTCGAGCTGATCGACGGCCCGACGGCGATCGCCTTTCTCGGAGAGGACGCCGACCCTGCCGCCGCGGCCAAGGTTCTCAACGAGGCCGCGAGCGTCGGCCGGGTGCTCGTCATCCGCGGAGGCCTGCTAGAGGGCCAGACGATCACCGAGGCCGACGTCAAGACCCTCGCGTCCCTGCCGCCGACGGACGTCCTGCGCGCCCAGCTCGCCGGAGCGCTTGTGGCGCCGATGGCGACGATCGTCGGGCTGTTCGACGCGCCGCTGCGGGATCTCGTCAACGTGCTCGATGCGCGGATCAAGCAGCTCGAAGAGCAGGGCGACGGCGCGGCGGAGGAGCAGCCGCAGCCGGAGGCGGCCGCAGAACCGGAACCGGAACCGGATCCCGAACCCGAGGCGGAGGCCGGGCAGCTGCAGCCCGAGGCAGAGGCAGCAGAACCAGAACCCGAACAGCAGCCAGAGACCGAAGCAGAGGAGGAGTAGATGGCAACCGATACCGCGAAGATCGTCGAGCAGCTAGGGAAGATGACCGTCCTCGAGCTCGTCGATCTGAAGAACACGCTCGAGGAGGAGTGGGGCGTGACCGCCGCCGCTCCGGTCGCAGTCGCAGCTCCGGGCGCAGCCCCTGCGGCCGGCGGTGACGGCGCCGCTGCAGAGGAGCAGACGGCCTTCGACGTCGTGCTCACCGGCGCCGGCGACAAGAAGATCCAGGTGATCAAGGTCGTCCGCGCGATCACGGGCCTGGGCCTCAAGGAGGCCAAAGACCTCGTCGACTCAGCGCCGAAGTCGGTCAAGGAAGGCGTCGACAAGGACGAGGCCGACTCGATCAAGGGCCAGCTCGAGGAAGCAGGCGCTTCGGTCGAAGTCAAGTAGGGCAGTCTCGAAGCGGCAGGGACAGTCCCCGGGACCTGTCCGTCCAGGACCTGGCCAGGGGACAGGCCCTCGGACCTGTCTCTTCGGGCCAGCAGAACGGGAATAACCCGCCGATCCCGGTCGTTTGGTATCTTCGAGAGCCAAAGGCGCAGGCGTCTCGCCGCTGCTTGCGCCTGAGGGGGTCTGTCCGCTATCCTTGCGGGTTCGGCCCGTCCGTTCGTCCGTCCGCACGCCTGCATCCATTTCCAGAAGCCGTTAAGGGAGGCTGTATCACTTGACCACCAGGGTTGGCGCGCCGCGCGCGCGCAAGAGCTTCTCCCGCCTGAAGCACGTTCTTGACCTCCCCAACCTGATCGACATCCAGCGAGCCTCCTTCGCCTGGTTTATGAAAGAAGGGCTTCGCGAGACGATCGACGACATCTCGCCGATCGAGGATTACACCGGCACGCTCGCCGTCGAGTTCGCGGAGTACCGGTTCGGGGAGCCACAGTTCACGATCACCGAGTGTCGCGAGAAGGACCTGACCTACCAGGTCCCGCTCTCGATGACGGTCCGGTTCGTCAACACCGATACCGGCGAGATTCGGGAGCAGACGGTCTTCATGGGCGACTTCCCGATGATGACCGAATGGGGCACGTTCATCATCAACGGCACCGAGCGCGTGATCGTCACGCAGCTCGTCCGCTCGCCCGGCGCCTATCTGATGGAGCCGAAGGACGCGACCAAGCAGGTCTTCACCGCGAACCTGATGCCGTCGCGCGGCTCCTGGCTCGAGCTCGAGATCGACAAGAAGGGCGTCGTCTATACGCGCATCGACCGCAAGCGCAAGCTGCCGATCACCACTCTTCTGCGCGCCCTGCCCGAGGAGGACCCCTCGACCGGATTCAAGCTCGACACGAGCACCGACGAGGCGATCCTCAAGCTCTTCGACAACTCGATCTACATCCAGCACACGCTCGAGAAGGATCTCTCGACCCGCGAGGAGGAGGCTCTGATCGAGGTGTTCAAGAAGCAGCGCCCGGGTGAGCCGCCGACGCTCGACAACGCACGGAATCTCCTGCGCGCGCTGTTCTTCGACCCCAAGCGCTACGACCTGACGAAGGTCGGCCGCTACAAGCTCAACCAGCGGCTCGAGGTGGACGTTCCGGACAACGTCCGCGTGCTGACGACGCAGGACATCCTCTCGCTCGTCCGCAAGCTCGTCGCTCTGCCCGACCAACTTGGGGTCGACCACGAGTCCAAGGACTACGCCGCTGACGCGGCCACGCTCTCGCGCGATCCGATCCGCGGTGAGCTCGACGAGTACGAGCACTTCGGCAACCGCCGGCTGCGCACCGTCGGCGAGCTGATCCAGGAGGCGTTCCGGGTCGGCCTCTACCGGATGGAGCGTGTCGTCCGCGAGCGGATGACGACCGAGGACGTGGACGCGATCACCCCGCAGACGATCATCAACATCCGACCGGTCGTCGCGGCGTTGAAGGAGTTCTTCGGGTCGTCGCAGCTCTCGCAGTTCATGCAGCAGACGAACTCGCTCGACGGGCTCACGCACCGCCGCCGCCTGTCGGCGCTCGGCGCGGGTGGTCTCACGCGCGAGCGCGCGCCGATCGAGGTGCGCGACGTGCACCCGACCCACTACGGGCGCATGTGCCCGATCGAGACGCCGGAGGGACCGAACATCGGCCTGATCGGCTCGCTCGCTTCCTACGCGACCGTGTCCGAGTTCGGCTTCGTCCAGACGCCGTACCGGGTCGTGAAGAACGGCAGGGTCACCGACGAGATCATCTATCTGGACGCGAACGAGGAGGCCCAGTACACGATCGCTCAGGCGAACGAGGCGATCGACGACAAGACCGGCAGGTTCCAGCACGACCACGTGCTCTGCCGCTCCCGCGAGGGTGAGGCGGTCACGGCCGCGCCAAAGGAGGTCGACTACATGGACGTCGACCCGGCGCAGATCGTCTCGATCGCGACGGCTCTGATCCCGTTCCTGGAGCACAACGACGCCAACCGTGCGCTGATGGGCGCGAACATGCAGCGGCAGGCGGTGCCGCTGATGATCACGCAGGCGCCGCTCGTCGGCACCGGCGTCGAGTACCGCGCGGCGATCGACTCCGGCGACGTCGTGCTGGCGCAGAACGCCGGCACCGTCGTCGATGTCGACGCGGAGCGGATCCTCGTCGAGACGAAGAGCGGCAAGGACGAGTACCCGCTGACGAAGTTCATGCGCTCGAACCAGGGCACGCTGATCCACCACAAGCCGATCGTGTCTTTGGGCGAGAAGGTCAGGGCCGAGCAGGTGCTGGCGGACGGATCTTCGACCCGGGACGGCGAGCTCGCACTCGGTGCCAACCTGCTGTGCGCATTCATGCCCTTCGAGGGTTACAACTTCGAGGACGCGATCGTGCGTGCTCTCCTCGATCCACATCCACGAGTACGAGATCGACGCGCGCTCGACGAAGCTCGGCGACGAGGAGATCACGCGTGACATCCCGAACCGCTCGGAGGAGTCGCTGCGCGACCTCGACGAGCGCGGCATCGTCCGGATCGGGGCCGAGGTCGGCTCCGGCGACCTGCTCGTGGGCAAGGTGACGCCGAAGGGCGAGACGGAGCTCACGGCCGAAGAGAAGCTGATCCGCGCGATCTTCAAGGAGAAGGCGCGCGAGGTCCGCGACACCTCGCTCAAGGTTCCGCACGGCGAGGGCGGCAAGGTGATCGACGTCAAGACGTTCTCGCGCGACAACGGGGACGACCTGTCGCCCGGCGTGAACGAGCTCGTTCGCGTCTACGTCGCCAAGAAGCGCAAGATCGCAGAGGGCGACAAGCTCGCCGGGCGGCACGGGAACAAGGGCGTGATCGCGAAGATCGTGCGCGAGGAGGACATGCCGTTCCTCGAGGACGGCCGGCCTGTGGACATCCTACTGAACCCGCTCGGCGTGCCGAGCCGGATGAACATCGGCCAGATCCTCGAGACGCATCTCGGGTGGGCCTGTGCGCACGGCGTCTTCTCACAAGACGGCACGCAGAACGGCCCGACCCCGATCGCCTCGCCGGTGTTCGACGGCGCCACGCCGATCGACGTCGACGACGCGCTGATCGAGTGGACGAAGCAGAACCCGGCCTCGCCGATCAAGTTCCTCGTCGACCCGAAGCGGCCCGCGGGGCGGCGCTGCTCCGGGAAGGCGCGGCTGTTCGACGGACGCAGCGGCAAGCCGTTCGAGCAGAAGGTGACCGTCGGCTACATGTACATCCTCAAGCTGCTCCACCTCGTGGACGACAAGATCCACGCGCGCTCCACGGGCCCGTACTCGCTCGTCACCCAGCAGCCGCTCGGCGGCAAGGCGCAGTTCGGCGGCCAGCGGTTCGGCGAGATGGAGGTGTGGGCGCTCGAGGCTTACGGCGCGGCGTACACGCTCCAGGAGATGCTCACGATCAAGTCCGACGACACGATCGGGCGCGTCAAGGCCTACGAGGCGATCGTCAAGGGCGAGAACATCGCCGAGCCGTCGATCCCGGAGTCGTTCAAGGTGCTGCTCAAGGAGATGCAGTCGCTCGCGCTCGACGTGAACGTGCTCTCGGACGAGGGTCGCACCGTCGAGGTCCGCGAGGAGGACGACGAGCTGCTCCGGGCAGCCGAGGAGCTCGGCATCGACCTCTCGCCCGGCTCGCTGCGCGCGGCAGCGCGGCAGCCGACGGGCCAGGAGGTCGAGGAGGGCCAGGAGCGGGTCGACGAGACCGGCGAGCTGACCCTGCCGGCGGACGAGACCCTCGGCGACCTCGCCGACGTGGAGCTCACGCCGGAGGCGCAGGCGAAGGAGGAGGTCGAGGAAGAAGTCGGCCCCCTCGGCGAGGCAGATGTTCTCGTCGATGACGAGAACATCTAAATGACGGCAGGAAGAGAGAGAGGGGACAACTCAATTGGCATTTCGTGTTTGCTTTCCACTAGTCATTTCTGCCGGAGGCAGAAATGATTGACATCAACGACTTCGACGCGATCCGGATCGGGCTTGCTTCGAGCAAGCAGATCCGTGACTGGTCCTCGGGCGAGGTAACGAAGCCCGAGACGATCAACTACAGGACGCTCAAGCCCGAGCGGGACGGCCTGTTCTGCGAGCGCATCTTCGGTCCGACCAAGGACTGGGAGTGCTACTGCGGGAAGTACAAGCGCGTCCGCTACAAGGGCATCATCTGCGAGCGCTGCGGTGTCGAGGTGACGCGGCAGAAGGTCCGGCGCGAGCGGATGGGCCACATCGACCTGGCCGCTCCCGTCTCGCACATCTGGTTCTTCAAGGGCGTCCCGAGCCGCATCGGCTATCTGCTCGACATCGCCCCGCGCGAGCTCGAGAAGGTCCTCTACTTCGCCGCCTCGATCGTGACGAGCGTCGACGCCGAGAAGCGCGCCGAGGATCTGAACGACCTCGAGGACAAGGTCAAGGCCGAGTCCGAGCGCATCGACGTCGACCGCGACGAGGCGCTGGCCGCGCTCGAGGGCCGGCTCAAGCGCCGCCGCGACTACTTCGCGAAGGGCAAGGAGAAGGGCTTCGACGAGGACGACGACTTCTGGGTCAGGGGCCTGTCCAACTGGGCCGAGGAGCAGGGCCTGCCGCCGCTCGACGAGGCACGCGAGCTCGTCAGCGGTCTCTTCCTCGAGGTTTCGAAGCAGATCACGACCGAGGACTCGAAGAAGATCCGTGAGCTCGTCCGCAACGCTGCCATCCGGGACGACCGCAAGCTGACTCCGCGCGAGCTGGACACGGTGGTCGCCTCGGCGCTGCAGCTCCGCGAGGGGCTCGCGCCGCTCTACCGCGAGTTCGAGAAGTCGGCCGGCTCGAAGAAGGGCGCGGTCACGAAGCACATCAACCGCATCATCGACGGCCTCATCGCCGGCGAGGAGCTGAAGGACGAGGACGCAGAGCTCGTCAAGGACGTCGACCGGAAGAACCTCGAGAAGGCGCGCGACCTCGGGAACGGGCTGCTCACCGACGTGCTCGAGCAGGCCGAGACCGATGCTGATTCAGCCGCGGTTCGCGAGCTCGCCAACGACCTCTGCCTCCGCACCGACGGAAAGATCCAGAAGGAGGATCTCGACGCGATCGTGCAGTGGTCGCTGAAGGTGCGCGAGATGTACCTCGACATCGAGTCCCGCCGCCAGGACACGCGCGAGGCCGCCGTCGAGTCGGTCAACCGCCTCGAGCAGACGTGGGAGATCTTCCGCGAGCTCGAGAAGAAGAAGATCGTCAACGACGAGCAGCTCTTCCGGGAGCTGAAGGACCGCTTCGGCTCCTCGTACGGGTTCGGCATCTACTTCCACGGCGGGATGGGCGCGGAGTCGATCCGTGACCTTCTCCGCGACCTCGATCTCGGCGCCGAGGCGGACTCGCTGCGGGAGACCATTGCCACCTCCAAGGGTCAGAAGCAGCAGCGGGCGATCAAGCGGCTCAAGGTCGTCAACGCGTTCATCAAGTCGGAGAACCGGCCCGAGTGGATGGTTCTGGAGGCGATCCCGGTGATCCCGCCGGAGCTACGGCCGATGGTGCAGCTCGACGGCGGCCGCTTCGCCACGAGCGACCTCAACGACCTCTACCGGCGCGTGATCAACCGGAACAACCGGCTCAAGCGCCTGCTCGACCTCGGCGCTCCCGAGATCATCGTCAACAACGAGAAGCGGATGCTGCAGGAGGCCGTCGACGCGCTGTTCGACAACGGGCGCCGCGGCCGGGCAGTGACCGGACCGGGCAATCGCGCGCTCAAGTCGCTCTCCGACATGCTCAAGGGCAAGCAGGGGCGGTTCCGCCAGAACCTGCTCGGAAAGCGGGTCGACTACTCGGGCCGCTCCGTGATCGTCTCGGGGCCGTCGCTCAAGCTCTACCAGTGCGGGCTGCCGAAGCTGATGGCGCTCGAGCTGTTCAAGCCGTTCATCATGAGCCGGCTCGTCGAGCGCAAGTCCGTCCAGAACATCAAGGCGGCGAAGAAGCACGTCGACTCGATGGTCCCGGAGGTCTGGGACGTGCTCGAGGAAGTGATCGCGGAGCATCCGGTGCTGCTCAACCGCGCCCCGACCCTTCACCGCCTCGGCATCCAGGCCTTCGAGCCGATCCTGGTCGAGGGCAAGGCGATCCAGGTCCATCCGCTCGTCTGCCACGCCTTCAACGCCGACTTCGACGGCGACCAGATGGCAGTCCATCTGCCGCTCTCGGCGGAGGCGCAGGCCGAGGCGCGGATCCTGATGCTGTCCTCGAACAACATCCTCTCGCCGGCCAACTCGCGGCCGCTCGCCACTCCGTCCAAGGACATGGTGCTCGGCGGCTACTACCTCACCTACGCGGACAAGGATCTCAATGCCGTGAAGGCCGAGGACCTGAACCCGCGGCCGCAGCGGTTCACCTCCGAGGAGGAGGTCGAGTTCGCAGTCGAGGCCGGCCAGGTGCACCTGCAGGACGCGATCGAGTACCGCCGCAACGGCGACCTGCTCCTGACTACTCCGGGCCGCGTGATCTTCAACGTCGAGGTCGAGCGGGCTCTCGCCGAATCGCTCGGGCCCGACGAGGAGGACGACGTCCAGCACGAGTACATCAACCGGGCGCTCACGAAGCGCGAGATGGACGACATCATCATGGGCCTCGTCGAGAAGTACGGCGCGACGCGGATCTCGACCGTGCTCGACACGCTCAAGGCGCTCGGGTTCAAGTATGCGACCCAGGGCGGGATCACGATCTCGAAGAACGACATCGTCGTTCCCGAGGAGAAGGAGCAGATCCTGGAGGGCTTCGAGCGTGAGGTCCAGCAGGTGGAACAGCAGTACGAGTCGGGCCTCATCACCGGAGAGGAGCGCCACGAGAAGATCGTGGAGGTCTGGACGGAGGCAACGGAAACCGTCGCGGAAGCGATGATGAAGAACCTTTCCGAGCTGAACCCGATTAACATGATGGCCAACTCCGGCGCACGCGGGTCGAGAAATCAGATCCGCCAGCTCGCCGGGATGCGAGGCCTGATGGCCAACCCGAAAGGCGAGATCCTCGAGCGGCCGATCAAGGCGAACTTCATGGAGGGCCTGTCGGTGCTCGAGTACTTCATCTCGACGCACGGAGCCCGCAAGGGGCTTGCGGACACGGCGCTTCGCACGGCTGACTCGGGTTACTTGACCCGCCGGCTGGTCGACGTCGCGCAGGATGTGATCATCCGCGAGCACGACTGCGGAACCTCCGACTCGATCGAGTTTCCGCTCATCACCCGCGACGGGCCGAACAAGAAGATCCTCGGGCGCACGGTTGCCGAGGACATCTTCAAGCCGCTTTCCTCGGGCAAGCCCGGCAAGACCAAGCTGATCGCCAAGGGCGACGAGGTGACGTCGAAGCGGCTCGCCGAGCTTGTCGAAGGCCTCTGCGAGAATGCCGGGGACGCGACCGTCGCCGTTCGCTCGGTGCTCAAGTGCCGCAGCGACTACGGCGTGTGCCAGGCCTGCTACGGCACCTTCCTCGCCACCGGAGCGATGTGCGAGATCGGCGACGCAGTCGGGATCATCGCCGCGCAGTCGATCGGCGAGCCCGGCACGCAGTTGACGATGCGGACGTTCCACACCGGCGGTGTCGCCGGAGCGGACATCACGCACGGCCTCCCGCGCGTCGTCGAGATCTTCGAGGCGCGGAATCCGAAGGGTGTCGCCAAGCTGGCCGAGGAGTCCGGCAAGGTTGAGATCGAGGAGAGCGAGCGCGGGGCGAAGCTGATCATCCATCGCGAGGGTGTCGATGAGGAGGGCGCGCCGCTCGAGCCGGTCTCCTACCAGCTCCCGCGCCGGACCAGGCTGCTGGTCGAGAAGAACCAGCACGTCGAGCCCGGCGATCCGCTGCACGAGGGCTCGCTGAACCCGTCCGACCTGCTTCGGCTGAAAGGCGCGACCCGGACCGAGCTGTACCTCGTCGCCGAGGTTCAGAGGGTCTACAAGTCGCAGGGCGTCGACATCCACGACAAGCACATCGAGCTGATCGTGCGCCAGATGCTGAAAAAGGTGCGCGTCGAGAACTCGGGCGACACCGAGCTCCTTCCGGGGCAGCTCATCGACCGGGTCGCGCTCGAGCGCGAGAACGCGCGCGTCGCCGAGGAGAAGAAGGAAGGGGCGACCTACGAGCCGCTGATCCTCGGGATCACGAAGGCGTCGCTCGCGACCGAGTCGTTCCTCTCGGCGGCCTCCTTCCAGGAGACGACGAAGGTGCTGACGGACGCGTCGATCGAGGGCAAGGTGGACACCCTGCTGGGCCTGAAGGAGAACGTGATCATCGGCAAGCTGATCCCGGCAGCGACCGGACTGAAGAAGTACCGGACGATCGAGATCGGCCCGTCCGAGAAGGTGCCGGTCGAGGCGTACACGCGACCGGAGACCGAAGAGCAGTTGCTGGCGGCACTCGAGGAGATCGGCTCCGACGGCGACGCCGACATCAGCCTCGAGGGCCTGGGGATGACGTTCGGCGGCGGGCCGGAGACGAACGGCGAGTCACCGCCGCTCGCTTCGACCGAGGCCGAGGAAGTGCCCGAGGTCGACACGCCGCTCGACGGCGACTAGAGCTCAAAATGAGCATGGCTTACAGAAGGCGGCCGCACCGGCCGCCTTCTGCGTCTTAATTGATCCATGCAACGTGCTCTTGCAGCCGCCGCCGTCATCACCGCAGCGCTCTTGGTGGCAGGGGCAGCCGGTGGCCGGGCGCCTGCGCTGCGGCCGAACGGACGCATCGTGTTCGCAGCTTCGGTGCCGGGCTCGAACGGGCTGCGACTGCTCGCTGCGCCGGTCGGTAAAGGTCGCCAGCGCGTGATCGGGCGCGGCGGAAGCGGCTTTCTCTACCCGACGCCTTCCCCCGACGGACGCCTGATCGCATTTGTTCGCGACCGGGTGGGGTCTTCGGACGTCTGGACCATGCGACAGGACGGGAAGCAGCAGCGTCGCATTGCGGAGGGCTCATACCCGACCTGGTCCCCGGACGGCCGGGAGCTCGCATTCGTCTCCGGAGCGGGCCTGATGACCGTGCGGAGGGACGGAACCGGCCTGCGCGACACTGCTTCGGGCCCCTTCGCCCCACTCTGGTCACCGACGGGGAATTGGATCGCGTTCGCCACCTTCGATGATCTGCTCTGGGCCGTACATCCGGACGGCAGCGACGTCCACCAGGTCGCGCCGTCCTATGTATTCGGGCCGGGCTTTGGTCGCGCGCAGGCCAACTATGACTGGTCGCCGGACGGCAAGCGGCTCGCCTTCGTCGCGATCGCGAACGGCGCCGACATCTTTACCGCCGCCGTCGAAGGCGGCACACCGACGCAGCTCACAGGTGTGTCGAACGAGGAGGAGTTTCCGCGATGGTCGCCAGACGGAAGCCAGATCGCCTTCTGGCGGAGCGACGAGGGAACCTTTGTCGTCCCGGCCGGCGGCGGCGCGGCGAGAGTCGTCACGAGAGGTTTCGCGCCGACGTGGTCTCCGACCGGGTTGCTGCTCGCCGTCCTGCGCGGTTCACAGGTCTATGTCGTGCGACGCGACGGAACCGGCCTCCGCCGGATCACGCGCGGCGCGAGCGACTCGGCTTTCAGCCCGCCCGTGTGGATGCCGAACGGAAAGGAGATCCTGATCGCCCGTCCGTCTCCCTACCTGCCTACTGAGCTGTACACGATCGCGCCGGGGGTCGGACCCAGGCACCGGGTGACGCACAACGGGATCAAGGAGACCGAGCCGGCGTGGTCTCCGGACGGCCGGATGATCGCGTTCACCGGCGTCATCGACCCGAGGCAGCGGGCCGAGCAGGAGATCTTCGTCGTCCGCGCCGACGGCACCCATTTGCGCAGGGTGACCCGCCACCCAGGCGAGGATGCGCTGCCTTCATGGTCACCCGACGGGAAATGGATCGTGTTCGAGCGCACGACGGGGCTCTACGTCGTCTCGCTCGAGAAAGGAAGGATCCGTCCGGTGGGCGGCGCCGGCCAGGGCGCACACGCTCCGGCATGGTCGCCGAACGGCCGTTGGATCGCAGTCGACGGGGTCCGGTTGGTGAGCCCGGGTGGCCGCGCCGGGCCGACGATCACGCACCCTCCCGAGAACGGCGACTTCAATCCGGACTCTGATCTCCACCCCGACTGGTCACCGGGTGGCGGGCGGATCGCGTTCATCCGCGTCCACTGGGTCTGCCCCCGCTGCGACGAGTATTCCTTCTGGATCGCCGACTCGACGAGAGCGAATCCACACAAGATCGCCGACAGCGCATTCGACGCCCGGTGGTCCCCGGACGGCAAGCGCCTGGCCGTTGCGACTTATGACGGAATCGTGACGATGCGCCCCGATGGATCTGGCATCGGCCTGGTTGCCGGAAGCCGAAGCGCGGAAGCCGGCTTCGATTGGGGTCCCGCGGCGAAATAGCGCCGGTGTTTCTGCTACATAGGTGTCGTGAAGAAGCCCCTCCTCGCGCTCGCCCTCGGTGCGGCGCTCCTCGTCGGATTGATGCAGGCGGCCCAGGCGGCGCCGTCTCATTCCTCGCGTTCGGCCGGCAAGGGCGAATGCGGCCTGCCGACCAAGCGGCCGCTCTGGATCGACTTCGGCGACGGCTCCGTCCCGTTCTGGCAGATGTTCGCCAAGCCGGGGCTCGTCTCGGCCGCTGCGAACTTCGTCTACCCGCCCCGGATCAGGGCGCTCGGCGGCAATACCGTCTACTTCGACCTCAACTTTCACCACCGGCTCGGCAGCCCAAGCACGCCCGTGGACGAAGCATCCGTCGTCCAGAGCGCGAACCGGCTCTTCTACTACGCCTCAGCCTCGAGTGGCTGCGCGAAGCCGTGGATCGCCCTAAACGAGCTGTTCGGCGCCAGCCTCCCGACGCCCTGGTCGGTGACGAACCAGGTGTACCGCGCGAACGTCCTGACCTTCATCAAGATCCTGGCCGCCCACGGCGCGCATCCGTTCCTGCTCGTCAACAGCAAGCCGTACGTCGACGACGAGGCGGGCGACTGGTGGCGCGAGGTCGCGAAGTACTCGGACTTCGTCCGCGAGATCTACTTCCCGGCGCCGCTCATCTACGAGCAGGGGCCGGTGCTCGGCAGCCGCACCCTGCGACAGAGCTTCCGTGAAGGTGTTCTCGACTTCACCAGCATCGGCATCCCCGTCTCGAAGGTCGGCATCTTCCTCGGCTTCCAGACCGAGAAGGGAAACGGCGGCCGGGAGGGTCTGCAGCCCAGGCAGAAGTGGTTCGAGACGATCAAGTGGCAGGCGCTCGCCGCCCGCCAGGTGGCGCGCGAGCTGAAGTTCCCGACGATCTGGTCGTGGGGCTGGGGCGAGTGGGGCGGAGGCAGCGTCGATCCCGACAAGCCGGACGCCGCCTGCGTCTACCTCTGGGCTCGGAACCGGCACCTCTGCAATGGGCCTAAGGTGGCCGGCCCCGGGTTCGACGCGTCGCTCACCGAGGGCCAGATGAACCTGCCGAGCGGTGTCCAGTGCATCGTTGCGGGAAGCAGGATGGCCGACGGTGCGATCTCTCGTCTTGCAGCGGTGACCCGTGACCGCCAGGTCGCGTACACCGCCGTGTTCCAGCGGCTGGTGGAGAGCCGCTACGCCCGCCCGGCGACCACGGACGTGAAGGCGCTCGAGCGAGCAGTCGTCGCGACCCGCTTCGGCGGGAGCTACGCCGCGTATCGCGCGGCGCTCGCGAAGGCCGGCGCGGGCATCTCGGTCGCAAGCGCCGTGCTCGCGGACGAGCTTCGGCAGGCGTCGATCGAATCGCGGATCCGCGTCGGCTATCCAAGCGCGGGAGCAATCGCCTCGTACTACCAGGAGTACGGCAGCCTGTCGGCTCGACGAGTCGGAGCGGTGACCGGCCCCTGGTGGCTCGGCGGACCGAAGGACGGGATCGCGATTTCCTCGGTTGCGCCGGACCAGGTCTTCCGCGCGCGGACGGGGCGCTGGACGATCGTCGTGACCGCGTCCGGCCAGTGGAAGGTCCGTCCGCTCGGCCCGGCCGCGCCCCTCGCGTCGTTCTCCCTGGCGGCGGCGCGTCCCTCGATTCGGGCGGCGCTGCAGAACGCCTCCCGGACGAACGCGTTCCAGAGCTGGTCGGCCGCTCGGCAGCGGAGTGCTCTCAAGCAGACGGCCTGCCGGCGCGACTCGCTCCCGGCGGTCGGCGCAGTCGACCTGACTTCGTATCTGCCGTTCCTCGCGCTCTAACGCTGTGTCGGGACCTCCGGCGCTTCGGCGGCCGTATCCCAGGCAACGATGCGGAGATCGACCATCCTGGCACTCGGCCTGCTCATCACCGCCATCGGACTGAGCGGCTGCGCTGGGTCACCGGTGAGCCGAAAATCGACGCCTGCCGATCGTATTCCAGGCGAGCGCCTGCAACTCTCCTGGTCGCATGGCCGCACCCTGCGTGCCTTTGGGCTGGCGATCAGGTTGCCGCACGGCTGGACAGGGCAGATCTACCGCCGGCTTGCGTCTGAACGGAGTCCAGTCATCGTGAACGTCGCGAACTTCAAGCTCGGCCCGCCCGATGGATACGACCCCGAGGGAGGCGTGCTCATCCACGGACGGATCGTGACCGCCACCTCGGTGATGACGCCGAAGGACGTCTTGATCACGCTTTTCGATTGCGGGCCCCGCTCGGCGCCCGCGCCCCTGCCCCGCTGCTCAACGGCCCGCTACGGATCCGCCCAGGTGATCGCACCCAGGTCGAGGGCTTCTCTCCTCTTCAGGTGACGTATCTCCGGCGGTTCTCACTCGGCGGGCGCGACTGCGATGTCACCGTCCACTACGGGACCGCGCATGCACCGCCGCCCCTGTTCGCGCAGGTAAACGCAGTCCTCGGCACGCTTCGGGTCTCAGGTCGTCCGGCTTAGCGATCGGCCCGGAGCAGGAAGCCGCTACGGCCGGGGTGGAGCTCGACCCGCGAGAAGCCGGCCGACCGGAACAGCTCCCGAAGCTGCTCCTCCGTGTAGTCGAAGATCGGGCAGCGGTTGATCACTTCGTAGCGGAGCTTGCGGATCGGCCCCTTCGTCCACGTCCAGCGCGGGAAGCTCGCGACCGCCGAGCCGCTGCAGAGCTCGGTGATTCTCCGGACATGCGCCTCCGCGTCATCGATGTAGTCGAAGTAGCCGAGCGCCAGCACCACGTCGAAGGGGTCCCCGAGCTCCGCCGCGAGGAAGTCGCCCTGGACGAGCTCGACCTTCTCGCCGAAGCGCGAAAGGCGCTCGCGGGCGAGGTCAAGCATCGTGTCGGAGAGATCGACGTCGACGTAGCGCGAAGCCCCGTTCTCGAGCATCAGCTCGCCGACCCGTCCGGAGCCGCCGCCGATGTCGAGGACGCTCGGCGCCTCGTAATCGCGCGCAACGGCGACCGCGAGCTCGCGCCTGTTGAAGAGCCCCGGTCTCAGCAGCCGCTGAAGGGCGTGCTCCTCGTCGTAGAGGTGGTCAAACGAGAACGCCTTCCGGCGAAAGTGCTCTCGTACTTGCGCCGTACCGTTCGTCGATCTCGGCATGAGCCTCCTCGTAGCTGGTCAAACGGAAGTGTTCTGCGACCTTCCGGATCCGGGCGGCAATCAGCCGCCGCCCCGGGTTCCGGAGCAAGCTCCGCGACGCGGCGAGAAGGCGGCGCCTCGGTTCGAGCCCGTCCGGAGGGTCGGCCCGCAAGGGTAGCGGGTCGAACTCGTATGGATGGAAGTAGAGGACGGGCCAGGGGATCTTGTCGAGCGCGCGGACGAGCACGGGTGCGGGCAGCAGCCGCCAGTAGGCGCCGCCGCCGATCGGGATCGCCCGGCCGCCCATCCGCAGGGCGGGAATCGGAAACTCCCACAGCCGCCTGTCTCCGGCCAGCTCGAGCCGGTAGGCGGTGTGGGGAACGGGGTGGATGCGGCGGGGGATTCGCGGCGAGTCGTGCTGGCTCGAGTCGTACCGGAACCCGAGCTCTGCCAGTACGTCGTAGGCCCAGGGCGTGTCGCGGTTGATCGAGAACGCGGGCGCCCTGTAGCCGACCGGGCGCTTCCCCGTCGCCTCACCGATCACCTCGATGCTCTGCTCGAGGTCGGCGCGGAACTCGGCCTCGGTCTGCGCGTAGACGCGCCGGTGCGCATACCCGTGCGAAGCGACCTCGTAGCCGCGCTCGGCGATCTCGGCGACGGCCTTCGGGTAGTTGCCGACCGTCATGCCGAGCAGGAAGAACGTCGCCCGCGAGCCGAGCTCGTCGAGCAGGTCGAAGACTGCGCCCATCTGCCGCTCAAACGCTGGGCCGGGCCGGTCCCAGTCGTCCGCGCCGAGGTAGCGGTGGACGAGCTGGTGCCAATCCTCGACGTCGAAGCTCAGCAGGAGGGCGGGACGGCTCACGAACCGAGTCTATGGCTTGAATAATGGTTTGACGGGATGGGAGCGGCTTCGCTACCATTCTGCGGGTGGTTGGCAGGGCTCTCTGCCCGGCCGACCTTTCTTGTGTGTCGTAAAGGAGTGAAGTGCCCACCGTAAATCAACTCGTCAGAAAGGGTCGCGTCACGCCGAAAACTCGGACGAAGACCCCTGCGCTGCGCGGCGCGCCCCAGAAGCGGGGCGTCTGCACGCGCGTGTACACGCACACGCCGAAGAAGCCGAACTCCGCGCTGCGGAAGGTCGCCCGCGTGCGCTTGACGAACGGGATGGAGGTCACCACGTACATCCCGGGTGAGGGCCACAACCTCCAGGAGCACTCGGTCGTGCTGATCCGCGGCGGCCGCGTCCGCGACCTGCCGGGGATCCGCTACAAGGTCGTCCGGGCCGCCTTCGACGCCGCGGGTGTCAGCGACCGGCGCCAGGGCCGTTCCAAGTACGGGGCCAAGCGGGGTAGCTGATGCCGCGCCGCGCAGAGATACCGAAGCGCCCAGTCCCGCAGGACTCGGTCTATAGCTCCGAGCTCGTCACGCAGATGATCAACCGCGTCATGTCGCAGGGCAAGAAGAGCGTCGCGGAGCACATCGTGTACGGCGCGCTCGACCGCGTCGGAGAGAAGACCGGCAAGCCGCCGGTCGAGGTGCTCGAGCAGGCCGTGAAGACGGTCACTCCCGTCCTCGAGGTGCGCAGCCGCCGCGTGGGCGGGGCGAACTACCAGGTCCCGGTCGAGGTGCCACAGCGCCGCGGGCGCACCCTCGGCATCCGCTGGCTGATCACCTTCGCGCGGCAGCGTCGCGAGAAGGGCATGGACGAGAAGCTCGCCGGCGAGATCCTGGACGCGCTCAACGAGCAGGGCGGCGCGTTCAAGCGCAAGGACGACATGTATCGGATGGCCCAGGCCAACAAAGCCTTCGCCCACTACAGATGGTGATGACGATGGCGACGAAGACGGCAATCGCGCTCGACCGCACCCGGAACATCGGGATCATGGCCCACATCGACGCGGGCAAGACCACGACGACGGAGCGGATCCTCTATTACACGGGCCGCACCCACAAGATGGGCGAGGTCCACGAGGGCGCTGCGGTCATGGACTGGATGGAGCAGGAGCAGGAGCGCGGGATCACGATCACGTCTGCTGCGACGACCGCGGAGTGGCGCGACTTTCGCATCAACATTATCGATACGCCCGGGCACGTGGACTTTACGGTCGAGGTGGAGCGTAGCCTGCGCGTCCTCGACGGCGCGATCGCCGTGTTCGACGCGGTTGCAGGCGTCGAGCCGCAGTCGGAGACCGTGTGGCGTCAGGCCGACCGCTACAGCGTTCCCCGGATCGCGTTCATCAACAAGATGGACCGAACCGGCGCCGACTTCTTCCAGTCGGTGCAGTCGATGGTCGACCGCCTGGGAGCGCGCCCCGTGCCGGTGCAGCTGCCGCTCGGGCGCGAGGAGGATTTTCGCGGCGTCATCGACCTGGTCGAGATGCGGGCGCTGACCTGGAACGATCCGCTCGGCGTCAACGTCGACACCGAGGAGATTCCGCCCGAGCTGCTCGAGCAGGCGAACGAGTACCACCACCAGCTGATCGACGCCGTCGCCGAGAAGGATGAGGAGCTGCTCAAGACGTATCTGACCGACGAGGAGTCCGTCACGCCGGAGATGATCCGCCACGCGCTCCGCAGGGCGACCCTCGAGGCCGAGGTGACGCCGGTGCTGCTCGGGTCGGCCTTCAAGAACAAGGGTATCCAGCCGCTGCTCGATGCCGTCGTCGACTATCTCCCCAGCCCGATCGACGTCCCGCCGGTGCACGGCTTCGACCCGCGCACCGAGCACGAGCTCTCGCGCCGCCCGGCGCTGGACGAGCCGTTCTCGGCGCTTGCGTTCAAGGTCATGACCGACCCGTACGTCGGCAAGCTCACCTATATCCGCGTCTATTCGGGCGTCGTCAAGGCGGGCGACCGCGTCCTCAACACGACGTCGGGCAAGACGGAGCGGATCAGCCGCATCCTCCAGATGCACGCAAACCACCGTGAGGAGCGCGACGAGATCGGCGCCGGCGAGATCGCTGCGGCCGTTGGGCTCAAGACGACGTCGACCGGCGAGACGCTCGCCGTCGCGGAAGCGCCGATCCGGCTCGAGTCGATGGACTTCCCCGAGCCCGTGATCTCGGTCGCGATCGAGCCCAAGACGAAGGGCGACCAGGACAAGCTCTCCACCGGGCTGCAGCGGCTCTCGGACGAGGATCCGAGCTTCCGCGTCCGCACCGACGAGGACACGGGGCAGACGCTGATCTCAGGGATGGGGGAGCTTCACCTCGAGATCATCGTCGACCGCCTGATGCGGGAGTTCAACGTCGACGCGAACGTCGGACGCCCCCAGGTTGCCTATCGCGAGACGATCACGCGGCCGGTCCAGAAGATCGAGGGGCGTTTCGTCCGCCAGACAGGCGGTCGCGGCCAGTACGGCCACGTCTACCTCGACGTCGAGCCGGCCGAGCCCGGCGAGGGGTACGAGTTCCTGAACCGGATCGTCGGCGGGAACATCCCCAGGGAGTTCATCCCGCGGGTCGATCTCGGCGTCCAGGAGGCGATGGAGTCGGGCACGCTCGCCGGCTACCCGGTCGTCGACGTCCGGGTCTCGCTCGTCGACGGCTCGTACCACGACGTCGACTCGAGCGAGATGGCCTTCAAGGTCGCCGGCTCGATGGCCTTCAAGGCTGCGCTGCAGCGGGCCAAGCCCGTCCTGCTCGAGCCGGTGATGGCCGTCGAGGTGGTCACGCCCGAGGAGTATCTCGGCGACGTGATGGGCGATCTCAACGCCCGCCGCGGCCACGTCGAGGGTCTTGAGCCGCGCGGGAACGCGCAGGTGATCAAGGCGCGCGTCCCGCTCGCAACCATGTTCGGTTATGCCACCGCCCTGCGCTCGACGACGCAAGGACGGGCCACGTTCACGATGCAATTCGATCGCTACGAGCAAGTTCCGCAGTCGATCGCGGGCGAGATCGTCGCCGCCCAGACCGAGTAATCAACACGGAGGAAGGTAATGGCAAAGCAGAAGTTCGAGCGCACGAAGCCGCACCTCAACGTCGGCACGATCGGTCACATCGACCACGGCAAGACAACCCTGACCGCGGCGATCACGAAGGTGCTCGCCGAGAAGGGGACCAACACCGCGGTCCGTGACTTCGCATCGATCGACAACGCTCCCGAGGAGCGGCAGCGCGGCATCACCATCAACACGTCCCACGTCGAGTACGAGACGGACAACCGGCACTACGCGCACGTCGACTGCCCGGGCCACGCCGACTACATCAAGAACATGATCACCGGCGCCGCCCAGATGGACGGGGCGATCCTGGTCGTGTCGGCCGCCGACGGCCCGATGCCGCAGACGCGCGAGCACATCCTGCTTGCCCGCCAGGTCGAGGTGCCCTACATCGTCGTGTTCCTGAACAAGGCCGACATGGTCGACGATCCGGAGTTGCTCGAGCTCGTCGAGATGGAGGTCCGCGAGCTGCTGTCGAAGTACGAGTTCCCGGGCGACGACATTCCGATCGTCACCGGCTCGGCGCTGAAGGCGCTCGAGGACGACGAGGAGGCCAAGCAGAAGATCCTCGAGCTGATGGAGGCCGTCGACTCGTACATCCCTGAGCCCGAGCGGGACGTCGACAAGCCGTTCCTGATGCCGATCGAGGACGTCTTCACGATCACCGGACGCGGCACCGTCGTCACAGGCCGCATCGAGCAGGGCAAGATCGAGTCGGGAAAGGAGGTCGCGATCGTCGGGATCCATCCCGAGATCGCCAAGACCGTCGTCACCGGGCTCGAGATGTTCAACAAGACGCTCGACTACGCCCAGGCAGGCGACAACGCCGGTGCGCTCCTGCGCGGGATCAAGCGCGAGGAGATCGAGCGCGGCCAGGTGCTCGCGAAGCCCGGCTCGATCACGCCGCACACGAACTTCAAGGCGGAGGTCTACGTCCTCTCCAAGGACGAGGGCGGGCGGCACACACCGTTCTTCAACGGCTACCGGCCGCAGTTCTACTTCCGCACGACCGACGTGACCGGCTCGATCGGGCTGCCCGAGGGCCAGGAGATGGTCATGCCGGGCGACAACACCAACATGGAGATCGAGCTCATCCAGCCGATCGCCATGGATCAGGGCCTCCGGTTCGCCGTCCGCGAGGGCGGCCGCACCGTGGGCGCCGGCGTCGTCACCGACATCATCAAGTAGGAAGGCTCGCGGGAGACCTATGGCTCAGCAAAAGATCCGCATCCGGCTCAAGGGATACGACCACACCCAGCTCGACCGGTCGGCGCAGTCGATCGTCGAGACGGCCCAACGCACCGGTGCCACCATCACCGGCCCGGTGCCCCTGCCGACGGAGCGGAACGTCTACTGCGTGATCCGGAGCCCGTTCAAGGACAAGGACTCCCGCGAGCACTTCGAGGTGCGCACGCACAAGCGGTTGATCGACATCCACAGCCCCACCCCGAAGACGGTCGACTCGCTGATGCGGCTCGACCTCCCCGCGGGAATCGACATCGAGATCAAACTATGAAATCGCTGCGCGATTTCATAGGAGCCTCTCGCGCGGGCGGCTCCGCCGCCCCGCGTCACGCTATTCATTTCGACCCGAGGTCGAAATGAAGGGCATCGTCGGCAGAAAGCTCGGCATGACGCGGATCTTCGATCCCGAGAGCGGCACCGCGACACCGGTGACCGTGATCGAGGCTGGTCCGTGTCCGGTCGTGCAGGTCAAGACCGTCGAGTCGGACGGCTACGAGGCCTTCCAGCTGGCCTTCGAGCCGGTCAAGGACCGGAAGCTCTCGAAGGCCGAGGTCGGGCACCTGAAGAAGGCGAAGTCAGGACCGCACAGGCATCTGGTCGAGTTCCGCGGCGTCACCGAGCTCACCCCCGGCGAGGCGGTCACCGTGGAGGCCTTCGAGCCGGGCGACCAGGTCAAGGTCTCCGGCGTCGGGATCGGCAAGGGCTTCGCCGGGACGATCAAGCGCCACCACTTCCATCGCGGCCCGGTCTCGCACGGGTCGCACAACGTCCGCAAGCCGGGCTCGATCGGAGCCTCGGCGACGCCGTCCCGTGTGTTCAAGGGGATGAAGATGGCCGGCCGGATGGGCGGCAAGCGGAGGACGCAGGTGGGGCTGACCGTCCACGAGGTCGACACGGAGCGGAACCTGCTGCTAGTGAAGGGTGCGGTTCCAGGCCCGAAGAACGGGGTCGTCGAGATCAGAGAGGACCGGCGTGGCCGTGGCCGCTCCTAAGGCACCCGTGCTCGACGCGAGCGGCAAGCGGTCGAAGGATCTGACGCTCGAGGCATCCGTGTTCGCGGTCGAGATCAAGCTGCACCTCGTGCACGAGACCGTTCGCAGCGAGCTCAACGCCCGTCGGTCCGGGACGCGCGCGGCCAAGAGCCGCGGTCTCGTCTCGGGCGGGCGCAGCAAGCCGTGGCGGCAGAAGGGAACCGGACGGGCACGCGCAGGCTCGACGCGCGCGCCGCATTGGACCGGCGGTGGAGTGGCGTTTCCGCCCTCGCCGCGCAGCTTCGACGCCAAGGTCAACAAGAAGGTGCGCAGGGCGGCGTTGCGCGCGGCGCTTTCGAGCCACGCCGGAGCGGGCACGCTCGGAGTCGTCCCCGACGACGTCTTCGCCGACCCGTCGACCCGCGCCGCCGCGGAGCTCATCGCCACGTGGGACAAGGAGCTTCCGCTGCTCGTCGTCGCAGAGCAGGATCAGGAACCGGTCGTGAAGTCGTTCCGGAACCTGCCCGGGGTCTTCGTCGTCTCGTCGGCCGAGACCGAGGTCGCCGAGCTCGTCTGGGCGCGGTCGGTGCTCGTCACCGAGAGCGCTCTCCAGCAGCTCGAAGGGAGGGCTAAGTGACGGCCCCCTTCCGCCTATCTCGCGCGCGCCAGGGCGCTGCAACGCGCCGCCTCGCCGCGTCCTCAGTCGCGCCCGTAGCCTCTGGCTACGAACGCTCCCTGCGTCCTTGCGAGGCGGGCGTTTCGCGGCTGGCGCGCACGAGCTATTCGGAAGGTGGCCTTCAGTGAGCCTTCATTCGAGAGACGTCCTGATCGCTCCGATCGTGTCGGAGAAGAGCTACAGCCTGATCGACAACCACAAGTACACGTTCCGGATCCACAAGGATGCGCATCGCCTCCAGGTCCGGCAAGCCGTCGAGGAGCTGTTCGGAGTGCACGTCGAGTCGGTGAACATCGCCCATGTCAAGTCCAAGCCCAAGCGGCGCGGGATGGTCAAGGGGCGCAAGCCCGGCTGGAAGAAGGCGATCGTCCAGATCCGTAAGGGCGAGACGATCGAGATCTTCGCGGGAGCACAGGTTTAATGCCGATCCCCTACCGCCCATCTCGCACTCTCTGGCGCGCTGCAAAGCGGCAATTCTCCGGGAGAGGGCTAGCCCTCTACCGGAGAATTCTGAGACCTAGTTACCGTGAGACGACCGCGTCGTCCTCAGTCGCGCCCGTAGCCTCCGGCTACGAACGCGGGTGGGCGGGGATCCCATCACCAGGAATTTCCGCAGGAAATTCCTGGGTCCTGGCTTGCTTTTCGCGGCCAGAGAGCACGATCTGGTCGGTAGGTGATCGCTAGCCATGGCGTTGCGCAAGTACAAGCCAACGAGCCCCGGGCGCCGCTTCATGACCGTCTCGACTTTCGAGGAGGTCACGAAGACCGAGCCGGAGAAAAGCCTGGTCGCCCCGCTCAAGAAGCGCGGCGGGCGGAACAGCTACGGCCGCATCACGACGCGCCATCAGGGCGGCGGCCACAAGCGCCGCTACCGGGTGATCGACTTCAAGCGAACCAAGGACGGCGTTCCCGCAAAGGTGGCTGCGATCGAGTACGACCCGAACCGGTCGGCACGGATCGCGCTGCTGCACTACGCCGACGGGGCCAAGTCCTACATCCTCGCTCCGGCGAGGCTGCAGGTCGGCGCCATGGTCGAGTCGGGGCCCTCGGCGGACATCCGCCCCGGGAACGCTCTCCCGCTCGCGAACATCCCGACCGGCACGCTCGTCCACAACGTCGAGCTGCAGCCCGGTCGCGGCGGCCAGCTTGCCCGCAGCGCCGGCTCGGGCATCCAGCTCGTGGCGAAGGACGAGGGCTACGGCGTGCTCCGACTCCCCTCCGGGGAGATGAGACGAGTGCCGCTCACGTGCCGCGCGACCGTGGGCCAGGTCGGGAATGTCGACCACGAGAACATCTCCGGTGGCAAGGCCGGCCGCAGCCGCTGGCGCGGCAAGCGCCCGACGGTGCGCGGATCGGCGATGAACCCGGTCGACCACCCGCACGGCGGCGGCGAAGGTAAGTCGAAGGGTGGGCGCCATCCCGTCACCCCGTGGGGCGTGCCGACGCTCGGCAAGCGCACCCGTCGCAAGCACAAGGAATCCGACCGCCTGATCGTGCGCGGCCGCAAGCGCGGCAAGGAGAAAAGATGATGAAAATGCGCAGCATTTTCATCATGTCGAGTTTGACCCTTCGGCTCGCTCGGGTGGATCTTGAAAAGGAGGCCCCAGCGTGAGTCGAAGCTCCAAGAAGGGGCCGTTCGTCGAGGACCGGCTGATGCGCCGGATCGAGGAGATGAACAACACCGGCTCCAAGCAGATGATCCGGACCTGGTCGCGCGCCTCCACCATCTTTCCGGAGATGGTCGGCCACACGATCGCGGTCCACGACGGGCGCAAGCACGTCCCCGTCTTCATCACCGAGCAGATGGTCGGGCACAAGCTCGGCGAGTTCGCTCCGACGCGGACGTTCCGCGGTCATTCGGGCGACCGGCAGGCGCAGGTGAAGCGATGAGCACAGTCCCGGCCGAGAGGCAGGAAGTGCGCGCCGTCGCCAAGTGGGTGCGGATCTCGCCGCGGAAGGCCCGTCTCGTCGTCGATCACATCCGGGGCCGGACGGTTCCGGAGGCTCGGACCGTGCTTGCGTTCACGACGCGCGCGGCCGCGCGCGAGATCGAGAAGGTGCTGCGCTCCGCCGTCGCGAACGCGGAGGCAAACCACGGCCTCGTCGGCGACGACCTCGTCGTCACGAGCGCGCATGTCGACGACGGGCTGATCATCAAGCGCTGGAAGCCGCGCGCCCGCGGACGCGTGGCCAGGATCAAGAAGCGCACCTGCCACATCACAGTCCGGCTTGCGCCTGCGGCGCAATCCGGACTAGCAAAACCGGCTGCGGAGCCTGCTCGGGCGGTCGAGGAGGAACAGGCGGCCAAGCCGAAGCCGGCGGCGCCTGTACAGAAGACAGAGTCGAAGCCGAAGGCCGAGAAGAAGGCGGCGCCGAAGCCGAAGCGCACACCGCGCCCGAAGAGGAAAGAGAGCGAGGAGTAATGGGCCAGAAAGTTCATCCCGGCGGAATGCGCGTCGGCGTCATCCACGACTGGAAGTCAAACTGGTACACCAGTACGAAGGAGTTCGCCGCCTACCTGCTCGAGGACGTGAAGATCCGCGAGCACATCTACAAGAAGCTCTCGCACGCGGGCCTGTCCGACATCCTGATCCGCAAGGACAAGCAGCGGATCACCATCGACATCTTCACGGCACGACCCGGGATCGTGATCGGCAAGTCGGGCGTCGAGGTCGACGCGCTGCGGCGCGAGCTGCATGCGCTCACCCAAAAGAACGTCCACATCAACATCAACGAGATCAAGCGGCCTGAGCTCGATGCCAAGCTCGTCGCCCAGTCGATCGCGGAGCAGCTCGAGAACCGCGTCAGTTTCCGACGCGCGATGAAGCGCTCGCTCGCGTCGGCGATCCGCTCCGGTGCCCAGGGGATCAAGATCGTCTGCGGCGGCCGGCTGGCGGGTACCGAGATGAGCCGGAGCGAGGCCTACTCGGAGGGACGCGTCCCGCTGCACACGATCCGCGCCGACATCGACTACGGCTTCACCGAGGCGAAGACGACCTACGGCCGGATCGGCGTCAAGGTCTGGATCAACAAGGGCGAGATCATGCCGGAGGGCTACGAGGGCATGACCCAGAAGGACACGCGCCTCGGCGACCAGGATCAGGCGCGCCGCCGGCGAGGCGGCCCCATGGAGGGGCTCGGCGCGTCGCGCGACGCCGGCCGCGGGCGGGCCGACCGTGAGGGTCTCGGCCCCGTCCAGAAGCGCCGTCCGAGTCGCGGCTCCGGCCGCAGGGGAGGCCCGCGTGGCCGCGACAGCGGACCAGGGGAGGGGGTTTCGGGGGAACCGGGTGGAGGTTCCCCCGTGGCTGAGTCTCCTCGTACGACACCGGAAGGCGTTTCCGCCGAGGGCCGGGAGCAGCCGGTGATCGAGCCGAAGGTCGAGACGACGCCGGATGCGGTCGCCGACGCGCCCGACACGACCACGACCAAGAAGCAGGTCGAAGACCCGGCGAAGCTCGACGACACGGGAGGCAAGGGTTAGTTGCTCCTCCCCAAGAAGACGAAGTACCGCAAGTACCAGCGAGGCCGCCGCCGCGGCACGTCGAAGGGCCAGACGCACGTGCACTCGGGCGACTTCGGCCTGAAGGCGCTCGAAACGGGCTGGGTCACGAACCGTCAGCTCGAAGCGGCTCGTATCGCGATGACGCGCAAGATCAAGCGCGGCGGAAAGGTCTGGATCAACGTCTTTCCGGACAAGCCCGTCACGCAGAAGCCCGCGGAGACCCGGATGGGCTCCGGCAAGGGCTCGCCCGAGCACTGGGTGGCCGTCGTCAAGCCGGGCCGGGTGATGTTCGAGCTCGCGGGCGTACCCGAGCAGCTCGCCAAGGAAGCGTTGCGCCTCGCCGGCACGAAGCTGTCGATCAAGACGAAGTTCGTGAAGCGGGAGGCCGATCTCTTTGAAGGCTAGGGACCTGAGAGACATGACCGACGACGAGCTGGAGCACGAGCTCGCCGAACGCCGGCAGGAGTTGCTCAACCTCCGCTTCCAGGCCGCGACGGGCGCGCTCGAGAACACGGCTCGCCTGCAGCTGGCGAAGAAGGAGATCGCACGAATCCTCACCGTCCGCCACGAGCGGGCGGAGACCCTGGAGAGAACGTAGATGGCAGACGAGACGAAGAACGAGAACGAACAGCAGCAGCCGGAAGAACAGACCCCGGTAGAGCCGGCGGCCGAGGCCGACGTGCCCGCTGAGGCCGAGGAGGAGGCTCCTCCGGCCGAGGCTGCGCCCGAAGAGGAGGAGGCAGCCGCCGAGGCCGAGCCCGCAGCGGAAGCAGAGGCCGAGCCTGCCGCGGTGACCGAAGCGGCACCCGAAGCAGACGCTGAGGCTGAGCCTGCAGCGGAAGCGGAAGCGGAAGCCGCGCCCGAGGAAGAGCCTGCGCCGGCACCCCCGCCCGCGAAGCGGAAGCGCAAGCGGCTGCCGAGGCCGCAGCGCCGGCAGCGCCCGCAGCTCAAGCGCGAGCGCCCGGCGCAGCGTAAGCCGGTCGTCCGGCTGCCGAAGCCCGAGCATGAGCGCGGCCGCCGCCAGGAGCGCCGCGGGGTCGTCGTCTCGAGCGCGATGGACAAGACGATCGTCGTCCAGGTCGAGATGCAGAAGATGCACCCGCGCTACAAGAAGGTGGTCCGGCGCGCGACCAAGTTCCACGCGCACGACGAACAGAACCAGGCGAAGGTGGGCGACCTCGTCCGCATCGTCGAGACCCGCCCGCTCTCGAAGACGAAGCACTGGCGCCTGGCCGAGGTGGTGGAGGCGGCGAAGTGATTCAGCAGGAATCCAGGCTCCGCGTCGCCGACAACAGCGGCGCCCGCGAGCTCCTCTGCATTCGCGTCATGGGCGGCTCGCACCGCCGCTACGCGCGCGTGGGCGACATCATCGTCGGGACGGTCAAGGCGGCCAGCCCGCAGGGGACGATCAAGAAGGGCGAGGTCGTCCGCGCCGTCGTCGTCCGCACGAAGAAGCCCTACGGCCGCAACGACGGAACGCTGATTGCGTTCGACGAGAATGCGGCCGTGATCATCGACAACGCTCGCAACCCACGCGGAACCCGCATCTTCGGGCCCGTCGCGCGCGAGCTGCGCGAGAAGAACTTCATGAAGATCGTCAGCCTTGCGCCGGAGGTGCTCTAGATGAAAATCCACAAGGGAGACACCGTCCAGATGCTGCGGGGCAAGGACCGCGGCAAGCGCGGCCGCGTGATCGAGGCCATGCCGGCGCAGGGGCGCGTGATCGTCGAGAACCTGAATACCGTCAAACGGCACACCCGGCCGCGCCCGCTCAAGGACTCGAGCCGGATGGGCCAGCAGCAGATCGCGCCCGGCGGCGTGATCGAGAAGCCGAGCCCCGTCCCGGTCTCGTCCGTGATGCTCGTCTGCCCGACGTGCGGGCGCGCCACGCGGGTCGCGGTCAAGCTCAAGGACATCAAGGGCGAGCACGTGAAGGTGCGCCAATGCAAGCGCGCCGACTGCCTGGAGGAGATCGACCAATGATGGCGGCTCCCTTCCTCCCATCTCGCACTCTCCGGGGCGCTGCAAAGCGGCGCCATGCGTCGTCCTCACCCGCGCCCGTAGCCTCCGGCTACGAACGCGGGCTGCGTCCTAGCCTGGCTTGCTTTTCGCGGCCGGAGAGCACGATCTGCTCGGAAGGTGACCGCTAATGGCCCGACCGCGCAAAGCACAGACGAACGGCTACGTGCCGCGCCTGAAGCAGCTCTACAGGGACGAGCTCTGCGCGAGCCTGAAAGACGAGCTCGGGCTCAGCTCGACGATGCAGGTGCCGCGGGTGACGAAGGTCACGCTCAACATGGGCGTCGGCGAGGCCAAGACGGAAGCGAAGGCGCTCGACAGCGCGATCGAGGAGCTGACCAGGATTGCCGGGCAGCGCGCACAGATGCGCCGCGCCCGCAGGTCGATCGCAGGTTTCAAGATCAGGGAGGGAATGCCGATCGGCACCCGCGTGACGCTGCGCGGCGACCGTATGTACGACTTCCTCGACCGGCTGATCTCGATCGCGCTCCCACGCATCCGCGACTTCCGGGGCCTCAGCCCGGGCTCGTTCGACGGGCGCGGAAACTACTCGCTCGGGATCCGCGAGCAGATCATCTTCCCGGAGATCGACTACGACGACGTGTCGTCGATCCGCGGCCTCGACGTCGCGGTCACGACGACGGCTACCTCCGACGAGCAGGGACAGGCACTCCTGAGAGGGCTCGGGTTCCCGTTCGCCGGATCACCAAGAGAGGATCAACATTAGATGGCCAAGAAATCGCTGATCGCGAAGGCGGCGAGAACCCCCCGGTTCCCGGTGCGCAAGTACACCCGCTGCAACCGCTGCGGGCGGCCGCGCGCCGTCTTCAAGAAATTCGGGCTCTGCCGGATCTGCCTGCGCGAGCTCGCCCACGAGGGCGCGATCCCGGGCATGACCAAGAGCTCGTGGTAGGAGGACTCGAGTGCTGACCGATCCCATCGCCGACATGCTCACCCGCATCCGCAACGCCAACAAGGCGCTGCACGATACCGTCGAGATGCCGACCTCCCGCCTCAAGGAGGAGATCGCGCGCCTGCTCAAGGAGGAGGGTTACGTCCGCGACTACCACGTCCAGAAGGGCGAGAGCTTCGACAGGCTGGTGATCGAGCTCAAGTTCGGAAAGAACCGCGAGCGGATCCTCACCGACCTGCGGCGCGTCTCCAAGCCGGGCCGGCGCATCTACGCGCGCAAGGACAGGCTGCCGCGTGTCCTCGGCGGCATGGGAACCGCGATCCTGTCCACCTCGAGCGGCCTCGTGACGAGCCGGACGGCGGAAGAGCGCGGGATCGGCGGCGAGGTCATCTGCTTCGTGTGGTGAGAGCTTGAGCCGAATCGGAAGACAGCCAATCGAGGTTCCAGGCGGCGTGAACGTCTCGATCTCGCCTGGGCGTGTGATGGTGAACGGCCCGCTCGGGGAGCTGTCCCAGACTGTCCCGGGACGGATGAAGATCGAGCAGACCGACGGCCAGATCGTCGTCTCGCGTCCGACCGAGCGCGGCGATGACCGGGCGCTGCACGGGCTCACGCGGACCCTGATCGCGAACATGATCGAGGGCGTGACGAAGGGCTTCGAGAAGCGGCTCGAGATCCAGGGGGTCGGCTACCGCGCTGCGCTCCGGGGCACATCGATCGAGCTGAACGTCGGCTTCTCCCACTCGGTGACCAAGGATGCCCCGCCCGGCATCGCCTTCGAGGTGCCCGCTCCCACGCAGATCGTCGTGAGGGGCGCCGACAAGCAACAGGTCGGCCAGGTCGCCGCCGAGGTCCGGCGCATCCGCCCGCCCGAGCCCTACAAGGGCAAGGGCATCCGCTACGAGGGCGAGTACGTGCGCAGGAAGGTTGGTAAGCGAGCATGAGCTTAAGCCGCGAAAAATGCTGCGCATTTTCCGCGGCGGGGGCTAGTCGCCTCGCTTTGCTCGCGAGAAATTGGGGGCTTTCAATATGGCCACGCTGACAGTTCCGGAGGCGCGCAAGCGTCGCCACCAACGCGTGCGCGGCAAGCTCTCCGGCACCGCAGAGCGTCCGCGTCTGGTCGTGTTCCGCTCGAACAGGGGCATCTCGGCCCAGCTCGTGGACGACCTCGAAGGTCGCACGCTGGTCTCGGCCGGCTGGCTGCAGTTGAAGAAGTCGTTCAAGGGCAACAAGACTGTGCAGGCGGCCGAGGTGGGCAAGCTGCTCGCCGCGAGCGCGAAGCAGGCGGGGATCGAGGCCGTCGTCTTCGACCGCGCCGGCTACCTCTACCACGGACGTGTGAAGGCGCTCGCAGAGGGCGCCCGCGAAGGAGGCCTGAAGTTCTAGTGGCAACCCCTCCTTGCGCATCTCGCACCCGCCGGGGCGCTGCAACGCGCCGCCTCGCGGCGTCCTCAGTCGCGCCCGTAGCCTCCGGCTACGAGCGCTCCCTGCGTCCTTTCGAGCCGGGCGTTTCGCGGCCGGCGGGCACGATCTACTCAAGGAGTGATTGCATTTGACGACAGCCGATTACAGCGAGACCAGGGAGCTCAAGGAGCGCGTGGTCGAGATCAACCGCGTCGCCAAGGTCGTGAAGGGCGGGCGCAGATTCTCGTTCACCGCGCTCGTCGTGATCGGCGACGAGGTCGAGCGCGTCGGCGTCGGCTACGGCAAGGCACGCGAAGTGCCGCTTGCGATCTCGAAGGCCGTCGACGACGCGAAGAAGAATCTCTTCACCGTGCCCAAGCACGGGACGACCATCACGCACGAGGTGCTCGGACGGTCGGACGCCGCCCGGGTGATGTTGCGCCCCGCCAGCGAGGGCACCGGCGTGATCGCCGGCGGCGGCGTGCGCGCGATCCTCGAGCTCGCCGGGATCCGCGACATCCTCGCCAAGAGCCTGGGGACGACGAACCCGATCAACATGGCGAAGGCGACGGTGAACGGACTGAAGAGCCTGCGCCGGCCGGAGGACGTGGCCCGCAGCAGAGGCAAGACGATCGCGGAGGTGCTCCCCTACAAGAAGCCCGTCGCCGAAGAGGCACCCGCTGAGGAGGCGCCCCCCGTCGAGCCCGCCGAGGAGACGCCCGGGGAGGCTCCCGGGCAGTGACGCTCAAGATCACGCAAGTTCGGAGCGCGATCGGCCAGAACGAGCGCAACCGTGGCACTCTCCGCGCGCTCGGCCTGGGCCGGATCGGCAAGAGCGCCGAGCACAAGGACAGCCCTCAGGTCGCCGGTATGCTGCGAAAAGTCCGGCATCTCGTCCGGGTCGAGGAAGTGAAGCGCGGTGCCTGAAGACCTGAACTTGTCCAACCTGAAGCCGGCGGCGCAGCGGCGCTCGCGCAAGCGCGTGGGCCGCGGCCTGGGCTCGGGCAAGGGGCGCTACTCGGGCCGGGGCATCAAAGGTCAGAAGTCGCGGTCGGGCTCGCACAAGATGCGGGCCGGCTTCGAGGGCGGCCAGATGCCGATCTACATGCGGCTCGGGAAGCAACGCGGCCCATACTCGAAGGACGCTATGCCAATGGGCCCGCACCGGACCGAGACGCTTGCCGTCAACGTTCGCGACCTCGAGCGCTTCGACGCCGGCACCGACGTGACGATCGAGCTGCTCGCCGAGCGCGGGCTGATCAAGAACACTCGCACCGACGTCAAGATCCTCGGCTCAGGCGAGCTGACGAAGAAGCTCACCGTCACCGCGCACCGGTTCTCCGCGAGCGCGCGAGAGAAGATCGAGCAGGCGGGCGGGACCGTCGTCGCGCTCAGGGAAGAGCAGGAGCGAAAGACCAAGAAGAAGCGCAGGGCTGCCAAGCCGGCCGAGGCTGCAGCCGACGTTGAAGAGGCACCCGAGGCCGAAGAGGCGCCTGAGGCCGAGGAGCCTTCCGAGGAATAGATGTTCTCCTGGCTCGCCAACGCGTGGCGTGTCCCCGAGCTTCGCCGTCGCGTCCTCTTCACCGCGCTGATCCTCGGCCTTTACCGGCTCGGCTCCTGGATGCCGGCGCCCGGCGTCGACTCGAGCAAGATCCAGGGCTTCTTCAGCGGCGGGGGCCGTGGCAGCACGATCCTCGGCCTGCTCAGCCTCTTCTCGGGCGGCGCGCTCTCCCGGTTCGCGATCTTCGCACTCGGGATCATGCCGTACGTCACCGCCTCGATCATCCTGCAGCTGCTCACCGTCGTCGTCCCCAAGCTGGAGGCGCTCCAGAAGGAAGGCGAGTCCGGGACGGCCAAGATCAACCAGTACACGCGCTACCTGACCGTGGCGCTCGCGGCCGGGCAGTCCGCGGGCTACGCCTACCTGTTCCAGCGCCAGGGCGTGCTCAGCGCCAACCCGGGCCGGTTCGTCCTGATCGTGATCACGCTCACGGCCGGGACGACTCTCCTGATGTACATGGGCGAGCTGATCACGAAACGCGGCGTCGGCAACGGGATCTCGCTCTTGATCTTCGCGTCGATCCTCTCGAGCGCACCAACGGGCGTTCTGGCGTGGGTCAACGGAGGCCCGACCGAGAAGCTGTTCTTCCCGATCATCGCCCTCGGTATCGTTGTCGCGGTCGTGTTCGTGCAGGAGGGGCAGCGGCGGATCCCGATCCAGTACGCGAAGCGGATCGTCGGCCGGCGGCAGGTTGCGGGCGGCTCGACCTACATGCCGCTGCGCGTGAACATGGCAGGCGTCATTCCGGTGATCTTCGCGGCCGCTGTGATGGCGTTCTTCCCGACGCTCGCCCAATTCATCCCGTCGACCCAGGGCCTCGTGAACAAGTACTTCCTGCCGACGAACCTGACCTATCTGCTCTTAGAGGCGATGCTGATCGTGATCTTCACGTACTTCTACACGGCGGTCCAGTTCAACCCCGTCGACCAGGCCGACAACCTGCGCAAGCACGGCGGGTACGTGCCCGGGATCAGGCCGGGCCCGCCGACGGCCCAGTATCTGGACCGTGTGCTCACGCGCCTGACGCTGCCCGGGGCGCTCTACCTGGCGATCGTGGCGGTCGCGCCGAGCATCTTCATTCGCTATGGCGGCTTCCAGCAGGCGACCTCGCGGGCACTCGGCGGCACGTCAGTCCTGATCGTCGTCGGCGTCGCGCTCGACACCATGCGCCAGATGGAGTCGCAGATGATGATGCGCCACTACGAGGGCTTCCTCAAGTAGTGAACATCCTTCTGCTCGGGCCGCAGGGCTCGGGAAAGGGCACTCAGGCCCAGCGGATCGCGGCGAGCTACGGGCTGCCGCACATCGCAACCGGCGACATGCTGCGCCAGTCGATCGCGGCCGGAACCGACCTCGGCAAGCGCGTGAAACCGATCCTGGAGCGGGGAGAGCTCGTCCCGGACGACCTGATGATCGAGGTCATCCGCGAGCGGCTGAACAGCGCCGACGTCGGGGACGGGTTCGTCCTCGACGGCTTCCCGCGCACGATGGTGCAGGCGGAGGCGCTCGACAGGATGCTGCGCGAGATCCACAAGACTCCGACGATCGTCCTCCAGCTCGAGGTGCCCGAGGAGGAGTGCGTCGCGCGGCTGATGAAGCGCGTCGAGGAAGAGAATCGCACCGACGACACCCCCGAGGCGATCCGGACCCGACTCGCCCTGTACCGCCAGGAGACCGAGCCGCTGGTCGAGTACTACCGGGCTCAGGGCAATCTGGTCGGGATCCACGGCGACCGCCCTGTCGATGAGGTGTTCGACGAGATCCAGCAGGCTCTGGAGCAAGCCGCCGTCAGGCAATGATCATTCGCAAGTCACCGCCGGAGATCGAGCGGATGGCCGAGGCGGGGCAGGTCGTCGCCGAGGTGCTCGCCTTGCTCGCCGAGCAGATGCAGCCGGGCATGACGACGCGCGAGCTCGATGCTCTCGCCGACGAGCACATCCGGTCGCGCGGAGGAGAGCCGACGTTCCTCGGCTACCGGGGCTATCCCGCGTCGATCTGTGTCTCCCCGAACGCAATGGTCGTGCACGGGATCCCCGGCGGCTACCGTCTGCAGGAGGGTGACGTGATCTCGATCGACGTCGGCGTCACGCTCGGCGGGTTCGTCGCGGACTCGGCGTGGACGTTCCCGGTGGGGGAGATCTCCTCCGAGGCCGAGCGCCTGCTCCAGGCGTGCGAGGCGGCCCTCGAGGCCGGGATCGAGCAGGCTCGCGTCGACAACCGCGTCGGAGACATCTCCGCCGCCGTTCAGCGCTCCGCCGAGGGGGCCGGCTACTCGGTGATCCGCAGCCTCGTCGGCCACGGCGTGGGGCGCTCGATGCACGAGGAGCCGCAGGTGCCGAACGTCGGCGAGCCGGGCCGCGGCCCGCGGCTGGCGGCCGGGATGACGCTCGCGATCGAGCCGATGATCAGCGCCGGCTCCGACGAGGTCTACTTGCACGACGACAGGTGGTCGATCTCGACCCGCGACGAGTCGCTGGCGGCCCATTCCGAGCACACCGTGGCCGTCACCGACGACGGTCCGCGCGTTCTGACCGCGCCCGCGGAGGTTGGAGTAGGTTTGCTACCATGAGCCGGCGCACGGCGCCAGGCCGTGCTGTGCTGTGTTCTGGTGTCAAACCGCGCTCTGCGAGCGCGGTTCACGTCTAAAGGCGTCGAAGGAGGAAGGTAGATCACCTACCGATACAGATGAAGGTCAGAGCATCCGTCAAGCCGATGTGCGAGCGGTGTCGCGTGATCAAGCGGCACGGCCGGACCATGGTCATCTGCACGAACCCGCGACACAAGCAAAGGCAGGGTTAGGGATGGCACGAATCGCAGGAGTCAACCTTCCGCGTGAGAAGCGTCTCGAGGTCGGGCTGACGTACATCTACGGAATCGGACGCTCGCGCGCGCGAGAGATCTCCGCCGCGCTCGGGCTTTCTCCCGACATGAAGGTGCGCGACCTGACCGACGAGGAGATCACGAATCTTCGCAACTACATCGACGGCAACCTGCAGGTCGAGGGCGATCTTCGACGTGAGCGCTCCCAGGCGATCAAGCGGCTCCAGGAAATCGGCTCGTACCGCGGGTTCAGGCATCGCCGTGCGCTCCCCGTGAACGGTCAGCGCACGAAGACGAACGCGCGCACCCGCAAGGGCCCGAAGAAGACCGTCGGACGGGGCAAGAAGGCGGCCCAGAAGACCTAATGGCGCCCCCGAGGAGACAAGCAGGGCGTGGCCGCAGCCGGCGCCGCGTCCGCAAGAACATCGCCGTCGGCCAGGCGCACATCAAGACCTCGTTCAACAACACGATCGTCACGCTGACCGACGCCGAAGGGAATGTGATCGTCTGGGAGTCCGCCGGCTCCGCCGGCTTCAAGGGCTCGCGCAAGTCGACGCCGTTCGCCGCTCAGGTGACCGCCGACTCCTGCGCCCGCAAGGGCATGGAGCACGGCCTGCAGAAGGTCGAGGTCTTCGTCAAGGGCCCGGGCTCCGGCCGCGAGACCGCGATTCGTTCGCTGCAGGCTGCCGGGCTCGAGATCCTCGGCGTCAAGGACGTGACGCCGCAGGCCCACAACGGCGTTCGCCCTCGTAAGCGGAGGCGCGTGTGATGGCGGCCCCCTCGCGTCTGCCTCGCACGCGCCAGGGCGCTGCAACGCGCGCTCTCGCCGCGTCCTCAGTCGCGCCCGTAGCCTCCGGCTACGAACGCAGGCGGGCGGGCTTCTCATCAGCGCGCGAATGGCCGAAGGCGATTCGCGCGAGCGAGAGCGGCGTTTCGCGGCTGGCGCGCACGATTCAGCCGGGAGGTGGCCGCTGATGGCGCGAGACCGTTCCCCCAAGTGCAAGCAGTGCCGCCGCGAGGGCATGAAGCTCTTCCTCAAAGGGGAGCGCTGCCTGACCGAGAAGTGCGCGATCGAGCGCCGCAGCTATCCGCCCGGCGAGCACGGCCGCGGCCGGATCAAGCAGTCCGAGTACCTGCTGCAGCTCCGCGAGAAGCAGAAGGCGCGGCGTTACTACGGCCTGCTCGAGAAGCAGTTCCGCACTTACTACAGCAAGGCCGCAAAGGGATCGGGAATCACGGGCGAGGAGTTGCTGCGGATGCTGGAGACGCGCCTCGACAACGTCGTCTACCGGCTCGGCTTCGCCGCCTCGCGCGCGCAGGCGCGCCAGCTCGTCAGACACGGCCACTTCCACGTCAACGGCCGCCGCGTGAACATCCCGAGTTACCAGGTCAAGCCGAAAGACGTGATCACGATGACGCCCGGCAGCTCGGCCGAGACCGTCATCCGCGACGCAACCGACCTCACCGCATCCGTGGCGCCCTGGCTCCAGGCCGACCACGACGGGCTCACCGGCCAGATTCTGAAGTGGCCCGAGCGGGAAGAGATCGACACTCCGGTCCAGGAGTCGTTGATCGTCGAGCTCTACTCCAAGTAAGTCGCTGGGGCACCGGCCCCCAAACTCGGAAAGGAACGTATGGCAACTCGCACTATGAGTCCCACTGAACTGCACACGAAGATCGTCCACGAAGAGGTCGACGATCTCCGCGGCGTCTTCGTCATCGAGCCGCTCGACCGCGGCTTCGGCTACACGTTCGGCAACTCGCTGCGCCGCGTGCTCCTCTCGTCTCTCGAGGGGGCTGCGGTGACCTCCGTGAAGATCGAGGGGACCGCGCACGAGTTCACGACGCTTCCGGGCGTCCAGGAGGACGTGACCGACATCATCCTCAACCTGAAGAACCTGATCTGCCGCCTGTACGGCGAGGCGCCCGAGGTCGAGGTCTACCTCTCGAAGAAGGGCCCGGGGACCGTCACGGCGGGCGATATCGAGGCGCCGGCCGACCTCGAGATCCTCAACCCGGACCTCGAGATCGCGCACCTGTCCGGGAAAGGCAAGTTCGAGATCATCCTGACGATCGGCCGCGGCCGCGGCTACGTCCCCGCCGAGCTGAACCGGGGCGAGCAGCACACGATCGGCGTGATCCCGGTCGACTCGATCTTCTCACCCGTGCGTCGCGTCGCCTACGACGTCGAGGCCGCGCGCGTCGGCCAGCGCACCGACTACGACAAGCTCCGCCTCGACATCACGACCGACGGCTCGCTCAACCCGCGCGACGCCGTGGGCCAGGCTGCCGAGATCCTGATCCGCCAGCTGGCGATCTTCACGGACATCGAGAAGATCGAGGGCTTCGGCGAGGCGGCCGCGGAGGTCGCAGAGTCCCCCGTCGCACACGCGATGGAGAACTTTCCGATCGAGGAGCTCGAGCTGGGCGTCCGCTCGTACAACTGCCTCAAGCGCGTCGGAATCGAGACGATCGGCGAGCTCGTGTCGAAGACCGACAACGAGCTGGCAGCGATCCCCAACTTCGGCCGCAAGTCGATCGAGGAGGTCAAGGAGACCCTCGCGACGCACGGCCTGGCACTCAGGGGCGACGAGGGGTAGTTCTTCAATGTCGGCCCCCTACCGCCCAGCTCGCACTCTCCGGGGCGCTGCAAAGCGGCCGGAGAGCACGATCTGTTCGGCAGGTGGCCGATGAAGCACCAACGCTCCGGCAAGAAGCTCGGGCGCGACTCGGCGCACCGCAAGGCGCTCTATTCGAACCTGGCGGGCGCGCTGATCGAGCACGGGCGCGTGCGGACGACTGTGGCGAAGGCCAAGGCCGTCCGCCCGATCGCGGAGGAGATGATCACGCTGGGGCGGCGGGGCGACCTGCACGCGCGCAGGCAGGCACTTGCGTACCTGCGCTCGAACGACGTCGTGCACAAGCTCTTCGACGACGTGGGCCCGCGGTTCAAGGACCGTCCGGGCGGCTACTCGCGGATCGTCAAGATCGGCCCGCGTCAGGGCGACGCGGCCGAGATGGCGTACCTCGAGCTCGTCGACTACACGCCGTGATGTAGCTCCCCGAAGGGCGGCAAGGGCGATAGTTCGTCCGTGCGCCTCCTGCTCGTCCTCCTGCTGCTCGCGGGTCTCGCGGTTCCGATCGTCTGGGGCGGAGGGTACGGCCGCTCCTCGCAATGGGTCTTCGCCATTGTGGCAGCGGCGGTCGGCCTTGCTGCGATCGCGTTCGACCGCCGACGCGCTCTCGAGGTCGTCCGCAGCCCCGCGATTGTCGTTCTAATGGCGATCGCCGGGCTCGAGGCGGCCTCTGCCGCCTGGACGATCGAGGCTCCGGCGCCGGCTCTTCGGGCAGGCGCCGTTGTCGCCGGATATGCGGCCCTCGCCCTCGCTGCGGGAGTCGCGGTTCTGCCGGCTACCAGGGTTGCGGCGGCGACCGCCCTCTCGGGTCTCGTCGCGGTCGCCCTCTTCTCGCCGTCTCTCGCCGAGCGGATCGAAGGCGGCTGGCGGCCGGAAGGGCCGTTCGGCTATCCGCCGACTCTGGCCCTGATCCAGCTGTGCGCGCTCCCGGTCCTGCTCACCGCCATGGCCCGCGCGCGAGCCCTCGTCGCAGCTCTGGCAGCCGTCGGAGCGGCGCTCGCGGCGGGCGTGCTCGTCCTGGCGGTCAACCGCCTGAGCTTCGGGCTCGCCGTCCTCGTCATCGGGATCGCGCTCGTCGATCCGGAGCGGACGGTCGGCGCGCGCAGCGCGGTCGTCGCCTCGGCCGCCGCGATGATGGCAGGGGCGGGCCTGGCGTTCCACGAGATCCTCGGCGGCTGGACCTCGCGGCATGCAGATGCACGCGCCGGCCGAATCGTCGCCCTGCTCGCCCTTCTCGTTGTCGCGGCAGGGGCATGGACGTTCCTCCGCCGCACACTTAGTAAGACAGTGTTACTTGGCCGGGGCAGGATCTCACCTCGGCGCGCCATTGCCGCCGGCGTCGTGATCCTCGGCCTCTCCGTTGTCGCCGGACTGCTCAGCACGGGCGCGCTCAGCGCCAGCAGGTTCGATACGCAGCAGAGCTTCACGCACGGGCGGACGTGGATGTGGAGCGCCTCGTATCGCACGTTCCTCGAGCGGCCGCTCCAGGGCTCCGGTGCAGGCAGCTTCCTGCCGGCGACGCTCGAGCGCCAGCCGGGCCACGGGCGCCTGACCCGCTTCGCCCATGATCTTCCCCTGGAGCTCGCCGTCGAGGTCGGAATCCTCGGACTGTTGCTCGGGATCGCCCTCTACGCCGCGGCGGGGCGCGCTCTCTGGCGGGCGCGCGGCTCGCCCGCGCTCTGGCTGCTGGGCCCCGCGGTCGCCGCGTTCCTCGTCTCCAATCTCGTCGATTGGCCGTGGCATCTCGCCGGGGCGGGTGCTGTCTTCGCCGTCGCGCTCGGATCGATGCTCCGCGTGGCGCCGAGCTGATGGCTGCTCTCCTCGCGATCCTGCTCGCGATCTTCGTCCTGCCACTGCACTGGGGTCTCGTTGCGATTCTCGCCGGGCTCACCGTCGAGGTGGGAGAGGCGTGGCTCTGGGTCTACCTGTCGCGCCGGCGGCGGGCGGTCACCGGCGCCGAGGGCCTGATCGGCCGGAGGGCGCGCGTCGTCGATCCCTGCCGGCCGGAGGGCCGGGTTCGCGTCCACGGCGAGCTCTGGAACGCGCGCTGCGACTCGTTCGCCGAGGTCGGGGAGTCGGTCCGCGTCCTCAGCGTCGATGACCTGACCCTGCACGTCGAGCCGGAGGGAACGGCCAGGCTGTAACTCTCATCCCGGTCGGGCGAGACTGAGCGACCGTCCGGGTTAGCCTCCTCGCATGGAGAGGCTCAGGCTGACCCTGGAGTACGACGGGACGGACTTCCGCGGCTGGGCGGCCCAGCCCGGGCTCCGGACCGTGGAGGGCACGCTCCGCGCCGCTCTCGAGCAGGTCTTCGCCTCCCACGAGTCCCTCGCAGTTGCCGGGCGAACCGACACGGGCGTTCACGCCCTCGGCCAGGTGGCCAGCGTGGAGGTGGACGGAGGCCCACCGGCCGAGCGGGCTGCGGAGGCGCTCAACACGGTGCTCCCCGACGACGTTGCCGTCGTCACTGCGGAGCAGGCGGCGCCGGACTTCCACGCCCGCCACTCCGCCCGTGCGCGCAGTTACCGCTACCGGATCTGGCGCCGCCCGACGCCGTCACCGTTCGAGCTTGGCCGCAGCTACTGGAATCCGTGGCCGCTCGACGAGGAGGCCCTCGCCGACGCGGCAGACCTTCTGCTCGGCGAGCACGACTTCCGCGCCTTCACGCCGACCGAAACGCACCACGACAGCTTCACGCGGATCGTCGAGGGCGTGTCGTGGCATCGCCGCGGCGATGCGCTCGAATTCGAGATCACCGCCGACCGCTTCCTGCGGCACATGGTCCGGACGCTCGTGGGGACGATGCTCGAGCGCACCCCGGCCGAGATCGAGCCGTTGCTCGAGGGGCGTCCGCGGAGCGAGGCCGGCTCGACGGCACCCCCGTGGGGCCTCTATCTCGAACACGTCCGGTACTAGCATCACAGCGATGGCCTCGAAGACCAAGACCAGCCCCGCCGATCGGGCCGCCGAGCTGCGTGAGCTACTCGACTATCACCTCCACCGCTATCACGTCCTCGACGACCCGGAGATCTCGGACGCCAAGTACGACCGCCTCTACGACGAGCTCGTCCGGCTCGAGGCCGAGCACCCCGAGCTCCGCAATCCGAACTCACCGACAACCCGCGTGGGCGCGCCGCCGTCGGACAAGTTCGAGAAGGTCGAGCACCTGCAGCCGATGGGGTCGCTCGAGAAGGTCACCGACGAAGCCGGGCTCGAGAAGTGGGGGGACGACGTCCGCAAGCGGCTCGGCTCGGACGAGCCCGTGGTCTACGTCACGGAGCCGAAGATCGACGGCTCCGCCGTCTCGCTCGTGTACGAGCACGGGGAGCTCGTCCGGGGCGCGACGCGAGGGGACGGGATGCGAGGCGAGCAGATCACGCCCAACCTGCGCACGGTCAAGGCGATCCCCCTGCACATGCGGGCAGACGCACCGCCGCCCGTCTTCGAGGCGCGCGGAGAGGTCTACATGCCGCTCTCCTCCTTCGGGCGCCTGAACGAGCGGCTCGTCGCGCAGGGGAAGAAGACCGCGCCGAATCCTCGCAACGCGGCCGCCGGCTCGCTCCGGCAGCTCAACCCGAACATCACCGCCGAGCGCGAGCTCTCGATCTGGATGTACGGAGCGGGGCACTACGAGGAGCTGGAGTTCGAGACGCACTCCGAGATCCTCGAATGGCTCCGCGAGCACGGCTTCCGCACGAATCCGTTCGTCGAGTGGCACGAGTCGCTCGAATCGGTTGCGCGCGTCTGTCGCGAGTGGGAGACGCGCCGCGTCGAGCTCGACTACGAGATCGACGGGATCGTGGTCAAGGTCGAGTCGCTCGACCAGCAGCGGCGCCTGGGAGCGCTCCACGGCCGCCCCCGCTGGGCGCGCGCCTTCAAGTGGGCTCCGATGACGGCGCAGACGAAGCTGAACAAGATCCACATTCGAGTCGGCCGGACGGGCGCGCTCAACCCCTGGGCGCAGCTGGAGCCCGTCGAGGTCGGAGGCGTGACCGTCTCGACCGCGACGCTCCACAACGAGGAGGACATCAACCGGAAGGACATCCGCGAGGGCGACGTCGTGATCGTCCAGCGCGCGGGCGACGTGATCCCGCAGGTCGTCGGCCCCGTCTTGCCGCACGCGCGCGGCGCGAAGCCGTTCAGGATGCCGAAGCGCTGCCCGCTCTGCGAGGCCGAGATCGTCAAGCCGGAGGGCGAGGTCATGCACCGCTGCCCGAACAGGGCCTGCCCCTCGCGGGGGCTGGAGACGCTGATCCACTGGGTCCAGGCGGCGATGGACATCGAGGGCGTCGGCGAGCAGTTCGTCCGCCGGTTCTGGGGCGCGGGGATGCTCCGCTCGATGCCGGACCTCTACCGCCTGACCGCCGGGCAGCTGATGGAGCTCGACGGCTACGGTGAGATCTCGGCCCGGAACGCCATCGAGTCGATCGACCGCTCGAAGGAGAAGCCGTTCCACCGCGTGCTCTTCGGCCTGAACATTCCCAAGGTCGGCTGGGTGATGGCGGAGAACCTCGCCGGCCACTTCGGCTCGGTCGACCCGCTGATGGAGTCGAGCCAGGAGGAGCTGACGGAGGTAGAGGGGATCGGCCCCGACCGGGCGGAGCTGATCGCGGAATGGTTCGGTGACGCCGAGAACCGCCGCCTCGTGCAGGAGTTGCGCGAGCTCGGACTGCGCTTCGAGGCCGGCGAGGAAGCTCGGCCCGTCGAGGGTCCGCTCACCGGCCAGACCTACGTTGTCACGGGGACGCTCGAACGCTTCACCCGCGACGAGGCGATTGCCGCGCTCGAGGCGGCGGGAGCCAAGGTGACGAGCTCCGTCTCGGGCAAGACGACAGGCGTCATCGCCGGCGAGAGTCCCGGCTCGAAGCTCGCGAAAGCCCACAAGGCGGGCGTCCCCGTGCTGACCGAGGGCGACCTCGTGAAACTACTTCGCACGTAATCCTCCGGTGCGAGCCAGACTGAAGTCTGGCACGCGATCGAAGCCTCGCTGGTAGGTCAGGTCGCCTACGGCGCGTGCGCCAGCACGGTGACGAAACGATCTTCGGCGACCTTCGCGTACCAGGAGGCAAGCGGGTTGCCGTTGTGCAGGATCGCGAAGGCATACCTGCCCCTGACGTAGCCCGAGAGCGCCGAGGCCTCGTTCGTCGTCCCCGTCTTCGCGAGCACCCGCCCCCTGGTGGAGCCGCTCAGCAGACGGTTCCGCATTGTCCCTGTGCGCCCGGCGACCGCCAGCACGGACTGGAAAGGCTTGCGCATGGCCGGGTTCGACCACGCCGCTTGGAGGATCCCCACCAGCGCCCTGACGGTCAGACGGTTCCGCACCGACAGCCCGGAGCCGTCGACGATTCGCACGCCCGCGAGCGGCACTTCGCTCTGCGACAGGCTCCGCCGGACGACCGCGGCCCCGCCCGGCGAGGTGCCGTGGCCCTCTCGCGCCCCGAGCTGCTTGAGCACGAGCTCGGCGGTGAAGTTGTCGCTCCACTGGTCCATGAAGCGGAGGATCTTCCAGAGCTGCGGCGAGCTCACGTGCGCGAGCGGGACTCCCGCGGAAGACGCCCGTCCCTGCTCCGCATGTCCCTTGACGGAGACGCCGGCTGAGATCAGCGCTTGCCGGAACAGTGCGGCGGCGGCGAGCGCGGGCTTGACCGCGAGCCGGCCGCGGTAGACGCCCCGATCGACCGAGAGCGCGGACAGCGGCGGCGACTCGCCTCCGTAGAAGTACGACCTCCAGCCCCAGACGCCGCGCTTCGAGTCGAAGAAGCTCTCGTCTCCGAGGACCGACCCGGTCACTTTGCGGATCCCGGCGGCGCGGACGAGCCAGGCGAGATGCTTCAGGTCACCAGACGACAGCGTCGGGTCGCCGGAGCCCTTGAGCACGAGGTCGCCGCTCCAGACTGGTCCCGACTGTCCGCCTTCGCCGAGCACGTCGGTGTTGATCGTGAACGCTCCGCCGAGGACCTGGAGGGCGGCGTAGGTAACCGGCAGCTTCTCGTTCGAGGCCGGCTCGAGCGCGAAGAACTGGCGTCGCTTGAACAGCACTTCGCCCGTCGAGAGGTCGACCGCGAGGGCCGCGCTCAGCTTGGTGTTGATCCCGGAGACGGCAAGCGCTTTCGCCAGCTTGCCCGCAAGCGGGTTCTGGGGCCTGGAGCGGGCGCCTGCTGTCGCGGCGAGCAGCAGCACCCCTGCGAGCAGCGCGGAGGCTGCGACGAGGGCTCGTCGAGTCACGCTGCGATTGTTCTCGTCGGTTCGGATGTCCATCGAATTCAGCGTGTTCCTGAGGCGCCGCTGGCGGTGCGGGGCCGGAGGGGTAGCCGCGAAAAGTGCTGTCGCACTTTCCGCGGAGGAAGGCTAGTCCCTTCGCTTCGCTCGGGAGGATATTGACGGCTGGAGGGGTTACCGGTCAGGGACGCGCTGGGTCTCGTGAAATAAGAAGATAGGCCGTTCGGCCTATATGAAATCTGACGCCGGTGGCGGATAATCGCTCGAGGCCAAGGAGAAACCGTGCCACATCGAATGCCCCTTCTACTCGATCAAATCGACGCCCTGCTCGAGGATGGAGTGTCCTCGGCGGAGCCCCAGGTCGTTCTTCGGATCGAGCGGACGCTCACCGACGGATATGCGAGCGCGCTTGCGCTCGAGGGCGAGCGGCTGCGGATCGAGCGGCAGATCGAGGGCGTAACGGCCGCGATCAACAGCGGAGACTCCCACCGCCGCGCGGAGGAGTTGTCCCTGCTCGCCCGCCGCCGCGCCAAGGTCGACGGCGATCTCGCGTACCTGAGGGACCGGCTCGGCCTCCTGCGCAACCGGGTGAGAGAGCTTCGCTCGATGCTGCCGCAGCCGCAGGCGCAGGCGAGCTAGTGAATCGTCAGGCAACGTTTGCCGTGTTGAGGCGGACGGGTTTCCGTAG
>CAJDTX010000005.1_pt1 | contig 88790 bp, 86 predicted proteins | sample 7390491 | NCBI WGS metagenome assembly CAJDTX01 (sample SAMEA7055669, study PRJEB34461) | soil metagenome | biome: terrestrial ecosystem; feature: Peninsula; material: soil | place: Antarctica | collected 2016
GCCAACAGTTTCTTTGGCTACATCAGACCGGCGAACGAAGACACAACCGCGCTCTGGCTCAGCACTTACGCCGTTACGAGCTCAAAAACTTCGGTCTAGATCGCTCCAGTCCTCGAGCCGCACAAGCGCGAAGGCGGTTCGAAAGGTTTCGTCGATGTCGCGAGCCCAGCGGTCGAGGTTGATTCCAGTGCGCTCCGCCGCTTCCGCGAGATGATTCAGGGCCACCGCTCTGATCCACTCGGGCGGGACTGGCTGGTTCAGGAGGAGATCGGTCGCGGCCTGCCAGTAGGCGGTGTGGTCGGAGTCGCGTTCGAACAGCTCCGCAGTTAGCTTCGGCTGATCAGCCTCTCTGCCGCCCTCTGTTGCCATTGATTAGAATGCCGATCGTAAGGCTGACGTGGGCCGGTTTCAACCACCTGCCGCGATCTTGAGACGGGCCGCGAATGGCGTATACGCCGAGAGTGGTCGTGGTGCAGGCGGGCAGCGAGGAACCCAATGGTTCCCCCTTGAGACCCTCTCCTCAGGAGCGCAGACGGGCTTCCGGGCAGTTCTCAGAGCTGCCGAGCCTCGATCGGCGTCTCGGAGCCGCGCTCAATGCGGTAGGCCTGCGCCTCCGGCCGGACGCTCACGACCTCCGCGAGCTCCGTTCCCTCGTAATGGAGCGCGACCCCGTCGTCCGTGGCGATCCCCGGCGGAAAGCCTTCGTCGACCAGCCGCCGGTAGGTCGGCCGCCGGAGCTCCTCGCCGTCGTAGTGTGGGCAGGCGCTGCCTGCGAGGAAGCCGAGCCCGTCCCGGAGCCCTTCGAGCTGCGGGCCGAAGGAGTCCGTCACGGCGGCCTCGAACCAGCAGATCATCCCGGCGCTTCCGCCGGTGAGGACGACACCGGACTCCCAGGCCTCGCGCAGGACGCGGTCGAAGCCGTGCAGCCGCCAGATCGCCAGCATGTTCGCTGTGTTCCCGCCGGAGACGACGATTACGTCTTGCGCGAGCGCCAGTTCCCTGAGGCTCTCCGGCGGCCAGGGGAAGAACTTGACGTGCGTGAGCTCCCCGCGTCCCTCCCAGGTCTCGTAGAAGCGGACGACGGCTTCGGCCGCATCTCCGACGGCTGTCGGCACAAAGCAGACCCTGGGGCTCGGCTTGTTGATGAGGCTCATGACGTACTCGAGGAGCTTTGCCGTCTGCTCCTCCGTGTCTGCTCCTCCGCCGAGCGCGACGATGTGACTCATGCCGCTCGCCGGAGCTGCTCGGTCAGCGAGAGCAGGGGGAGGCCGAAGGTGCGGGTGGCATCGTCGTCTGCGGCCACGTTGTCGCCGGCCTGGAGCATCGTGATCTGGTCGCGCGTGACCGGCGTCGGGCCGGGAAGCGCCTCGAGTATGGCCGCGTTTGCGCGCATGAAGCCGAACGGCAGATGGATCTTCGGCCTGCGCTTTCCGAGCACGGCCTTGATCCGGTCGTAGAGCTCGTCCCAGGTGAGGACATCGGGGCCGCCGAGCTCGAACGTACGGTTGGCAGCATCGGGGACGTCGACCGACTTCGCGAAGTACGCGGCCACGTCCTCCACCCAGATCGGCTGGATCCGCTGCGTCCCCGGTCCGATCACCGGGATCGCCGGCGCATAGCGGACGAGCCGCATGAACGTCGGCAGCACGCCCCCGTCGGGGCCGAACACGAAGCTCGGCCGGAAGATCACGTGCTCGATACCGGACTCCTTCACCGTCCGCTCCATCTCCCACTTGGAGCGGAAGTACGGCACGAGCTCCTTCGTCTGCTCGCTCGTTCCGAGCGCACTCATCAGGACGAAGCGCCGAACGCCGGCCGTCTTCGACGCTGCGACCAGGTCACGCGTTCCCTGGGACATGATCCGCTCGAACTCCTCGGGCTTTCCGGCGATGATCGCGACGAGATGGATGACCGTGTCGCAGCCCTCGACCGCCCGCCGGAGGCTGTCGGCGTCCGTCACGTCGCCCTCCGCCAGCTTGCAGCCCCAGGCCCGCAGCTGTCCGGCGCGCTCGGGATTGCGAACGAGGCAGCGGACGGAGCGGTCCTCGGCCCGCAGGGCGTGGACGATCTTCGGCCCGACGAAGCCCGTCCCTCCGGTGACAAGAATCACCGTTCGATTCTACGATGCATTCGATGATCGCCCTGGCAGCCGCCGCGCCTCCGGTGACGACGGTCTCCCGCTCGGCGCTCGGCCGGCCCGGCAATTCGACACGCTTCGCGCGCAGCCCGTCCGAGCTCGTACATGGCAGTTCCGCTTCCTCAGCCCAGAGGGAAACAAGCCCGGCCGGATCTCGGTCTCCGCTGTCTGCCTGAAGGGACGCGCGCGCACGGTTCGCCGTTCGGTCTCGTCGCGCGACCGCGCCAAGGTCAGGCTGCGGTGCCCGGCGGGGTTCGACGCCGCAGGCCTGGGCTGGAATCATGGGCCGGCTCAGGACGCCTTCACCGGTCATCTGGGATGGGTGCTGCAGCGGGTCTCGATTGGATGGACGATCGCCGCCTCCGATCTCGCGGCGGAGGCTCGCAGTCCGTCGGGGCCTTTGAGCCTCTACGGTCGCTGCGTCTCTGGCCTACGAGGGAAATTGGTGACGGTCACGTTTCCCGGGCGTGTGCGAAGCGGCGAGAGCGTGAATATCCGGCGCTGCGCAAGGGGCTACCGCGCGATCGCCGGCGGCTTCTCGCTCTTCGCCGGGGGCGAGTTCTTCGACGGCTTTGCGGTCACCTCGTCGTTCTGGGGTCGCTGGTCCCTCTACGGGACCACCGGAACCGGGTCGCGCCCGGTGTCGTTCTCGCTCCTCTGTCTAGCTTCGAAAGTTCTGCCAGTACCTGCTCGGCGTCGGGCCCTGCTGCCCCTGGTACTTCGACCCGAGCTCGCCCGTGCCGTAGGGGCTCGCCGCCGCTTCTGAGAGCTGCATGAACGAGAGCTGGCCGATCTTCATCCCGTAGTAGATCGTGATCGGCAGATTGGCCACGTTCGAGAGCTCGAGCGTGACATGGCCGTCCCAGCCGGGGTCGATGAACCCGGCGGTGGAGTGAATCAGGAGCCCTAGTCTCCCCAGACTCGACTTGCCCTCGAGTCGGGCGACGAGATCGTCGGGTAGACGGATCCGCTCGAGCGACGAGCCGAGCACGAACTCGCCCGGATGGAGGATGAACGGCGTGTCGTCCTCGATCTCCTCGAGCTCGGTCAGGTCCTCCATCGGCTCCTTGACGTCGATGAACGGGTAGCGGGCGTTGCGGAAGACGCGGAAGTAGCGGTCGACGCGGACATCGACGCTCGAGGGCTGTAGCAGCGACGGATCGTAGGGCTCGATCTCGATCCGGCCCTCGTCGAGGAGTCGCGAGATCGTGCGATCTGAAAGGACCATCGGGGCGATTCTAGGGGTCCGCGCCTCGCTGGAACACCCTGCTACGGGCATACTTCATTTCCTCATGAGGGACGAGCTCTCGCCCGAGGCTCGCCGGGCGTTGCGCGCGCGGCACGAGCGCCGCCGAAAGATGTACATGCGGCGCAGGCTCGTCGCGCTCGGGACCCTCATCGGAATCGTGGCCGGCATCGCCGCCACCGTCGCAGCGCTCGCAGGCGGAAGCTCCGAGCCGCGGACGGCTGCCTCTGACAAGCCGAAGCCTGCGAAACGGAAGGAAACCCCGCGCCCGAAGGAGATCCGGGGAGTCCACGTGACCATGTCCCTCGCTGCGTTGAACGGGAAGATCGACGACTACCTCGCGCTCAGACAGCACGGGCTGAACACGCTCGAGGTCGACCTGAAAGACGAGAGCGGCCAGGTTGGTTTCGTCTCGCCGGAAGTGAAGCTTGCCCAGAAGCTCGGCGCCGCGCATCCCTACTACAACCCGTTCGAAGTCGCTGCAAAGGTGCACGCGAAGCACGTCTACCTGATCGGCCGCGTGGTCGTCTTCGAGGATCCGGTGCTCGCGGAGAAACGGCCGAGCTACGCGATCAAGAACCCGGACGGCTCTGTCTGGCACAACAACATCGGTCTGGGCTGGACGAACATGTACGACAAGCGCGTCTGGGAGTACAACGTCGACATCGGCAAGGCCGCCGCGAGGGCGGGCTTCGACGAGATCCAGTTCGACTACGTTCGCTTTCCGAGCGACGGCGACGTCTCGATCATCCAGTATCCGGGGAAGGTCAACGAGAAGATGGGGACGACGATCGGCCGGTTCGCCGAGTACGCCGCCGGCAAGCTCCATCCGCTCGGCGTGCGTGTCGGCGCGGACCTGTTCGGCCTGGCGGCGAACCACGATCTCGGGATCGGACAGGTGCCCCGGACGATCGGCAAGTACCTCGACACGATCTCGCCGATGGCCTATCCCTCCCATTACGGGCCGGGCGAGTACAACATCCCTGATCCGAACGCGGCGCCCGGCTCGATCGTCTTCCGGACGCTCAAGGATTTCCGGCGGGCGCTTCGCGGCCGGAAGGCGCAGATCGTGCCCTGGCTGCAGGACTTCTCGCTCGGCAAGACCTACACGTTCGAGGACGTGGCGGCCCAGGTGGATGCTGCCCGTCGCGCCGACGCTCGCGGCTTCCTGCTCTGGAACGCGGAGGGCCTCTACACGGCGAAGGCGCTCGCGCCTCCTCCGAAATCGCCCTACGGGGCGAGTCTCTCGACGACCCAGACCACGTCGTCCAACCGGTAGCGAAACCGGTCGTGCAGCCGGTTTTTGCGGTGCTGCCAGAACTCAAGTGACGACGGGCGCAACCTGAAGCCTCCCCAGGCCGGCGGTAACGGCACGTCACCCTTACCGTTCGCGGCGACGGCCTGCTCGTACAGCGCGTCGAGAGCCTCACGGCTCGGCACGGGCTGACTCTGCGGAGACGCCCAGGCGGCGAGACGGCTGCCGACCGGGCGGGTGTCGAAGTACGCCTGAGATTCTTCACGCGGGAGACGCTCGACCGTCCCCTCGACTCGTACCTGCCGGCCGAGCTCGTGCCAGTAGAAGACGAGCGCTGCATGAGGGTTCTCGGCGAGCTCGCGGCCCTTCCGGCTCTCGTACCCCGTGAAGAAGACGAAGCCTTCGCGCCCGTGCTCCTTGAGCAGCACCATGCGTGCCGACGGCTTGCCGTCGCGCGTCGCGGTCGCGAGCGTCATCGCCTCCGCGAGCTCGATCCCGGCGGCCTCGGCGTCTCGGAGCCAGGCCGCGAACTGCTCGAACGGATCGGCTGCCAGGTCGCTCTTCCGCAGCGTTCCGGCACGGGGATCCGACGCGGTCACGAGTCAACTCTACGCTCCGCCGGCTGCGATATCGTCCGGCTCATGGCGGTCACCAGGACCATCGACATTCGGACGGAGATCCCCGGCCCGCGCTCGAGCGAGATCCTCGCGCGCAAGGAGAAGGTCGTCGCCGAGCCGCTCTCGATCTACCTGCCCGTCGTGATCGACGAGGGGCGAGGCGCAACGATCAGGGACGTCGACGGCAATGTCTTCATCGACTTCACGGGCGGGGTCGGGTGCCTCAACGTCGGGCACTCGCATCCGCACGTCGTCGCCGCGGCCCAGGAGCAGCTCTCGCGCTTCAGCCACACCGACTTCACGATCGTCCCTTACGAGGTCTACGTCGAGCTGGCGGAGCGCCTGATCGGGCTCGCGCCGATCACGGGCCCGGCGAAAGCGGCGTTCTTCAACGCCGGCACCGAGGCAGTCGAGAACGCGGTCAAGTTCGCCCGCTCCTACACGAAGCGCCAGGCGGTGATCGGATTCGAGGGCGCCTTCCACGGACGGACGCTGCTGTCGATGACGCTGACGTCGAAGACGCACCCGTACAAGGCCGGCCTCGGGCCGTTCGCTCCCGAGGTCTACCGCGTTCCCTTCCCGCACAGCTACCGCGGCCCGGACCCGCAGACTGCGCTCGCCGCTCTCGAGCGCGCGCTGCTGACCCAGGTCGCCGCGGAGAGCGTGGCTGCGATCGTGGTCGAGCCTGTGCTCGGCGAGGGCGGCTTCGTGGTCGCGCCGGAGGAATTTCTCGTCGGCGTGCGGAGGATCTGCGACGAGCACGGAATCGTGCTCGTGGTCGACGAGGTGCAGACCGGCTTCGGCCGCACCGGAAAGATGTGGGCGATCGAGCACTACGGGATCGAGCCGGATCTGATGACGATCGCCAAGTCGATCGCCGCCGGGCTTCCGCTCTCGGGCGTGATCGGGCGCGCCGAGATCATGGACGCGCCTCCCGACTCGGCGATCGGCGGAACCTACGTCGGCAATCCCGTCGCGCAGGCCGCGGCGCTCGCCGTGCTCGACGTGTTCGCCGACGAGGGGCTCGTCGAACGCGCCGCATCGCTTGGCGAGACGATCCGCGGGCGGATGGAGTCCTGGCAGGAGCGGTTCGACGCGATCGGGGACGTGCGCGGGCTCGGGATGATGCTCGCGATCGAGCTCGTCTCCGACCGCGGGAGCAAAGAGCCCGCGCCCGAGGTCGCGACTGCGATCGCCGAGGAGGCCGCCCGCAGGGGCCTCTTGCTGCTCAAGTCCGGGATCTACTCGAACTGCATCCGGGTGCTCGCACCGCTCGTCCTGACCGACGCCGAGCTCGACGAGGCGCTCGACGTCTGGGAAGAATCGCTGTCAGCGGCGCTTAATTAGCGCCACATAGGGAAAATGGGCTTCGCCGTGGTCGGCGAAGTCATCGGTGGGCGCTACGAGCTCGAGGAGCTCGTCGGAACGGGCGGGATGTCCAACGTCTACCGCGCGCACGACCGGCTGCTCGAGCGCACCGTCGCGCTCAAGCTCCTCCACGACCGCTACTCCGGCGACAGCGACTACGTAGAGCGTTTCCGGCGCGAAGCGCGAGCGGCCGCGCAGCTCAGCCATCCCAACATCGTCACGGTCATCGACCGCGGCGAGCAGGACGGGCGGCAGTTCATCGTCTTCGAGCACATCGACGGGGACAATCTGAAGCAGGTCGTGCAGAAGTCCGGGCCGTTGCCGATCGGCCAGGCGCTCGACGGGCGCGCACTCTCTTTCGCCCATGAGCACGGCCTCGTCCACCGCGACGTCAAGCCGCAAAACGTGCTCCTGAACGGCGACGGCCGCGCCAAGGTGACCGACTTCGGAATCGCGCGCACCGTCGACGTCGACGAGGTGACGCTGACCGGCGTCGTACTGGGGACGAGCCACTACATCTCTCCAGAGCAGGCGCGCGGAGAGCACGTGGGCGCCGAGAGCGATGTCTACTCGCTCGGCGCGGTGCTGTACGAGCTGCTCACCGGAGAGGTTCCGTTTCCCGGCGACAACTTCGTCACGGTCGCGATGCGCCACCTGCGGGAGCCGCCGCCGAGCGTGCTCGAGAAGCGTCCGGAAGTCCCACTCCGGGTGGTCGCGGCGGTCGAGCGGGCGCTGGAGAAAGATCCGGCGGCTCGCTTCGGCTCGATGGACGAGTTCGCCGACGAGCTGCAGACGTGTCTCGATCAGCTTGGCGAGGAAGGCGAGCACGAGCCGACGATGATCGTCCGCAGCCCGGTCGTCCGCGAGAGCGCGCCGACCTGCCGGCGCGCGAGGAGGTCGGTCTGGCCGCTCGTCGTCCTGCTTGCCGGGCTGGCGATCGCGGCGATCGTTGCGGGGGTGTTCCTGGTTCGCGGCTCCTCGAGCGGTGGAAAGAAGCACGGGGGAGCCACGCCGCCGGCGCATGTCAGCGCGGTTGCGACCTTCGACCCCTACGGAGACCAGCAGGAGCACGACGAGTTGATCGCGAAGGCCACCGACGGCAACCGCTCGACGTACTGGGAGACCGAGAGCTACAACGACGTCAACTTCGGTGGGCTGAAGCCCGGCGTCGGGCTCGTGCTCGACCCGGGGAAGTCGAGGCCCAAGTCGATCACCATCCAGAGCGAGAGTCCGGGTTTCCAGGCGCAGATCAAAGCGGGCGCGAGCAGGACCGGGCCGTTCCATCCCGTCTCCGCTTCGATGACCGTTGGGTCGACCACGACCTTCGAGCTGAAGACGACTCCGCCCTCGCGCTACTTCTCGGTCTGGATCACACAGCTGCCTTCCGGCGACATGGCGCTCATCAACGAAGTGAAGGCGGGCTAGGCCAATGGCGACCTGCGCGTCTTGCGGGACTGATCTTCCCGCTGAGGCGCGCTTCTGCCCGGGGTGCGCCGCGCCGGTCGAGGCGCCCCCTCACCGGGACATCCTCGGGATCTCAGCGTAGAACACCGGCGAACGTTGGCACGGTCACGTGTCGAATCCTCGGGGACAGCGGCCAGGTCATCTCGGAGGCACCTCAAATGGCGCGTACGTGATCGCGACTTGCGCTGGCACTGCCGATAGCTATCCGCTGCGCTGACTAGCCCGGCGGGGCTACGACCAGAACTCGTCCCAAGCGTAGAGATCGTGAAAGTGCTCCCGACCGTCAGTAATCCGGCCGTCCTTGAGCTGGAAGACAATACAGTTGCCAACATCCAGGTGCTTGCCGTCTCGCTCCGCGCTGCTGCGCTGGATGCCGACCACGCGGTCGTCATCATCTGCAAGCAAGTGCTTCAGTTCGGCCCGGAAGGTGCCCCCTGTCTCCTGCCCCAGCCGGCCGAAGTAGGCGAAAGTCGCCTCGCGGCCCTGGTAGTCGTTGGCCAGCGAGCTCCGCCCCGGCAAGTGCCACACAGCGCTCTCGTCGAAGGTCTCGGTGAGCGTCTTCATGTCGGCCGAGTTGAAGGCCTCGTAAGCGCGCCGCATGATCGCTGCGTTTTCATCTGCTCTCATCGTTTTCCTCCCACTGGCTGCTATCAGAACGGGTGCGACGATACCACCCTCCCGCTGAGGAGTTGTCAAGACCTGTGGATCGGTTTCTTCAAGGCACCGACGAGCTCAGGCGAGATGGCCTTGCGCTGGACCGCGGCCGGGATGCTCGAAGCCGAACAACAGTTCCGACGGATCATCGGCTACAAGCACCTCGCCACCCTCGTCGCCGCGATTGAAAACGACCTCATACCCACCAGCGAGGAGCCCGCCACCGACGATATGCTCGTCAACGCCTGAGCACCACCGGGGCCGCCGTCACCAAGTTCCACGGCGAACGGGAGTGCGCCCAGTGTTTGGAGGTGGTTGATCGAGTGACCTGATCCGAACGTAAGCTCGTCGTCGCCAGCCGGTGCGAGTCCGGCCCGGGTAGCTGCCAGGAGGCCCGGTAGCAGGCCGGCGGCTCGGCCTGGAAACGGGCCGGGTCGAAGCCCAGCGTCGAAAGCCCTTCAGGGGGAGCGACTGAGCGGTCCGCAGCATGAAGCGAAGCCTGCCGCGCCGTGAGCGTGGCCCGCCGCAAGGCGGGAGAGAGGAAGAGCCGAGCCCAGTCCCTCAGGGCGAAGGCCACGGAAGGGGTGAAGAGCCTGGAAGCGCAGCCCCGAGGAACTTCCCGGCGTAGGGGGCGCGGAACGCTCAGAAGGTGGCGGCGGGAACTGGGGAGGCCCTCCCCGGCCCGGCGGGCTGCGGGAACAACCGCTGGAGCGTGGCGCCCTATAAGCGGCGACGAGCCGTGAAGCGGGCGGCCTGCCGGGAGGGCGTCGGAGGCGGCCGTAGTACCGCTTGAGCCGGGTCGGACAACAGAACCGCCGGCGATGGGAAGGGCCGCTGCTTCGTCCACGCGTGTCGCGTGCAGGGAAAGGCTGGTGAGTGCCCTCGTGGCTAGCCCCACCGGGAAAGACAGAGTCCGAGAACTGCAACGAGCGCTCTACCGGGCGGCCAAGGCGGTTCCCGCGACCGATCTGGGGTTGGCGGGAACGACCGAATGCCGCCGGTGAAGGACGTCGGTGAGCCGGGTGCGGGAGAACCGCACGCCCGGTTCGATGGGGGGCGGGAGGAGACCAGCGCCAGTCGGCTGCTGCCGTGCGGTGTCAGGCGCCTCTCGCCTACCCGACCATCCTCTCGGAACGGGGCATGGCCTTCGTGCCAGGGGTGTGAAAGGTTGCCTCGCGGGTGTCTGAGATGGGCGGTGGAGGTCAGGATGTCGTTTCTCGGCCCCTGAGATTTGTCCAAATGGACAGGCGAGGCGGCCCCGGTCGCCCCCGGTCCGAAAGGCCTCGGAGAGGTCGCTAGAAGCGGAGCTTCGAGCGCCGCTCGTGGCGCTCGAGCGCGAGCTGGACTAGCCGGTCGAGCAGCTCCGGGTACGAGATTCCCGAGGCCTCGAACAGCTTCGCGTACACGCTCGTGGCGGTGAACCCCGGGATCGTGTTCAGCTCGTTCACGACCACCTCGCCGCTGTCGCGGACGAAGAAGTCGACGCGCGCCATGCCCTCGCACTCGCTGGCGACGAACGAACGAACGGCCAGCTCCTGGACACGGGCAATCGCCGACTGCGCGATCCGCGGCGGGACGATCAGGTCCATGCCGCCTTCGTCGTACTTGGCCGAGAAGTCGTACCAGTCGACGCCGGTGAAGCCGTGCGACACGATCTCACCTGGGAGCGACGCGATCGGGTTGTCACGGTTGCCGAGCACGCTGCACTCGACCTCGACGCCCGGCACGAACTCCTCGACGAGCACCTTCTCGTCGTGCTCGAACGCGAGTGCCACGCCCTCTTCGAGCTCCTCCGGGGAGAACGCCTTCGTGATTCCGACCGACGACCCGAGCCGCGCGGGCTTGACGAACACCGGGAAGCCGAACGGATTCTCGAGCGGGTCGCCCGGCCTGAGCGTCACGTTTCGCGCGACGGGAACGTCGTGATCGCGCATCACCGACTTGAAGAGGTCCTTGTCCATGCAGAGTGCGGAGGCCGTCACGCCGGCGCCGACGTAGGGCACGCCGGCCAGCTCGAGCAGCCCCTGAACGGTGCCGTCCTCGCCGAACGGCCCGTGCAGGATCGGAAGGACGACGTCGACCTCTCCCAGCGTTGCCGGGACGGACGCAGTCGGAACCGGCAGCGTCTCGGCCGCGCTTGCACCTTCGAGCGCGCGAGGGTCGCCGCTTCCGAGCGCCCAGCGGCCCTCGCGGTCGATCGCAACCGTCACGGCCTCGTAGCGCTCCGGATCGAGCGCATCCAGCACCGAGCGGGCGGAGGCGAGCGAAATCGCGTGCTCGCTCGAGCGCCCGCCCATCACGACCGCGACGCGAACCCTCCCGTTCCGTCTGCTCACGGAGACACCGACGTGGTTGTCGTGTCGGTCGGCGTCGTGGGAGTGGTGGGAGTCGTGGGCGTCGTGTCGGTCGGCTGCTGCACGAGCACCCCCACGATGATCGTCACGGTCGACCCGACGGACGCCTGCTTGCCGCCGCGAGGAATCTGGCCGAGGACGATCCCGTCTTCGGCCGGATTGATCGTGTCCTTGTTCTGCACCGAGACCTGGAAGCCGGCCGACCTGAGCGTCGCCGTCGCGGTGTCCTGGTCGAGGTCTGTGACGTCCGGGATGGCGGTGGTCGACGGCCCCTTCGAGACCTTGAGCGTGACCGTCGATCCCTTGGGCTGGACCGTGTTCGGACCGGGGTTCTGGTCGACGACGGTCTCGGCGGGCGAGCTCGACTCTACATCGATCCGGCGAACCGCGAAGCCTGCGGCCTGAAGCTCCGTGAGCGCATCTCCGTAGGACTTCCCGACCACCGACGGCACCCCCACGGGCTGCGGCCCGCTGGCGACGTTGATCCGCACGACGCTGTTCTCCTTCACGCGCGCGCCCGGGCCCGGGTCCTGGGCGACCACCGTGCCCTCCGGCTGGCTCGACGGGACCGTGTGCGTGTTCCAGCGCAGATGTCGCGTCTGAAGTAACGACGTCGCCTCGGATTCCGATTTTCCGACCACGTCCGGAACCGTCACCTTCGGCGCGCCTTGCGACACGAAAATCGTGACGACGTTCCCACGCGGAATCTTGTCGCCGCCCCCGGGGTTCTGGTCGTAGACCTTCCCGCGCGGGAAGTCCAGGTTGTGCTTCCGGATCACCTTCGCTCTCAGTCCCGCCTCGTCGATGTTCTGGACCGCGAGCCGCTCCACCTGGCTCTCGACGAAGGGAACGCTGACGAGCTTGCTGGCTCCCAGCTGATCCTGGAGCTTCGTGTACACGTACCAGCCGCCGACGCCGGCCGCGATCAACAGCAGCAGCGCGAGCAGCCACGGCCAGCGGGGACGCCTCCTCATCGGCTCCTCGTAATCGACATACGGAGGACGACGGTACGCCCCGCTCGTGACGACAGGCGCCCGCCGGACGGCAGTTGCGTCGATTCCGGATCCCGACAGCACTGCCGTCGCGGCGTCCGCAGTGTCGTCGCTGACCCGCAGCCCTTGCTCGATCCGCGCCAGCTCTGCATCCATCTCCTCGGCGGTCTGGTATCGCTCGTCGGGGTCCTTGGCGAGGGCGCGCACCACAGCCAGGTCGAGCCCACGCCCGACCTCGGGCCGTTTCTTCGAGGGCAGTTGCGGGACCGCCGACAGGTGCTTCATCGCGATCTCGACCGGGGTGTCGCCGGTGAACGGCACCGACCCGGTCAGCAGCTCGTACAGCAGCACGCCCACCGAGTAGATGTCGGAGCGCTGGTCGACCGGCGCGCCTCTCGCCTGCTCGGGCGAGAGGTACTGCGCCGTTCCGATGATCGAGCCGGCCTCGGTCATCTGGCTCGACCCCGAGCGGGCGATCCCGAAGTCGGTCACCTTGACGTGACCGCCCGAGTCGACGAGGACGTTGTGCGGCTTGATGTCCCGGTGGACGAGCCCGTGATTGTGCGCGAAGGCGAGCCCCGCGAGGACCTGGCGGGTGTAGCCGACGGCGATCCGGACCGGCGGCGTCCCGAACCGGACGAGCAGCTCCTTGAGCGTGCGCCCGTCCAGGTACTCCATCGCGATGTAGTAGGTGCCCTCCGCCTCGCCGCGGTCGTAGATCGAGACGATGTTCGGGTGCGAGAGCGAGGCGGCGTTCTTGGCCTCGCGCCGGAAGCGCTCGACGAACTGCTCGTCGCTCGCGTGGCGCTCGTCCAGGATCTTGATCGCGACCCGGCGCCCGAGCTCCTGATCCTCGGCGAGGTATACGTTCGCCATCCCGCCGGTCCCCAGCTTGCGGACGATGCGGTACCGCCCGTCGAAGAGGGTGTCGATCAGGGTGTCGGATACCGCCATTCGTACAGGTTAGGAGTTCGACGGGACTGCGAGGAGGGCCTGCAACACCGTCCTTGCGATTGGCGCCGCCGTCGAGCCGCCGAAGCCGGTCTGGTTCTGGAGCACGACCGCGACCGCAAAGCGCGGGTGATCGGCCGGGGCGAAGCAGATGAACCAGGTCGTGTTGATGCCCGAGTTGCCCGTCTCCGCCGTCCCGGTCTTTCCGGCGACCCGGACGCCCGGGATTGCCGCCTCCGTTCCGGTTCCGCCCGTCACGACCGCCTGCATCATCGAGTTCAGCTCGGCAGCGGTCTGCGGCTTGATCGCGCGGCCGAGCTCGCTCGGCGAAGTGCGCGTCACGAGCGAGCCGTTCGGCTGCGCGATCCGATCGACGACGTAGGGCTTCATCACGACTCCGCGGTTGGCGACTCCGGCGGCGACCATCGCCATCTGGAGCGGGGTTACGCGCAGACGCTCCTGCCCGAACGCAAGCCGGCCGGGGTCAACCTGGTTGTCGTGTTGCGGGAAGAACAGGCGCCCGTTCTTTCCAAAGAGGCCGCTCGGGGAGCGCTCGTTCGAGGGCGTCTCGAGGGGCGGCAGCGAGTAAAAGCCGAAGCGCTTCGCATAGTCCAGGATCGTGCGGCCGCCGAGGGCGATGCCGACCTTGCAGAAGACGGAGTTGACCGAGTGCTCGAGAGCGGTGAAGAAGCTCAGGGTTCCGAATTGCTCCGGGCTCTCCGGGTCGCCGGCGTTGCGGATCCTCTTCCCGTACTCGATGCAGTAGCCGGGGTCCGAGAACTGCGACGACGGCGTGAACTTGCCGGTGTCGAGCGCGGCGGCCGCCGTCACGACCTTGAAGCTCGAGCCCGGGGTGTAGAGGCCGGCCGTCCCGCGGTTGACGAGCGGGGAAGCGGGCCGGCAGTGGGCCTTGATCTTGGAGATCGCGCTGAAGTCCTTCTCTGCGAGGTTCGCGTTGTAGGTCGGGCTGGAGGCGAGCACGAGCACCTTCCCGGTCGACGGCTCGAGCGCCGCGACCGAACCGCACTGCGAGCCGAGCGCGTTCAGCGCCACCCGCTGGGCGTGGGCATTGATCGTGAGGAAGACGTTGTTTCCGGTGATTGTCGCGCCCTTCAGGCGGTCGACGGTCGTGCGGAGTACCGTGTTCAGGTTCGAGTTCGTCCCGGTCAGGTAGTCGTTCAGCGACTGCTCGAGCCCTGTGCGCGATCGCACCTGCGTCGAGTAGCCCACCGTCTGGGCGACCAGCCCCCTCGTCGGGTAGCGTCGAAAGTAGAGGGTCTGGCCGTTGACCTTGCGACGCACGTTCGTCGCGAAGATGAGCTTTCCGCCCGGGCCGAAGAACTTCCCGCGCTTGACCGTGAACTGGGCGACGCGCTGGATCGCGTTGTCCTGCTTGGCGGCCAGCTCGCCGGATTTCCAGGTCTGCCAGTAGGTGGTGCCGAGGATCAGCGCCACCAGCAGGACGAGCGAGAAGGTCGCGATCTGGCTGACCTGGCGGTTCACGCGGGCTCCCTCTGGGCGTTCGCGCGGTTCGAGACCAGCAACAGCAGCGCGAGCAGGATGAAGTTTGCGACCACGCTCGAGCCGCCGTAGCTCACGAAGGGGAGCGTGATCCCGGTCAGCGGAATCAGCCGCAAGATCCCGCCGACGATGATGAACGTCTGCACCGCGAAGCCGACGGTGAGCCCGGCGGCGAGCAGCTTGGAGAACCCGTCACTCGCGAGCAGGGAGATCCGGAAACCGCGCGCGACGAAGAGCATGTAGACGAGCACGAGGGCCGAGACGCCGATCAGCCCGACCTCTTGGGCGAGCGCGGAGTAGATGAAGTCAGTGTTCAGGTACGGGATCAGGTCGGTCCCGCTCGTGGTCGAGAACGTCCCCTTGCCGAAGCCCGTGCCTCCGAAGTGGCCGTTCGCGATCGAGTAGAGCGACTTCGTAATCTGGTAGCCGGCGCAGTCCTGGCGCAGCTCCAGCTTGCCGTTCTGAGCGCAGTAGACGGCGTGGTCGGTCCAGGGGTGGAGCCAGATCGTGACGCGCTCGCGGACGCGGGAAACGAGCTCGTAAGCGGCGATTGCACCGCCCAGGAAGAGCACCCCGCCGATCCCGACGAACAGGACGCGGGCGGTCGCGATATACAGCATCGCGAGGAAGATCCCGAAGAAGAGCAGCGCGCTTCCGAGGTCGCCGGTCTCGACCAGCACGAGCATCGCTCCGCCCCAGATCAAGAGCAGCGGGCCGAAGTCCTTGGGCCGTCCCTGGGCAAGCACCTCCCTCTTCTCGCGCAAGTAGCCGGCGAGGAAGAGGATCAGCATGACCTTCGCGAACTCGCCCGGCTGGAACTGCAGCGGGCCGAGCTTGACCCACAGCCTCGCGCCGTTGATCGTCGCACCGATGCCCGGCAGCGCCGGCAGGACGAGCAGCCCGACGGCAGTCAGCCCGCAGATGTAGCGGTAGCTCTCGAGACGGCGGTAATCCCGTCCCAGCACGAGCAGCGTCAGCGCGAAGAGCCCAACGCCGATCACGACCCAAAGCCCCTGTCTGAATGCATCGCTCGGGCCGAGCCGGTAGATCTCCGTCACCCCGACCGCGGTGAGGAGGCCCGCCATCGGCAGCAGGAATGGGTCGGCATAGGGGACGGTGATCCGGGCGATCACATGCGCGATCAGGTAGAGCCCGAGGAAGATCCCCGCGTACGAGAGCGAGGCGGTGGAGATCACCGACTGCCGGGCGATGTAGACGCTGGCGAAACCGACTACGGTGAGAGCGCCGACCCCGATGAGCGAGAGCAACTCTCTATTGCGTGCGCTTATGGAAAGATCTCCTGCTCATAACGTTTTACCGCATCCCGCGCTGAACCGTAGCTGTGCAGATCGTGGTCGAAGAGCTGCTTCCGCTCGCTCTGCGTGAGCTGCGCCGCCAGCAGCGAACTGACGTAGACGGTGCGGTACAAGTGGATTCCTCCGATGTCGTACGGCACGCCCTGGTACACGGCGAGATGACCGTCCTTCTGGGCGCCGACGAAGTGGGTCTTGGAAAGCCCGAACACGGCTAAACCGATCACGACCAGGACGACCACGCCTGAGGCGATCAAGTAGAGGCGACGACGTGAGCGCTTCCTCTTCGTGGGTCGCTCGACGGTCTCAGGCGCGTCGCCGTCGACCGCCCAATCGTCGACCCGCTCGGTGTCGATCACCGGCACGCCCTCGAGCCCCGAGAGCGTGTCCTGGTCGTCCTCCTCGTCTTCGTCCTCGGGCTGGGCGGGGACCGCGTGCTCGGCCGTGCGATCGGCGGCCTCGGAGATCTCGAACAGGAGCACGGTGATGTTGTCCTCGCCTCCGCTCCGGTTCGCGGCCTTGATCAGTGTCCGGGCGGCCTTCTCGAGGTTGCCCTGACGCTTTTCGACGATCTCGAGGATCGCCTTGTCCTCGACCATGGACGTGAGGCCGTCCGAGCAGAGCATGAACACGTCGCCGTCGCGCGTATCGACGGTGAAGGCATCCACGTCGACGTCCGGATCGGTCCCGAGCGCCCTCGTGATCACGGAGCGCTGCGGGTGGGTCTCGGCCTCCTCCTCGGAGAGCTTCCCGGCCCGCGTCAGCTCGGCGACCAGCGAATGGTCCTCGGTGATCTGCTCGAGGACGCCGTCGCGGATCATGTACGCGCGGGAGTCGCCCACATGGCCGATCGTGACCCTCGCGTCTCCGACAAGCGCAAGGGTCAGCGTCGTCCCCATCCCGGAGAGCGCGGCGTCCTCTCTGGAGCGCTCGTAAACGCGCCTGTTCGCCTCCTGGATCAGCGAGACCACCCGTTCTTCGCTGCTCCCTGGCTCGCCGGCGTGCTCCTGCAGCGCCGCCGCTGCCAGTCCCGAGGCAACCTCGCCCGCCTGCGCTCCGCCCATCCCGTCGGCGATCGCGAACAGGGGAGGCTCGCAGACGAATGCGTCCTCGTTGTGGCGGCGCTTGCGCCCGGTATCGCTGAGGCTGACTACTTGGTTGAGATTCATCGCTCGAATCTGAAATCGGTTTCGCCGATTCTGATCACATCTCCCGAGTCGAGTCGTTTGGGTCGCTTCAGCTTGACTCCGTTCAGGTAGGTGCCGTTCGTCGAACCGGCATCTTCGAGCCAGACGCCGTCTCGGCGCGGTTCGAACCGTGCGTGGCTCGACGAGGCGAACTTGTCGCCCGGGAGCAGAATGTCGTTGTGCCCGTCTCTGCCCACCGTGACCGCGACCGAGTCGAGTGGAATATCGCTGCCTTCGTCGAGCGCCGGGCTCTTGACAACGACCAGCCGCCCGATCTTTTTCGCCGCCTCGATCCGGAGCTCGCGAGCCTGCTCGGGGGTCAGCAGCATGCTGTCCTCGGGAACGGCTTGCGGCGCCCGGACCTCCCGGCTGGCCGTCCGGACGATGCGCCAGATGAAGAGATAGAGCAGGACGAGGAACGCGATCTTGAGCCCGAGCAGAACCTCTTCGATCTGGACAGAGCCGGCTGCGATCACGCGGGTATGCGTTCGAAGACGAGCTCGGTCGAGCCGAGGACGATCGTGTCGCCGTCCTCGAGCTTTGCGCGCCTCACTCGCCGCCCGTTGAGTTCGGTGCCGTTCGTGGAGTCGAGATCGACGACGAAGTGGGACGAGCCCTCCTGTCGCACTTCCGCATGACGGCGCGACACGTTCGGGTCCGTGAGGCGGATGTCGCAGTCCCGCGACCGGCCGATCGCCAGCCGCCCGCGCTCGAACGTGTACTCCGAGGCGCCGACCCGCAGGATCGGTGCGTCGAGCGCAGGCACCGGCTCGGGCTCGACGGGCGCGATGGGCTCGACCGGTTCCGGCTCCGGCTTGTAGATCATGGTCGCTCCGGGCTGGGTCTGCGAGCGAGGCTCGCCGGGCTCGGTTCGCCGGTCCTCGCGCTGCACCATCCTGGTCGCGATCCCGAACTCTCCCACCGCCAGGTCGGCGTCGGTCTCCATCACCACGCCGGGAGAGGAGAGCAGCTCGTACTCCTCGCGGCGCGCGTGCTGGCCCAGGTAGTCCTGAAGCTCGCCGAGCAGAGAGTCCTCGTAGCCCTCGAACTGCTCGCGATCCGAAGGAGAGAGGTAGAGGGTGTACTCGTTGGGGACGTACACGCGCGAGACCGAGATCGTGCGGTTGTCGTCCATCTCCTTCGCGAGCTTGCGCGCGAGCTCGACCGGCTGGACTTGGGCGCGGAAGGCGCGGCCGAAGACCCCCTCGAACAGGCCTTCGATCTTTTGCTCGATTGCGCGCAGAACGGTCACTGGCCTGGCCCGGAGCTCCGGCTCCGGAAGGTTCAGTCTAGATGGTTGAGGCGCGGTGAAAGGGCGGCTCCGCGCGGGAGCAGCGAGCTCCTTCGCTCCCAGAGGACGAGAGCGATGCACGTTGCCCAAGCCGTCACCACGGTCGGGATCGGATCGGCGTGCGGCGCGGCCAGCACGGAGCCTGCGATCAGCGCCGCACCGAAGATCGCGATCGCCCACAGGCTGCGCCTGCGCGCAAGCGGCAGCAGTGCCGCCGCCGCTGCGAGTACGAGAGCTTCGAGTGCCAGGGTCGGGTGAGCGAACAGGGCGTGACCGAGGACCGAGGCCGAATGGACCGGACTGCGCTCTCCATCGAGCCCGAGTGAGCCGGCCTGGCCGGAGGCGAAGGGCAGGGCGACGTGCTGCAGTCCGGCCACGATTCCGGCCATCAGCACCGCCGTTCCGGCCTGGAGCGCCCGTCGAGCGCCGTTTCGAACCGGCTGGAGCGCGAGCGGGAGCAGCCCGAGCGCGCCGATCGGCGCCAGCAGCGGGCCGAGGGCGAAGGCAAACCCCGTGCGGGGATCCCGCAGATGGAGAGCGAACCAGACGGCCGCAAGCCCCCCGTACACGAGCGCCAGCCCCATCGAGACGTTGCCGAGCGGAAAGACCGGCACGAAGAGGGCGAGCGCCAGCCCACCCCGGGGGCTGAACGCCGTGAGCACCGCGGCGAGGAGCGCCAGTCCGACCGGCCAGGCGGTCGGATAGAAGGAAAGGGTCGAAGCCGTCCAGCCCGCGAACAATGCGGCGAGCAGGGCAGGGATGATCCGGGCGGCAGGGCTCACGGCCGATTCCGCCGGCCGGATCGCGCGCGGCGCCGGCGCCGGAGCGGCCTTCTTCGCCAGCCGCAATCGCTTTGCCAGCTCGCCCGCAGGCGGCCGGCGCATCGGGTCAGGGTCGAGTGCGCGCGCAACGGCTGCCACGAGTGGCTTCGGCAGGTCGGGCCGCGCCTTCTCGAGCGGAGGTGCTCCCGCCTCGATCTTCTTCGAGGTCGCGATCAGCGAGGGGGCCCAGAAGGGGTGCCGACCTGCGAGCGACTCCCACAGCATCACTCCGACCGACCAGACGTCGCTCGCCGGGGAAGCCGCTTCACCTCGCAGCCGTTCGGGCGCGATGTACGCGAGCGTTCCGGGGACGTCGCCGACGGCCGTCAGCGTGTCCGCCTGTGCGAAACGGGCGAGCCCGAAGTCGAGCAGACGAACCGAGATCTCGGGTGAGTCCTCGAGCAGGACGTTCGCGGGCTTGACGTCGCGGTGGACGATCCCGCGGCTGTGGGCGTGGGCGAGCCCCTCGAGCACCTGTGCCGCCGCTTCGACCGACCCGCCGTCGGAGAGCTTCCCGGCCCGCGTCGCCTCACGCAGCGTCGACCCCGGCACGTACTCGTACGCGATGTAGACGTGCCTTCCGTCGCCGGAATGCTCGTAGATCCGCTGGCAGCGCGGGTGCCGTAGGCGCGCCGCTGCGCCCGCCTCGCGCTCTGCGCGGTCGCCGGCCTTGCCCTCCCGGGCGACGATCTTCAGTGCGACTTCGAGCCCGGTCCGCTCGTCGCGCGCCAGCCAGACCGAGCCCGAGCTTCCGCTCCCGAGGGGCTTCAGCGGCCGGTACCGGCCGAGGATAAGTTCACTGGAGGTAAGTGCGGCGGTCGCTCGTTCCATCCGTCCCGTCGGGTTTGGCCGCGGAGCCTCATACTCCTTTACCGGCCGGACGAAGCGGTAAGGTGAGCCGCCCGTGCCGGGCTCGAAGCGATGACTGAACGCGACGACGATCTCGATTTTGAGTTCTTCGAGGAGCCCGCGACCGAGGAGGCCGCAGCGACTCAGCGTTTCCGGCGCGTCCCCCGCCCGCCGGTTAGGCCGCCGACACGCCCGCCGGCCGGAGTCACCCCGCTTCTTCGACTCGTCGGCCTGATCGCGGTTGCGATCCTGATCATCGTCCTGCTCGTCTTCTGGATTCAGAGCTGCCAGGGATCGAGCAAGCACAGCTCGTTCGCGAGCTACATGAGCAAGGTCTCCGAGGTCGCCTCGGCTTCGGACGCCATCGGGAAGGAGTTCGGGACGTTGCTGACCACGCCTGGGATCAAAGAGAGCGATCTCGAGTCCCGCCTGAACGGCCTCGCTCAGCGCGAGCAGCAGGTCGTTGCCACAGCGCAGGGAATCAGTCCTCCGGGGCAGCTTCGCGACGAGCAGCGCGCGGTCGTCGAGGCGCTCCAGTTCCGCGTCAGCGGCCTGCGGGGGCTCGAGAATGCCTTCCGCCAGACGTTCGACTTCAAGAGTGCCGACGAGGCGGCAGTCGCTCTTGCGTCCCAGGCGCAGCGCCTACTCGCAAGCGACGTGATCTGGGACGACCTGTTCAAGACGCCCTCGACCGAAGTGCTGAGGAACGAGGGAATCTCCGGGGTCGCGGTTCCGGATTCGACGTTCCTCCCAGCCGCCGATCTCGCCAGTTCGGCGGCGATGAAGCCGATCTGGGAACGCCTGCAGGGAGCCGCCTCGGGCGGAACGCCCGGCGGGGTCCACGGAAGCGGGATCGAATCGGTGAAGGTGCTCCCGTCGGGAGCCGAGCTGTCGCAGGACACCGAGAGGACGATCACCGTCACGCAGAATCTCGCCTTCGAGGTGGCCGTCAAGGACACGGGCGATTCCCAGGAGGTCGGGCTGAAGGTCCATCTCACGATTCGGAGGACCCCCTCACCGATCGTGAAGATGGAGACGATCGACCTGATCAACCCGGGCGAGACCAAGACAGTCGTGTTCCGCGACCTTGGCTCGCCCCCGTTCGAGAAGACCGTGGTGAAGGTGGACGTGGACCCCGTGGCGGGCGAAGAGAGAAAGGCCAATAACACCGCCGAGTACCCCGTGATCTTTACCTTGACCTCGCCGTGAGCGTCTCGAGCTCGACGGCGGCCTGGGTCGCGATCGGGGCGAGCTGCGCGGGCGGCATCGGGCTGGTGCTGGCCGCGCTCTCGTGGCTGCGCCTGCGGCACGTTCGCGCGGCTCAGAACGTGCTCCTCGGCGGAGGAAAGGCCGACCTCGTCGACTTCGCCGTTTCGCTTCAGGCCCGGATCGACGATCTTCACCGCGCCGTCGACGAGGTCGCAGCCGGGCTGACGCGTCTCGATCAGCGAATCGACGGCTCCATCGCGAAGACCTCGATCGTCCGCTACGACGCCTACAAGGACACCGGCGGGCACCAGTCGGCGTCGGTCGCGCTACTCGACGGCGGCCGGTCGGGGATCGTCCTCAGCGCAATCCAGGGCCGCGACTACGCGCGGATCTACATGAAGGAGCTCGAGCGCGGTCGCCCGTCCGTGGCGCTGTCGCCGGAGGAGATGGAGGCCGTCGAACGAGCGATGGCCCGTTAGCTCCGTTCGCTAGATTTTCCAATCGTGAAGCAGGTTCTCGTCCTGAATGCAAGCTACGAGCCGCTGAACGTCACCACGGTTCGGCGTGCGCACGTGCTCGTGTTCAAGGGCAAGGCCGAGGTTCTCGAGCAGCTCGAGGAGCCGCTCCGCTCGGCAAGCGACACGTATCCCTGGCCGCACGTGATCCGGCTCGTCAGGTACGTGCGGGTGCCGAGGGCGATCCAGCGCAAGATTTCGCGGCGCGCTCTCTTCGCGCGCGACAACTGGCGTTGCGTGTACTGCGGCACGACGGCCGGCCGGCTGACACTCGACCACGTCGTGCCCCGGAGCCGCGGAGGCGATTCCGTCTGGGAGAACGTCGTCACGTCGTGCGCACCCTGCAATCTCCGCAAGGGAAACCGCCTGCCCGAGGAAGTGGCGATGGTGCTCCACTACCAGCCGAAGCCGCCCACGCCCGTGCTCTTCATCCGCCTGGCCGCCCCGCGGATCCCGGACGGCTGGCAGCCGTACCTCAAGGCATTCGGCGCAGCTGCCTGAGCCGACGCCGGCTCTCCTGTAGCCCTTTTTCCTCGAGCGGCGTATATAGGTCGAGCCGCAGCTAGGGCTCGATCGCAGAAGGGAGGATTCATGAAATTCGTCCGAATCGGCGTGTTCGTCGTCGCGGCCGGCGTGGTCAGCGCATTCGTCGGCGTTGGTCTGCCGGAAGGTGCGAAAGGTGTCACCGGGCAGGGCCGGCAGGAGATCATCGTCACGGGCACCGGTACGGCGACGACGGTTCCCGACCGTGCGATCTTCTGGTTCGGCGTCCAGACGAACCGCAAGACCGCGGCGGAGCGCGCTTGCGGCCAACAGCCGCGACATGCGGAAGGTGATCGCGGCAATCAAGAACGCAGGCGTTCGGAATGCCGACATCCAGACTGCCCAGATCTCGCTGTCGCCCAACTACCAGGGATCCGACGTCGTCGGCTACGTCGCTCAGAACTCCGTGGCGGTCATGGTGCGCGACATCGACAAGAGCGCTCCCGTGATCGATGCAGCCGTTGCCGCCGGCTCGGACCAGGTCTCCGGCCCGAGCCTCACCCGGTCCGATTCCAGTGAGCTCTACCGCAGCGCATTGAAGGCGGCTGTCGCCGACGCGCGCTCGCGTGCCGAGGCGCTCGCGTCCGCGGCCGGAGTCCAGCTCGGATCGGTCACCGCCATCGAGGAGAGCTCTCAAGGCGTGGTGCCGCTCGGGACGTTCGCGACCACGGACACCGAGCCGCCCCCGATCGAGCCTGGATCGCAGGGCATCAACGCAACGGCGACGGTGACGTTCGCGATTGCCTAGCCTCGCTCGACAGGAAGTCCGAGCTGCTCCCACTCACTCCACGAGCCGGGGTAGAGCCTCGCGTCCGGGCGGCCGGCCTCGGCGAGCGCGAGCAGTTGGACGCACGCGGTGACGCCCGAGCCGCAGTAGACCGCGATCTCCCTCGCGTCGAGCACACCTTCCGGCAGCGGCACCGTGAACGGCGCGTTGCGGGCGCCGGGAATCCGGCCCAGAACGCGGTCGATCGTGTTCGGCTCGCCCCGGAAGCGCTCCGGGAAGCGTGCGTCGAGGATGAGCAGGTCGGGATCGTCGAGGCGGGGGGCGATCTCTTCCGTCTCGATCGTGTCGTCGTCGCGAGGATGGGGGTTGAACTCGGCCGGCTCGATCTCCTCCTCGCCCGAGCGGAGCGGGCCGCGCCAGCCCTCGAGGTCGATCACGGCGCAGTCGTCGTGGCCGAAGTGGCGCAGCAGCCACCACAGCCGCTCTCCGCCGCCCGTCGTTCCGTAGGCCACGACGAAGACGCCGGCGCCAATGCCTGCCTGGGCGGCTGCTGCGGCGAAGTCGGCCGGCTCGGGCAGCGGATGGCGGCCGCGCTTCCCGGCCGGGCCGGAGAGGTCGCGGTCGACGTCGAGGAAGGCGGCGCCGGGGATGTGGCCCTCGAGGTAGAGCTCGCGTCCCCCATCCGGGTCGCCCAGCTCCCAGCGGCAATCGACGAACTGGTACTGCACTGTCAGCAAGTGTAGGCTGACCGCTCTAGGAAGACGCCGCTGTGACACTAGAGGGTGGTGAAGGAGTGCGGATTCCATTCGCCGGTTGAAACCTGTTAGGAAGGGCCGGTGACGGCTCAGTCTCCGATCGGGACGATGCTTGCCGGCTACCGCGTGGACCGGCTGCTCGGTCAGGGGGCGATGGGCGCCGTCTATCTCGCCGAAGATGTCCATCTCCGGCGGAAGACAGCGTTGAAGCTGCTGACTCCCGAGCTGGCGCGCGACGTGCGCTTCCGCCGGCGGTTTCTGACCGAGTCGCAGCTCGCCGCCAGCCTCGAGCACCCGCACATCGTGCCGATTTACGGCGCCGGTGAGGTCGAGGACGTGCTCTTCATCGCCATGAAGTACGTCGACGGGTACGACCTGCGCGAACTGCTCGACGCGAGCGGCGGCGTCGAGGACGAACGAGCGTTGAAGCTGCTCTCCCAGGTGGCCGACGCGCTCGACGCGGCCCACGGCCTCGGACTCGTTCACCGTGACGTCAAGCCGGCGAACGTCCTGATCGCCGCGGGCGCGGATGAGCATGCCTACCTCTGCGACTTCGGCCTGGCCAAGCATGCTTCCTCGGCCCTCAGCCTCACGGGGGAGCGCGCCTTCGTGGGGACGATCTCGTACATCGCTCCGGAGCAGATCGAGAGCGGCATGGTCGACGCGCGGGCGGACGTCTATGCCCTCGGTTGTGTGCTCTTCGAGTGCTTGACCGGTGACCCGCCCTTCGACCGCGAGGGCGATCTTCAGGTCGTCTTCGCGCACCTGAGGAACCCTCGCCGCTCGTCACGGCACAGCGGCCGGACCTTCCCGACTCCATCGACGGCGTGCTCCGCAAGGCGCTTGCCAAGGATCCTGACGATCGTTTCTCCACCTGCGGCGAGTTCGTCGCCGCGGCCAGCGAGGCGCTGAAGGTCGAGACGCCCGTCGTGAAGGCGGGAACGCGGCGGACGATTCCAGGCGTCCGTACGTTCCTCATCGCCGACATCCGTGGGTACACGAGCTACACCCACGAGCACGGTGACGAGGCGGCGGCGGAGCTTGCCTCGGGCTTCGCCGACGTCGTGCGAACGACGGTCGAGGGCCGGGATGGACGGCTGATCGAGCTGCGCGGCGACGAGGCGCTGGTCGTTTTCGACTCGACGCGACAGGCGCTTCGGGCGGCCGTCGAGCTGCAGGAGCGAGTCGGAGCGGCGGACCTTCCGAGAGGCATCGGGATCGGTCTCGACGCCGGTGAGGCGGTCCCGGTCGGCGAGGGCTACCGGGGAGGCGCCCTCAACCTCGCCGCCCGCCTCTGCTCGCTCGCGGGCCCCGGCGAGGTCCTCGCGAGCGAGACCGTGCTCCAGCTCGCCCGGACCGTGGAGGGCATCCGTTACGGCGCACGGCGGGTGGAGCGCGTGAAGGGGCTGGCGAAGCCGGTCCCCCTTGTCGAGGTTCTCCCGGAGGGGCGGAGAATCAGGAAATGGGACCTGAGGCGGCTGCGACGTCATGCTCATCGCCTATTGGGGAGCCGGCGCGTCCGCCTTTCCGCCGGCGCCGCACTCGCCGCAGGCGGCGCCGTAGCCGGCGTCCTCCTCGCCTTCACGGACGGGGAAGCGGCACGGGCTCAGATTGCTCCGAACACCCTCGGGCTGGTGACTGCCGGCGGGAAGGTGAAAGGCCAGATACCCGTCGGCGGAGTCGTCGATGTCGCGTCTGGGGCGGGGGGGCTGTGGGCCGCGAATGGGGACGATGGGACGGTCGGCCGTGTCGACCTGAAAACGCGCCGGCTGGTCAAGCCGCTCGTCAGCCTCGGCGTCTCGCTCGGAGGGTTCGCGGTCGGTGAGGGATACGTCTGGGTCGAGGACGAGAACTCGCCGACGCTGCTCCGCATCGATCCCCGCTACCGGACGATCGACCGTTTCAAGCTGCCCGCGGAGCGAAGTCAGATCGATACCACGGCGTCGCAAGGGCTTGCCACCGGCGCGGGCTCGGTCTGGGTCGCGACCGCGAACGAGGTCTTCCGCGTCGAGCCCCGTACCGGGAAGGTGCGGGACACGATCGACGTCCCGGGTGGGACCGAGATTGACTACGCCGACGGGGCCGTCTGGGTCACGAGCGCCGGCTTCGGAACGATCAAGGAGATCAACCCGCGAATCGACCAGGTCGTCAAGACGATCAAGCTGCACGATTGGCTCGGCGGGGTCGGGATCGGCGGCGGCTACGTGTGGGGGACGATCGCCCCCGACGACACGCTGTGGAAGATCGACAAGAACGGGAACGTGCTCAAGACGTTCGACATCGGTCACTCGCCCGGCACTCCGGTCTACTTCGACGGCTACATGTGGGTTCCGCTCACCGGATGGTCGTATCGCACGTGTCGACCCGAGCTCCGACCAGGTCAAGTATTTCTCGGTCGCCGAGCGGCCGATCACGGCAGCGGCCGGGAGCAGGGTGCTCTACGTCTCCGCGGCCAAGGGGCCGGCGCCTCTACCGGCTCTGCCGAAGGACGAGGTCGCCTCCTTCAGCCTGGCGGAGGACTACCTCGACGACATCGATCCGGCGACTGCCTCGCCAAGCCCGTTTCGGGCGCAGCTCGAATACGCGACCGGGGCGAAGCTCTTGAACTACCCGGACGCCTCCTTCCCGAAGGGCGCCCAGCTTCGTCGCGAGGTCGCGGCGGCGATGCCGACCGTCTCGGGCGGTGGCAAGACGTACACGTTCCGAATTCGGCCCGGCTACCGTTTCTCCCCGCCTTCGAACGGTCCGGTGACGGCCGAGACCTTCAAGTACACGCTCGAACGGGCGCTCTCGCCGAGGCTTGGTGCAGAAGCCCGGCGGTCGACCTGCTCGGAGACATCGTCGGCGCCCGGGCCTTCCACGACGGCAAGGCGAAGCACGTCTCTGGCATCCTCGCGAGCGGAGACAGGTTGACGATCCGCCTGACTGCCGCGGCCGGCGACTTCCTCGCTCGTGTCTCGCTGCCGTTTTTCGCGGCGGTTCCCGTCGGCACGCCGATCGTGGACGGCGGCCTCCAGCGCCCGATCCCGTCGGCCGGGCCCTACTATCTGGAGCAGAAGTTCGACGCCGAGCGCGTCGTGCTCGAGCGCAACCCGAATTACCACGGGCCGCGGCCGCACCGGCTCCAGCGCATCGTCTACGACATAGGCAACAGCACACGCCGGGCACTCAGTCGGATCAACGCGGCGAGGCGGACTACACGGCCGACCTACAGCAACAGTCGGCCTTCGCGCGCGGCGGCCCGCTCGACATCCGCTTCGGCGTTGGAACTCCGAACCAGCGGCTCTACCTGACCCCGCAGCTCGCCTTCGGTTACGTGGAGTTCAATACGCGGCGCGGCCTCTTCACCGATGCGCGGCTCCGGCGCGCCGCGGCCTATGCGATCGATCGCAAGGAGCTGGCGGCCGTGCGGGGGAACAGCGCGACCGGCCAGTATCTTCCGCCCGGCACGCCGGGCTATCGCAAGATCTCGATCTACCCGCTTCGGCCCGACGTGCAGAAGGCGCGGGCGCTCGCGCCCAGCGGTAGTCAGGCGGCTGTCCTCTACAGCTGCGAACGGCCGGATTGTCTCGGGCATGCGCGGATCCTGAAGGCCAATCTCGCGAAGATCGGCATCCGCGTCGAGACGAAGGCGTTCGAGGATCCGTTTACCGAGGCCTTCAAGCCGGGGGCGAAGTGGGACCTGCTCATGTCCGGGTGGGGGCTCGACTGGCCCGATCCTTCCGGCGTCTTCGACGCTCTCGTAGCCGACGTGGGCTTTCGTCCCTCGTGGGCGCCGCCTCCCGCGCTCTCGGTCCGGCGCGTCGATGCCGAGCTCACCCGTGCGGAGCGTCTTCTTCCGCCCGGGCGCTATGCCGCGTACGCTCGGATCGAGCGGCGGTTGCTGAGGGACGAGGTCCCTCTCGCTCCGTACGAGAGCTCCGTTCTACCCGAGTTCTTCTCCTCGCGGATGGGTTGCAAGGTCTTCCAGCCGGTCTACGGCGCCGTCGACATCGGCGCGCTCTGCGTGCGGAAGAGCTGAAGCGTCAGAGCGCCGGCAGCTCGTACCGACGATCGCGCGCTGTGCCCGGACGGCGGCCGCGCTCGCCCGGCGGGCCTGAGAAGTCGGAGTCGACGTCGAGGAAGCTCGCGCTGGTAGCGCGCGGCCTAACCGTGCGGCTTGGTCGCCTCGAGCCAGAAGCGCTGCTGCCTGACGGGAAGCGGGCCTCGCTCGTGAAGCGCTTCGAGCCGGTCGCGGAAGGCGCTGACCGTGAACCCGGCCACCGCCCACGGGATCGCCTTCAGGTACCAGGCGAGTGCGCCGACATCGGCGAACGTGACCGTCTGCTCGGCCTCGCCCGAATCGCTCACGCGAAGCCCCGCTCGCTCGAGCTGGGCGGCCGCGAACGACAATGTCCACCCCGGCTCCTTCGCCGGCGGCTCGAGGCCGAGCAAGTGGAAGAGGTCGTCGTCGTTTTTTGCGCCCGCCTGCTCGGTGACGAAGTGACCGCCGCCGGTTAGCACGCGCGAAACCTCCCGCCCGCCGTAGGACTCGTGACGGCTGACGACGAGCTCGAAGGAGCCGTTGGGAAAGGGCAGCGCTCCGCTCGGCTCTGGGTCGCTCTGCTCGACGTTGTCGCGAGCAGCCTCCGTCTGCACGACTTCCACCCCGAGCGGCACGAGACGCGCCTCGGCCGCGGGGACGTTCGGGGGCCAGGACTCCGTCGCAACCGCTCGTTCGGGCCGGTGCGTGAGTGCGGCGAGCCACTCGCCTCCCCCCGTTCCGAGGTCGAGCAAGCTGCAGGAATGATGCGCCCGAGCGAGGACGACGGCGTCGAAGTCCCAGGGCAGCGGCTCGACCTTCATCCGCTCGCCGAGCCAGGCGAAGTCCCAGCCGGCGACCGGCCGGGACTCCGCTTCCGCGAGCAACTCCTCGAACGTCCTGCGCAGGCCGTCAGCCTACGCCGCTTCGGCCTCGGGCACAGGCTCCGGCTCCTCGCGCGGGGGCAGCTCGTGCCGGTGGGCGAGCAGGTGGCTGTGCGCCTCCGTGCCGTAGCCGCCCGGGACCGGGATGTAGAACTCGGGATAGCCCCACATGCCGTGCTCGGAGACGTCCAGCCCGGAGGTCTCGACCTCGGGCTCGACGCGGATCCCCCAGAGCCGTTTCATCACCCAGAGAGACCCGAACGAGAGGGAGAAGGTGAAGGCGCCGACCGCAGCGAGCCCGATCGCCTGCACGCCGAGCTGGTGGAACGAGCCCGTGTAAACGAGGCCGCCCGTTCCGGTCTTCAGCGTCGCAGCGAGCGCCGGCACGGCGAATAGCCCTGTTGCGAGCGTCCCCCAGACGCCGCTCATCCCGTGCACCGCTACGGCTCCGATCGGATCGTCGATGCCGATTCGCTCGACGAACAGGACGCCGGTCACGGCGATGCATCCGGACACGAGCCCGATCACGGCTGCCGCCCACGGAGCAACGAACCCGCAGGCGGCGGTGATCGCGACGAGAGCGGCGATGACCCCGTTCAGCATCATCGAGATGTCCGGTTTCCTCAGCACGATCCACGCGCAGAGGATCCCGCCCAAGGCTCCGGCCGCCGCCGCCACGTTGGTCGTCAGCGCTACGTAGCCGAAGTAACCGATGTGGTGGCCGGTGACGACCCCGAGCGTAGAGCCTGGATTGAAGCCGAACCAGCCGAACCAGAGGATGATCGTACCGAGGACCGCGTAGGGCAGGTTGTGGCCCGGAATCGGGTTTGCGCGTCCGTCGTGTCCGAACTTCCCGATCCGCGGGCCGAGCAGGAGCGCTCCCGCGAGCGCGGCAAGCGCCCCCTGATAGTGGACGACGGTCGAGCCCGCGAAATCCTGCATCCCCTGGGAGAAAAGCCAGCCGCCCGCGTGCCAGACCCAGTGCGAGACGACCGAATAGACGAGCGTGAAGAAGGCTCCGAAGGCGAAGTAGACCCAGAGCTTCGTGCGTTCGGCCATCGCTCCCCACACGATCGCGAGCGAGACGCCGGCGAAGACGACCTCGAACAGGTAGCCCGTCGCGCCAGGGATGGTCGTGAAGAAGTCGAACGGAGCCTTTCCGATTGCCAGCAGCTCGTGGGTGGACGGGAAGAAGCCGCTCGTACCGAAGAAGGCGTTCCCGTCGCCGAAGGCGATTCCGAAGCCGACGGCCCAGTAGACGATCGAGCACAGTCCGAACACGAGCACGGTCTTGCCCGCGATGTGGGCGGCGTTCTTCATCCGGGTCAAGCCGGCCTCGAGGAAGGCGAAGCCGGCTTGCATGAACATGACGAGGACGGCCGCGATTACCACCCAGACCGTGTTGACGGCGATCAGGATGTCCGCCTTGCTCATAGAGGCGCTCCCGTCCGGTTGTGGATGACGTCTGAGACCGGCGTCGTCCAGACGAGGCCGTCGCCGGACTCGTTGCCGCTGCGGGCGGCGTCGGCGATCGCGCCGACAACCGCCCGTGCGGCTCCGTCCTCGACGATGAAGGTGAGGAGTGCCTTGGGGAGGAAACGGGACTCGAACACGCGGCCGCGGTACTCGTGGGTGATCCCGCGCTGCCGGCCGTGCCCGACTGCCTCGACGACTGTGACACCGACGTGGCCGGTCGACTCCTCGACCGCGTCGATCACGGTCTCGACCCGCTCTCGGAGAACAACTGCCTCCACCTTTACCATCCGCAGTTCCACCGCCGTTCAGCATCGGAGCGTGAGCGGCTGCAGGCGGGCGGAGCCGGGCTTTGCCCGAGCGCAGCCCGAACTCTGCTTCGGACTCGGCGAGGCGTGAAGGAGGGGGAAAACGGGGGAACCATGGGTTCCCCCGTTAGCAGTCGAAGTAGAGAGCGAACTCCGCCGGATGCGGCCTGAGCCTCACCGGATCGACCTCGTTCTCACGCTTGTAGGCGATCCAGGTCTGGATGAGCTCCTCGGAGAAGACGCCTCCTCGGGTGAGGAACTCGTGGTCGACCTCGAGCGCCTCGAGCGCCTCTGCCAGCGAGCCCGGCACCTGCGGGACGTCCGCTTCCTCCTCGAACAGGTCGAAGTCGGCCGGCTTGCCCGGCTCGAGCCCCTTCTCCACACCGTCGACGCCGGCCATCAGCATCGCCGCGAACGCGAGATAGGGGTTGGCCGCGGCGTCGGGGCAGCGGAACTCGACCCGCTTGGCCTTCGGCGACTCCGAGTACATCGGGATCCGGATGCACGCCGATCGGTTGCGCTGCGAATACACGAGGTTGACAGGCGCTTCGAAGCCGGGCACCAGCCTCCGGTACGAGTTCGTCGTGGGTGCGCAGAACGCGAGCAGAGCCGGGGCGTGTGCGAGCAGACCGCCCACGTAGGCGCGGGCGAGCTGCGACAGCCCGGCATAGCCCGACTTGTCCGCCATCAGCGGCGTGCCCTCCTTCCAGAGGGACTGGTGGCAGTGCATCCCCGAGCCGTTGTCGCCAAACAGTGGCTTCGGCATGAACGTGACGGTCTTGCCGGCCTGTCGCGCCACGTTGCGGACGACGTACTTGTAGGTCATCACCTGGTCTGCCATCTGCAGCAGCGGCCGGTAGCGGAGGTCGATCTCACACTGGCCGCCCGAGGCCACCTCGTGGTGGTGGAACTCACACGAAATCCCGAGCCGCTCGAGCGTCAGGACCATACGAGTGCGCAGGTCGTGCAGCGTGTCGTGCGGCGCCGGCGGGAAGTAGCCCTCCTTCGGCCGCACCGTGTAACCCAGGCCGGGATTGCCGGAGTTCCAGTGTCCCTCGGCCGAGTCGATCGCGTAGTGAGCGCGGTGATCGGCGACGTCGTAGCTCACCGAGTCGAGGACGAAGAACTCGCATTCGGGCCCGATGTAGGCCGTGTCGGCGATCCCCGATGCCCGCAGGTAGTCCTCGGCCCGGCGCGCGAGGCGCCGCGGATCCTTCGAATACGGTTCCTTCGTCAGCGGGTCTGCGATCTCGCAGATCAGCGAGAGCGTCGGCGCCTCGGTGAACGGGTCGAGAATCGCGCTCGCCGCGTCGGGCATCAGCAGCATGTCCGACTCTGCGATGCCCTGCCAACCGCGGATCGACGATCCGTCGAATCCGAGGCCTTCGTCGAAGGCCGACTCGTCGAAGGACGTCAGCGGCAACGTCATGTGCTGCCACGAGCCGAGCAGGTCGCAGAACTTGAGGTCGACCATCGTTGCCTGCGTCTGTCCCGCCCATTCGATTGCTTCGCTCGCCGCGGGCTTCTCGGCGCCCCCGTTGGCCAGGTAGTGCTTGGTCTGCTCCTCCACCACTCCTCCTCTCCAAAAACGACGAAAGGCCCCAGAGCTCGAATGCTCCGAGGCCCCATTGCCTCCGCGCCAACCCTCTTCGGCAAGTGCGTAGCCGCGACGATAGTGAATGCTCCGGACGCCGCAACCCTCAACCACCCTCAAGCGCGCCTGGCACCATTGGGGGTGGGTTGGCTACCTATCGCTTCGAGCCGGAGGGCTACCTCGACCGGGCGCGCGCCGAGCTACCGAGTTACGACCAGGTTCAGCTCGAGACTGCACGCGCGACCGAGAGGATTCAGGTGCGCCGGATGCTCGAGCTCGGCACGGGGACCGGCGAGACGGCTCGGCTCGTGCTCGAGCGGCATCCCGCGGCGGCGCTCGTTGGGATCGACATCGGCGCCGAGATGCTTGCCGCGGCGCGGGACGTCCTGCCTACGGATCGCGTCGAAGAACTCGTCGTCCAGGGGCTTGCCGATCCGCTTCCGTCCGGACCCTTTGAGCTCGTCTTCTCGGCGCTCGCCGTCCACCACCTCGACGGGGACGCGAAGGCTGATCTCTTCCATCGCGTCGCAGATGTGCTCGTCCCAGCGGGCCGCTTCGTGCTCGGCGACGTGGTCGTGCCGGAGCGGCCGGAGGATGCGGAGATTCCGCTGACGCCCGGTTACGACATGCCGGACCGGGTCGACGCACTGCTCCGGTGGCTCGCGGATGCCGGCTTCAAAGCCCGGGCGACCTGGAGCCGGAAGGACGCCGCGGTCATCTCCGCCGACCGACCCGGGATTTGAGTCCGGCAGGCCGTCCTGCTAGGGTGGTCGCCGGCATGTCCCTCGGCTGAGAGCCCATATTCGCGTCCGCGCGCCCGGCTGGGTCTTCGCCGAGCGTGCCCGTTTCCCGTTCTCACCGACCCGCAGGAGCAAGCCGATGTCCCAAACAGCCGAAGTCACGATGAGCGCCGAGCCGACCTCGCCGCGGCAAGGCGTGCCTGCGCTCGAGGTCGTCGACCTGCGCAAGGAGTTCATCCGCCGCGACGGCACTCGCGAGGGCCTGCGCCGCCGCCGGCGCCGCGTGGCCGCGCTCAAGGGCGTCTCGTTCACGATGGAGCGCGGCGAGACGGTCGCGATCCTGGGTCAGAACGGCTCGGGCAAGTCGACGCTGGTCCGACTGCTGTCGACCTTGCTCCTCCACGAGGGCGGAAGCGCGCGGGTCTTCGGCTACGACGTCTTCAAGGAGTCGCGCCGCGTGAAGAGGCTCGTCAACCGGGTCTCTGTCGAGGCCTCCTTCTTCAAGAAGATGTCCGCGATCGAGAATCTGAGCTACGCGGCCCGCTTCTACGGGATGCGGGCGAGCGAGACCAAGGACAAGATCCAGGAGATCCTGACCCGAGTTGGTTTCCCTGAGGACCGCCGGAAGGAGCCGATGGAGAACCTCTCCCGCGGGATGCAGCAGAAGGTCGCACTCGCGCGAGCGCTCCTGACGTCACCTGTGATGCTGCTCCTGGACGAGCCGACCACGGGCCTTGACCCGCGGTCGAAGCTCGAGGTCCAGGACTTCATCCGCGAGATGCGCGAGACGCACGACTCGACGATTCTGTTGTGCACGCACGACCTCGTTGAGGCCGAGGCGCTCGCGGACCGCGTCGGCATTCTCGACCAGGGCCGGCTCTTGTGCCTCGAGCCGCCCGCAGAGCTGAGGGCGCGTTACGGGGCGGAGACGCTCGAGGACGCGTTCTTCGCGGCGACGGGCAAGTCGTTCGAGGAGGAGGGCGACGAGAAGGACGAGGAGGTGAGCGCGTAATGCCGGGCGCAGCCGCAACCCTCCGGCACGAGCTGATCGGCCTTGCCGGCGTGATCGAGCGCAACGTCTACCTGGTCAAGCGCTACATCTGGTGGGACATCGCGTTCTTCATCTGGACGGTCGCGAACACGCTCACGATCGTCTTCATTGCGAAGGGGATCCCCGGCCTCGGCAAGATCGACGTCGACCGCCTCACGACGATCCTGCTGATCGGCGGGGTGATCTGGGCATACCTCGGGATCATCTTCGAGATCGTGACCGAGACGGTTGCCTGGGAGCGCTGGGAGGGGACGATCGAGTACACGTTCATGGCGCCGCTCGCGCGCCCGGTCCACCTGTTCGGGATGGGACTGTTCTCGATCGTCTACGGCGTGATCCGGGCGGTCTTGCTGTTCGGCGTCGTCGCGCTCTTCTTCCACCTCAGCCTGCCGAACGCCGACTACGTGGCCGCCCTCGTCGTGCTGATGATCGCCTCGATCTCGTTCATCGGGATCGGGATGATGACGGCCGTCCTGCCGCTGATCTCGCCCGAGAAAGGGACGCAGCTCGGGTTCGTCGCGCAGGGGATTCTGCTCGTGGTCTCCGGCGTCTACTACCCGATTTCCGTCCTCCCGGAGTGGATGCAGATCATCGCGAAGATCTCGCCCGCGACCTACGCGCTCGACGCCGCCCGCAAGTCGATCCTCCACGGCGCCGGCCTGAGCTCCCTGTGGGGGGACATCTGGCCGCTGCTCGTGATCGGGGTCGTCGCCGTGCCCCTCGGCCTCGAGGTGTTCCGGCGCGGCGAGCGGCACGCGAAGCGTCACGGCAAGCTCAAGCGCTCGGGATGACCGCGGACGACGTCCTTCGGGTCGTCGAGTGTCTCGAGACGGCGGACGTGCCCTTCTGGGTCGAGGGCGGCTGGGGCGTCGACGCTCTGCTCGGCGCCCAGACCCGCCCGCACGAGGACGTCGATCTCGCGGTCGCGCACGATGCGGTCGAGCGTGCCGAGGCCGAGCTCGGGCAGCTCGGGTTCGCGGTCGAGGAGGACACGCGGCCCCGCGGTCTCGTTCTGCGCGGGCCGCTGGGCAAGGTGGACATCCACCCGCTCGCCTTCGACGAGCGCGGCAACGGCTGGCAGCGGCTCTCGCCCCGCGGATGGGGCCTCTATTCGACCGAGGGCCTCGAAGGCCACGGCCTGATCGGCGGCCAGCCGGTCCCGTGTCTCACGCCTGAGCTGCACCTCCACCACCACCTGGGGTACGAGTGGGACGACCTCGTCGAGCAGGATCTTCGCCTGCTCGCCGGGCGTTTCGGCCTCCCGTTGCCCCCTTCCGGATGAGGCGTCCGCCCGCCACCACGGTGTACTACGGCCTCGAGCTCCTGCTCTCGATGCCGACGTGGGTCGTCGTCTCGATCTATCTCGTCCGCGAGCTGCATTTCTCGCCGCTCCAGCTCGTGCTGATGGGGACGGCGATGGAGGCGTCGGTGTTCCTGTGCGAGGTCCCGACCGGCGTGCTCGCGGACACGTACAGCCGCCGGCTCTCGCTGATCGTCGGCTACCTCGGTATGGGCGTCACGTGGCTGCTCGTGGGCGTCTTCTCCTCGGCCTGGGCGATTGTCCTGCTGTGGGCGTTCTGGGGGCTCTCGTACACGTTCACGAGCGGCGCTTTCCAGGCCTGGATCACGGACGAGGTGGGCGCCGACAACGTCGGGAAGGTCTTCCTGCGCGGCGCGCGTTTTGCCTACGCCGGGTCGTTCGCCGGCCTCGTCCTGCTCGTCGCGCTCGGGACGCAGTCGCTCCGGGCGGCTGTGATCGCGGGCGGCGCGATCACCATCCTCGGCGGTCTCGCCTGCATCTTCGTCATGCCGGAGACGGGGTTTCGCCGGCGGCCACGCGAGGAGCGTGCCTCCGCCTTCGCAGAGCTGGGCAAGACCGCCGTCACCGGCGCTCGCTTCGCCCGCACCCATCACGTGGTCATGCTCCTGATCGGAGTCGAGCTGTTCATGGGGATGTCGAGCGAGGCGTTCGACCGGCTGAAGGAGGCGCACTTCCTGCGCGACATCGGGCTGCCTTCGGTCGGGCACCTCGACCCGGTCGTCTGGTTCGGCATCTTCGCTCTGGTGGCCATGGTCTTCGGGTTCTTCGCCGTCGGGCGCCTGATCAAGAGGTTCGAGCGCTCCGGCCGTGAGGGCATTGCCAGGATGCTGTTCACGCTGACCCTGATGGAGCTCGCAGCGATCCTCGTCTTCGCGCTCACGGGATCGACCTGGCTCGCGATCGCGACGCTGCTCGCGGCCTACCTCGCGCGCGGGCTGACCGATCCGCTCTACAACACCTGGCTCAACGAGCAGATCACGGACTCGAGCGTGCGCGCGACGGTGCTCTCCATTAGCGGGCAGGCCAACGCGATCGGCCAGGCGGGCGGCGGTCCGGTGCTGGGCGTGATCGGAAACGTCTGGGGCCTGCGCGCCGCGCTCTCGTCGGGCGCGCTGCTGATCGCGCCTGCGCTCGGGCTGTACGGCCGCGCAATCGCGCATCAGGGCCGTGAGCCGGAGCTCGACGAGCTGCCGCCGGTCGAGCCCGCGCCGCTCGGCTAGCGCCTCCGGCCGCGGGCAAGATGCTAGGCTGACCGGAGTCCGCAGGCGACGACGCCTCGGGTGCCGCGAGCACCCGGGGCTTTTTGCATTTCAAGGAGGGAAGATGGTGCAGGTGGAGAGCAGGAACAGGGCGACTTCGAGCGAGGAGGCGCGGCGCAGTGTCCTCGAACGTGTACGCGAGGAAGGGGTGCAGTTCGCGCTCCTCTGGTTCACCGATCTCGAGGGGCATCTGAAGAGCTTCGCCGTCACGCCGAGCGAGCTCGAGAACGCGCTCGACGACGGGATGGGCTTCGACGGCTCGTCGATCACCGGCTTCAACGCGATCGAGGAGTCGGACATGGTCGCGATTCCGGATCCGGGCACCTTTCAGGTCATGCCGTGGAGGGAGGGTGAGACGAAGGTCTGCCGCATGATCTGCGACGTCGTCACTCCGGATGGGAAGCCGTACGAGGGCGACCCGCGCTACGTCCTTCGGCGCGCGCTCGAGCGGATGCAGTCGATGGGCTTCGACACGTTCAACGTCGGGCCCGAGCTCGAGTACTTCCTGTTCAAGGACGACAAGGGGACCGAGACGCTGGACGAGGGCGGCTACTTCGCGATGACCACGATGGACGCCGCCTCGGAGCTCCGCCAGGAGACCGTGCGCGCCCTCGAGGCAATGGGTATCCCGATCGAGTACGTCCACCACGAGGTTGGCCCCTCCCAGCACGAGATCGACATGCGCTACGCGCCGGCGCTCGAGATGGCCGACGGGACTCTCACGTACCGGCTGATCGTGAAGGAGATCGCGAAGAAGGCCGGCTTCCACGCAACCTTCATGCCGAAGCCGATCTTCGGCGAGAACGGCTCGGGCATGCACACGCACCAGTCGCTGTTCACCGAGGGCCGGAACGGGTTCTTCGACGGAGACGACAAGTGGCATCTGTCCGAGGCCGGCAAGGCGTTCATCGCCGGCCAGCTCCGGCATGCACGCGAGATCTCGGCCGTGTTTGCCCAGTGGGTCAACTCGTACAAGCGGCTCGTGCCCGGCTACGAGGCGCCCGTCTACGTGGCCTGGTCGCAGCGGAACCGGTCGGCGCTGATCCGGATCCCGCTCTACAAGCCGGGCTCCGAGCAAGCCACGCGGGCGGAGATTCGCTGCCCCGATCCGGCCTGCAATCCCTACCTGACCTTTGCCTGCTTGCTCCACGCGGGGCTGGAAGGGATCGAGCGGGGCTACGAGCTGCCGGATCCGATGGAGACGAACCTCTACCACCTGACGCCGGAACAGCGGAAGGAGCGCGGAATCATCGCGCTGCCCGAGACGCTCGGCGAGGCGATCGACGCGTTGGCGGACTCGGAGCTCGCCCGCAAGGCACTCGGCCCGCACATCTTCGACCGCTACGTCGAGCTGAAGCGGAAGGAGTGGGACGAGTATCGCGTGCAGCTCACGGAGTGGGAGCTGCAGCGGTACTTGCCTGTTCTCTAGTGCACGACCGCGTGAGGAGACGCGAGGGCGGAGCCGGGCTTTGCCCGAGCGCAGCCCAGGCTGCGCTCGATCGGCGCGAGGCGTGAAGGAGGGGGCTCGCAGGGGAACCATGGGTTCCCCTGCGCCTCACCAGTCCGGCTTGGCGGACATCGCGAACCAGGCGACGGCGAGCGCAATGACGTAGATCGCACCGAGCCCGGCCAGGTACGGGCCGAGTCTCGGCCGCCTGGTCGCCAGCCACGCGAGCAAGCCAAGGAGGATGATCACGATCACGCCCGCGTCCGAGATCACGAAACCGGCGACGGCCCAACCCGGCGTGTGCTTGTCCAGGCCCTCGTGGTTCAGCACCCATTGCGCTCCCACGCGCATGACGGCGAAAGCCGGCACCAAGAGTACGAGGGTCGTCCAGAACGCGATTCGCCGAAGGAGGAGCGCCTGTTCCAGCGGTCGGGTGAGCGCCGCGGACGCGAGCAGCGTCACGGCCAGGACGCCTCCGAAGAGCAGGACCGCCCCGAGCACGTGGACATAGAGCTGGACACCGCAGGTCGGGCCGCAGAGCGAGGCGACCGTCATGCCCCCGGCTTCCAGATCATGACCGCAAGGATCGCCATAACGGCAGCACCGCTGCCGTAGTTCAGAAAGAGCGTTAGTGGATCCCGAAGCCGCGCCTTGAGCTCGGGGCTCGGCTGGTTCCCCTCGGCGGCGAGCCGATCGGCGAGCTCATGCGTCTTGCGGTCGCGTCGCCCGCCCGCTTCAACGAGCACGTTCCCGAGCACCCAGAGCACGAGCGCTGCTATCACCCAGCTCTGGCCGAAGCCATAGCCGTGTGGAGATGCGTCGACGAGCCAGAGGCCGAAACCTAGCGTCATCAGTGCGCCCGCCAAGATCGCGAATACAGCGAACCGTGTCAGTTCGAGCAAGAGCGCGATCTCGCTTGGGCGCTGTCTGACCTGCGCTGCGACGTTGAGTACTCCAGCCGTGACTGCGCCACCTGCGAGCAGGAACGTCCCCGTGATGTGGAGGAACAACAACCAGTCGTACTTGGACACGTAGTGGGGCACGATAATCGGTGGCATGGACGCGACCGAGCGCCATCTCCGTTTGTTGACCGAGACGATTGAAGCCGTCAACTCGACGCTCGATCTCGAGGAAGTGCTCTCGCTCGTCGCAAGCAAAGTGGCGGGCGCGCTCGACGCCGATGCGTGCTTCGTCTATCTCTACGACGAGCGGGCCGGCGAGCTCGTCCTGCGGGCCACGCACGGAACCCGCGTCGAGGAGATGACGAAGACGCCGCGGATGCGCCCCGGCGAGGGAATCACCGGCTGCGCAGCGGAGACGAGAGAGCCGATCATGATCGCCGCGGAAGCCCACCTCGATCCTCGCTTCAAGGCCTTTCCCAACCTCCCCGAAGACGAGTACGAGTCGATCCTCGCCGTACCGATCCTGGCGCGGGAGAAGCTGGCCGGCGCCCTCAATGTCCGCACGCGCCGGCCGCGCGAGTTCAGCGCAGCCGAGATCGATCTCCTGCTCGCAATCGCGGCGCAGGTCGCCCAGACGATCGAGCACGCGAAGCTCTACGGCGACGCGCAGCGGCGAGTCGGCGAGCTGGAAGCGCTGGCGCGCATCTCGGAAGCGGTGTCGGAGTCGCTCTACCTCGAGGAGTCGGTGGAGGCGATCGTCAGCACGACGATGGACGCCGTCGGAGCGACAGGCGCCGCGCTCGTGCTCGAGGACGGCGAGATCGCGTGGCCCGAGGGGCGCGCCGGTGCCTACGCGGTGCGCATGCCCCTGCGCTGGAAGCGTCGCCAGATCGGCGAGCTCGTCTGCGACCGCGACACCCCGTTCACGGATGAGGAGCGGGCGCTGCTCAGCTCGATCGCGCACCACGCGGCGGTCGCGCTCGAGCACGGCCGTGCGGTCATGCGTGGCGTGCTCGCCCAGGAGATTCACCACCGCGTCAAGAACAACCTCCAGACGGTTGCGTCGCTCCTCCGGCTGCAGGCGCGCAGTGCCGGCTCGGTCGATCCGCGCAAGGCGCTCGACGACTCGGTCAACCGAATCCTTGCGATCGCCGCTGTGCACGAAGTGCTGACCGAGCACCGGGACGACGACGTCGAGCTCGCCGAACTGGTCGACCGCCTGCGCGCGATGCTCGTCCAGGGTCTCGGGGCCGCCAAACAGGTCGAGGCGGAGCTCGAGCCGGTTTCACTGGCCGGGAGCAGAGCGACCGCGCTCGCACTCGTCTTCAGCGAGCTGTTCCAGAACGCGCTCGAGCACGGCGGGCCGACGGTACGCATCGAGCTCGGTCAGCGGAACGGCGCGGTGCGCCTCGCGATCGCTGACGACGGTGGCGGGCTCGAAGGCGAGGGCAGCGGCACCGGCCTTTCGATCGTGCGCGCGCTCGTTCGGGACGAGCTGAACGGGACGCTCGAATTCCGCAACGACGGCGGCCTCCGGGCCGAGGTTGTCTTTCCGGCCGAGTAATAGGTAGACGCGAGAATTGGGAGCCCCGTTCCCCGCCCGCCAGCCGTCAGGCTACCCCGGTAACCGGCACGTGTCTGTGCCCACTTTGTGAAGACTTCGAGCATGCGAATCCTGATCGCCGAGGACGAGACGATTATCCGCCTCGATCTCAAGCAGCTGCTCGAACGGGCAGGGTTCGAGGTTTGTGCCGAGGCGAAGGACGGGATCGAGGCCGTTGCGCTGTCTCGATCCGAGCAGCCGGATCTCGCCGTCCTCGACGTCAAGATGCCGCGCCTCGACGGGATCGAGGCCGCCCGCCAGATCCTGGACGAGCGCCCGATCCCGATTGTGATGCTGACCGCGTACGGCCAGGAGGAGCTCGTGTCTCGCGCCGTCGAAGCCGGCGTGTTCGGCTATCTCGTCAAGCCCTTCCGAGAGACCGACCTGCTTCCGGCAATCCAGACCGCTCGCGCGCGGCACGAGGAGCTACTCGAGCTCCGGGACGAGGCCGAGTCGCTCGCCGAGGCGCTCGCCGCCCGCAAGGCGATCGAGCGGGCGAAGGGCCTTTTGATGGAGAAGGAAGGGCTTTCGGAGCGAGAAGCATTCGCCCGGCTGCGGAAGGCGAGCCAGGTCTCGGGACGCCCGCTGCGTGTCGTTGCCGAAGCCGTCGTGGCCACCTTTGTGGAGACGACGTGACGGCCGTCGAGACGCCGAGGAAGCGCAGGCCCGCCCGGGGCGACACCGGCGGCGGCACGGGTGGCGCGTGGCGCGTGATCGTGCTGAACGACAACCACAACACCTTCCAGGGAGTCGCGTTCGCGCTCGCGAGCGTGCTTCCGGGAGTCAGCTACGAGCGCGGGCTCCAGCTCGCGGACAAGATCCACAACTCGGGCCAGGCGATCGTCTGGTCGGGCCATCGCGAGACCGCCGAGCTGTACTGGAACCAGCTCGAGGGCCATGGGCTGACGATGGCTCCCCTCGAGCGCCACTAGCACTCGCAAACAGGCCGAGGCTCGGTCCCGTGCGCCGAAGGAGATCCCATCGACCGCGTGCCAGACTTCAGTCTGGCTCGCACGTGCTAACTAGAACCGAAAGGTGAACTTGACCTCATCCGGACGGGCCCGCTCGCCGCCGCAGGCGGCGTAGAAAGCCATCGCAGTCGGATTCTCCTCGTCGGTCAGCACCCACGCGATCGGGTAACCGCGCTCACGGCAGAGCTCGCCGAAGCGTTCCATCAGCACGCGTCCGATGCCGCGGCGGCGCCGGTCCTCGCGGACGTCGATCTCGTACAAGAACATCTTCCGCGCGTCCCCATGGCGGCGGTCGAGCTCGTGCCCGAGCACCATCCCGATCGGCTCTTCGCTTTCGAACGCGACGAGCAGATGGTTTCGCTCGTTCACCAGGAAGCGCCCCGCACCTTCATCGTCGAGGGCCGGCCGGCCGACCCAACGCGAAAGCTCCTGGACGACCGCCTCGTCGCCGGGCTCGAGCCTGCGAATGTCCGGCTCCACCCGCGTAGTATTCCCTCGGTTCTTCGAAGGAGGACAAGATGGGTTGTGTGATCGTCCGTGGCCGTCCGACGCGCGCAAGGTGCGCGGCGGCCGCACCGTTCCCAGCACTTCCTCCGCAGTAGGGCGCTCGCAGCCGAGCTCGTCAGGCTCGCCGGTGTCGCGGGTGAAGATCTCGTGCTCGAGGTCGGCGCCGGTGACGGGATCATCACCGCCGAGCTCGCCCGCCGAGCGGGCTACGTCGTCGCCCTCGAGGTCGACCCCGTGCTCGTCCGGCGCTTGCGGCGGCGCTTCGGGCCCACTTCCGGAGTGCTCGTCGTCGAAGGCGACGCGTTCCGCCAGCCGTTCCCCCGTCTGCCTTTTCGCGTCGTCTCGAACGTGCCGTTCGACTCGACAACGCGGCTACTGCGCTCGCTGCTGGACGATCCGCGGACTCGGCTCGAGCAAGCAGCGCTAATCGTCCAGTGGGAATTCGCGTGCAAGCGAACGCGGGAGAAGCCGAGCACGCTGCTCGGGCTCTCGTGGGCTCCTTGGTGGAAGCTGTCGCTGGGAAAGCGAATCCCCGCAGCCGGCTTCCGGCCTCCGCCCTCGGTCGACGCCGGCATGCTGAGGGTCGCCAGGCGCTCGACCCCCCTGCTTCCGCCGTCCGACGCCGTCGCGTTTCGCTCGCTGCTCCGGACGAGCTTCTCGCTCGGCACGAGGCACCTCGTCTCGCCGCTCGAACTGAGACGGCTCGGCCTCCGACCGGGCGCGGTGGCCCGCGACCTCGGCGCCGAGGAATGGGTGTCGGTCTTCCGGCACCTGCGCGCGCGGGGCCTGATCTAGGCCTGCGAGCGCTCGAACACCTCTTCCCAGCGGGAGAGGAGCGCATGGAGCTCGTCGCGGGCGCGGCGATGGGCCGCGAGCATCTCGACATCGGTCCAGTCGTCCGCGAGGTGCACCTCGAGCTCGGCGACTGCCTCCTCGTGGGCGGCGATCGCCAGCTCGATTCGCTCCAGCTCGCTCGGCCTCGCCGGTTTCGCGGCCGCCGGCTTCGCCTTCTTCTGCACCTTCGGCTGCGGCTCTTCCGGGAGGATCTCTTCCTCGGCGCGCCGCCGCACGTAGTCGGCCCAGCCGCCGTCATAGGAACGGAGCGCCCCGTCCTCGATCGCGAGCGTCCGCTCGGCGACCGCGTCGAGCAGAGCGCGATCGTGGGAGACGAGGAGAACGGTGCCGGGGAACGCCTCGAGCGCGGCTTCGAGCGCCTCGCGGCTTTCCAGGTCGAGGTGGTTGGTCGGCTCGTCCAGGACGAGGAAGTTGGCGCCCGACGCCACGACGAGGGCGAGCGCCAGCCGCCGCCGCTCGCCTCCGGAGAGGACCGACACCGGCTTCTGGTGCTCCTCCCAGCCCGAGAAGAGGAATCGGCCGAGGAGCGATTGGGCGTCGGGACGCCGCAACCCGGTGGCTCCCTGGGCACACTCGAGCACCGACCCGCGCTCGTCGAGCTCCACCTCTTGCTGGGAGAAATAGGCCGCCTCGACACCGTGGCCGAGCCGCCCCGACCCGCCTGTGGCCTCGCGCCGGCCGAGCAAGGTCTCGAGCAGCGTCGTCTTGCCCGAGCCGTTCGGACCGACGAGTCCGACATGCTCGCCGCGCTCGATCGCGAAGGACGCGGTCAACAGCGCCCGCCCGCCCGCAGCGATACCCAGCTCCCGAGCCTCGACGACAGTGCGTCCGCTTCGCGCGGGCTTGAGGAACTCGAAGCCGAGCTGCTTGCTCCTCCGCGTCAGAAGGTCGATCTGACCCTGCGCCTGGGCGCGCTCCTTCTCGAGCCGGCCGATCTGCGTGCGCTTCGCCTGCGCCTTCCGCGCCATCTTCGGCGTCGAGGCGCGAAACCGCGCTACGAAGCGCTCCAGCCGCTCGATGTCGCGACCGACGCGGTTTGCCGCCTTCGCGGCCGCGTGCAGCCGGGACCCCTTCTCCCGCCGCCATTCGTGCCAGGGCCCGGAGAAGTACGTCGCCTGTCCCGCTTCGACCTCGATCACGGCCGTCGTCGTCGCCTCGAGGAACCAGCGGTCGTGCGCGACGAGGATGACGCCGGCATCGGTCGACTGCAGGGTCTGCTCGAGCCATTCGATGTTGCCGACGTCGAGGTGGTTGGTCGGCTCGTCGAGCAGGAGGAGATCGGGATCGCCCCCCAGCGCCCGTGCGAGCGAGGCGCGGGTCAGCTCACCGCCCGAGAAGCTCTCCAGCGGCCGCTCGAGGTCGTCGTCCTCGAAGCCGAGGCCGCGCAGCGTGCTGTCCAGCTTCTCGCGCCAGGCGTATCCGCCTGCGTGCTCGAGCCGCGCCTGAGCCTCGGAGTAACGGCGGAGCGTGGCCGGATCGTGTTCGCCGCTTGCCATCGCCTCCTCGAGCCGCCGCAGGTCCTGCTCGGAGGCGATCAGGTCACGGGCGCCCGAGAGCGTGTACTCGCGCAGTGTCAGACCGCGATCGAGCGGCGGCCGCTGGTCGTGGAGCGCGATCCGCGTCCCCTTGGCGAAGGCGAGCTCGCCGCCGTGGATCTCCGTTTCGCCCGAGAGCATCCGCAGCAACGTCGTCTTGCCGGCCCCGTTCGGCCCGGACAGCGACAGCCGGTCGCGCCGCTCGACCTTGAACGAGACCCCGTCGAACAGGAGCGAGCCCGCGATCTCCTTGCGGAGATTGGATGCGATCACGACTGCCACGCGCTTAGCGTAGAGAGGGCAGCACGGCCGGGTGGGAGCGCGGGATCGAGAAGACGAAACTGCCGTCCTGATCACGGTAGAAGCGAGCGCTCGCCCGAGACTTACGGCGGGGAGCTGGATAGTCGATGCGCCCTTCGGGAATGCCGGAGACGGAGCGTGCGAGAACCGAGCCTATCGGACGCCCAGCCCTGTCGGACTGGAGCTTCGTGTGCAAACCGCCTGCGACGACGAGCGTTGGCACGGAGGAATCACGCTCCCTGAGTAGGCTTTCGGCCATCGCCGCGTCGCGAACGCTCCATGGCCCGTCGAAGGTTCGCGGAGTGTCGTCGAACAAGATCAGCCGGTCAACAAGCCTTTCTCGCCGGAGTTGTGCGAGTACCGCAAAGTGTCCTGCGGTGATCCTGCCGTCGCCGCAAAAGAGCTGTCCGAGCGCGGGGACGTGTAAGGCCCCTCGTAGGTCGAGGGCGCCGCTCGTAAGAAAACGGTCGACGAAGGGCCAGAGGGCGGGCTCCCACTCGAGAGCCAGCGCTCGAAAACCGAGCCTGCGCATCACCGTGTAAATGACGCGCGGGTTCTCGGCGACGGAGTGTCGCTCCCCGAGAAGGAAGAGCCCACTCGTTTGCACTGCGTCTGCGAGCGAAGCGACGGCGCCCTCGTCGAAGCTCGTCGAGAGCTCCTCGACGAGGTACTCGGTGACCGCTGAAGCGAATCCGGGCACCGAGCAGGACGGAGCGGCTGTACCTTCTACGTCAAGGCCCGCGCGTCGACCAGGCGCCTCGCGGCCCCGGCGATGTGCTCGGCGTCGATCCCCGCCGCCGAGAGCAGCTCGGCCGGCTTGCCCGAGCCGGGCATTCCTGTGACGGCGAGCTTGACGACCAGCGGCCGCTCGTCGGCCTCGGCGAAGGCCGACAGCACGGCCTCGCCGATCCCGCCCTCCGGCCAATGGTCCTCGACCGTGATGACGCGCCCGTCCGTCGCCTCGGCGGCCTCACGCAGGCCCTCGACGTCGATCGGCTTCACCGAATAGAGGTCGACCACGCGTGCGTTCACGCCTTCTTCCGCGAGCGAGTCCGCGGCCTTCATCGCCTCGTGCAGTGTGATGCCGGCGGCGACGATCGTGACGTCGTCGTCGTCGGAGGAACGGGCGACCTTGCTGCCGCCGATCGGGAAATCCTCGTCTGCGTCGTAGATGACCGGCGTCGCCGCGCGGGTGGTGCGCATGTAGGAGATGCCCTCGAGGCCGGCCATCTGCTGGACGAGCTTGGCCGCCTGGTTTGCGTCCGACGGGTACAGGACGGTGCTGCCGTGGATCGCCCGGAACTCGGCGAGATCCTCGAGCGCCATCTGGGAAGGCCCGTCCTCGCCGATCGAGACTCCGGCGTGCGAGCCGCATAGGCTCATGTTGGCGCGGCTGATCGCGGCCATCCGGACGAAGTCGTAGGCGCGGGAGAGGAAGCAGGCGAAGCTCGACGCAAACGGGTGCCACTTCCGCACCTGCAGCCCCACCGCCGCCGCGACCATCTGCTGCTCGGCGATGTACATCTCGAAGTACCGATCCGGGTGCGCCTCCTTGAAGAACTCCGCATACGTCGAGTTGGAGACCTCCCCGTCGACGACGACGACGTCGCCGCGCATGCCGCCCAGAGCCGCCAGCGCGTCCCCGTAGGCCTTGCGCGTTGCGACTTCGGTGCCGACCTCGTACGTCGGAAGCTCGGCGCCGCCGGTCTCGAACTCGTGCGGCTTCCCGTCGCTCTCCGGCTTCGGGACGTCGACGACGATGTGACGGATGCCGCCGAGCTCTTCGATCGCCTCGTCGGGGTGGTCGAGGGCCTTGCCGTGCCAACCCCCCTTGTTCTCGACTTCCTTGACGCCCTTGCCCTTGAGCGTGTGGGCGACGATCACCGTGGGCTGTCCCCGAGTCTCGATCGCTTCCGCGTACGCGCGGTCGATCTCCTCGAGATTGTGGCCGTCGATCTCGATCGCCTTCCAGCCGAAGGCGCGCGCCCTGTTGGCGTACGAGTTCAGGTCCCAGCCGTGCATCGTCTCGCCGCGCTGGCCGAGCCGGTTGACGTCGATGATCGCGGTCAGGTTGTCCAGCTCGTAGAAGGCTGCGTGCTCGTACGCCTCCCACATCGATCCTTCCGCCATCTCGCTGTCGCCGCACAACGTCCAGACCCGGTAGGGAAGCCGGTCGAGCTTCTTGCCGGAGATCGCGACACCGACCGCGATCGGCAGGCCCTGGCCCAGCGAGCCGGTCGCGACGTCAACCCACGGAATCTCCGGCGTCGGATGTCCCTCCATGCGGCTTCCGAAGACGCGAAACGTCAGCAGCTCCTCGTCCGTGATCGCGCCGGCCGCCTTGTACAGCGAGTACAGGAGCGGCGACGCGTGGCCCTTCGAGAAGATCAGGTGGTCGTTGTTCGGGTTCTCGGGCTGGTCGAAGTCGTAGTGCAGGTACTTGGAAAGCAGGACGGCCGTCAGGTCGGCGGCCGACATCGAGGAGGTCGGGTGGCCGGACTTGGTCACGTTGGCCGCGCGAATCGAGTCCACCCGTAGCTGCTGTCCGAGCTCGCGCCAGTTGTCGATGTCGCTCATTCCTGCTCCTTTCTTAGTCCCTTCGCGGAGCATAGTACGGTCCAGTAACGTTGCCCTCGTGAAGGTCGCAATCGGCTTCGATCACCGGGGCGTCAAGCTGCGGGAGCGCGTGCTCGAAGACCTCGAGTCGCTCGGCCACGAAGCGGTGGATCTCGGCACCGACAAGACCGAGCCCCGGATCGACTACCCGGACAAGGCGAGAGAGCTCGGCGAGGCAATCCTGGCTGGCGACGCGGAGCGAGGCGTCCTCATCTGCGGCTCGGGAGTCGGAGCCTCGGTCGCCGCCAGCAAGATCCCGGGGATCCGAGCGGCGATCTGTCACGACGTCTACTCCGCCCACCAGGGCGTCGAGCACGACGACATGAATGTGCTCTGCCTCGGCTCGGAGGTTGTCGGGGAGGAGCTGGCGGCGGATCTCATTCGCACGTTCCTGGCCGCGAAGTTCGTTGGCGGCGGCCGCTACCAGCGGCGTCTGGAGAAGCTCAAGGAGATGGAAGGAATGAGGACAAATGCCTAAAAGCCGGTTGCACCAACTGTCGGAGCTCGGGCAGAGCGTCTGGATCGACTACCTCTCGCGAGACCTGATTCACAGCGGAGAGCTCGAGCGGATGATGCGCGAGGACGCCGTCGTCGGCGTGACCTCGAACCCGACCATCTTCCAGAAGGCGATCTCGCAGGGGAACGCGTACGACGACCAGCTCCGTGAGCTGCTCGACGAGCACTGCGAGACGGTCGATGCCTTCTTCCAGCTCGCCGAGCGCGACGTCGGCGACGCCTGCGACTTGCTGCGCCCCGTCTGGGAGGAGACAGCAGGGCGGGACGGCTACGTCTCGATCGAGGTCGACCCGAACCTGGCCTACGAGACGAAGGCGACCTTCGAGCAGGCGAAGGAGCTGCACGACAAGATCGACCGCCCGAATCTGCTTGTCAAGATTCCGGGAACCGAGCCCGGCCTGCCGGCGATCGAGGACTCGATCGCGGCCGGGCGCTCGATCAACATCACACTGATCTTCTCTTTCGAGCGCTACAAGGCCGTTGTCGAGGCCTACCAGCGCGGGATCGAGCGCCTGATCGCAGACGGCGGGGACCCGAGCACTATCGCGTCCGTTGCGAGCTTCTTCGTCTCTCGCGTCGACACCGAAGCCGACAAGCGGCTCGAGGAGATCAGCGCCGAGCAAGCACGTGCGCTGCGAGGGCAGCTCGCGATCGCGAATGCGAAGCTCGCCTACCAGCACTATCTCGAGGCCTTCTCAGGCGATCGCTGGGCCCCCCTCGAGGCGAAGGGCGCCACGCGCCAGCGCTGCCTGTGGGCTTCCACGTCGGTCAAGAACCTGGAGTACAAGGACACGCTCTACGTCGAGGAGCTGATCGGGCCCGAGACCGTGAACACGATGCCGGAGGAGACGATCCAGGTTTTCCAGGACCACGGCGAGGTCGCCGAGACGCTGACGAAGGGGATCGACGAGGCGAAGCAGGTCTTTCAAGGTCTTCGCGAGGTCGGCGTCGACTACGACGACGTCGTCGCCGTGCTGGAGAAGGAAGGTGTGGACAAGTTCTCGGACTCGTTCGCCGAGCTGATCGACGGGATCAAGTCCAAGCGCGGTGAGCTCGTGTCGGCATGACGGTCCTCGACACCGCGGAGCTCGCGGAGCGAATCTGGGAGCGAGACCCGACCGTCTGGACCGGAGAGGACGAGGCCAAGTGGCTCGGCTGGCTGGACGAGCCAATGCGGGAGATCGATCTCTCCGCCGCCCCCGCCGGCGAGTTCGAGAACTACGTCCTGCTCGGCATGGGCGGCTCGAGCCTCGCCCCAGAAGTGTTCAGGCGCAGTTTCGGCTCGACCGACTTCCACGTCCTCGACACGACGCATCCCAAGGCGATCCGCCGACTCGAGGAAGGACTCGACCTGGGACGCACGTTCTTCGTCGCGTCCTCGAAGTCAGGCACGACGCTCGAGACCCGCTCGCACCTCGATCATTTCTGGGAGCTCGCGGGCAAGAAGCCCGAGCAGTTCGCGGTCGTCACCGATCCAGGGTCGGAGCTCGAGGCGCTCGCGGAGGAGCGTGGCTTCCACGCTGTCTTCCACGGCGAGCCGACGATCGGCGGGCGCTACTCGGCCCTGTCCGCTTTCGGCCTCGTCGCCGCTGCGCTGATCGGCGCCGACGTCGAGCGGCTGCTCGAGCGGGCGCGAGAGATGGCAGAAGCCTGCTGTGGGCCGGACAATCCAGGGCTCGCGCTCGGCCTCCGCTTCGGTGAGGGCTGGCGCGAGGGTCGCGACAAGGTCTGCATCGACGACACCCCGGGCGGATTCGGTCTGTGGGCCGAGCAGCTGATCGCAGAGTCGACGGGCAAGCACGGCAAGGGGCTCGTGCCGGCTCCGGGCGAGTCGCCCGACGGCCCCGATCGGCAGCACGGCGAGGTCTTGCTCGACGATCCCTACGACCTCGGCGCCGAGTTCTTCCGGTGGGAATTCGCAACGGCGGTCGCGGGCGCGATCCTCGGGATCAACGCCTTCAACCAGCCGGACGTGCAGGCGGCGAAGGACCGGACGAACGAGATCCTGGCAAGCGGCGACGAGCCGGACGTTCAGCCGAGCGGATCGCTGGAGGAGCTGCTCTCGGGTGCTCGCGAAGGCGAGTACGTGTGCGTGCAGGCCTTCGTCGACCCCACCGAGGAAAGCGAGCGCAAGATCATGCGCCTCGTGGAGCGGGCTCGAGCCGAGACAGGCTGCGTGACGACCCACGGCTTCGGTCCCCGGTATCTCCATTCGACCGGCCAGCTCCACAAGGGCGGCCCTCCGATCGGCCGCTTCGTCCAGGTCGTCGACAACACCGGCGACGAGGTCAAGATCCCCGGCAAGAAGTTCGGGTTCGGGAAGCTGATCCGCGCCCAGGCCGCCGGCGATTTCGCCTTGCTGAAGGAGCGAGGCCGCCCCATCGTTCGCGTGAGACTGGAGGATCTTTAGTAGTGCTCCTCCCGCCGGATGCGGCGCGCACTGGCGGCTGCAAAGCCGCGTCATGCGGCGTCCTCAGTCGCGCCCGTATTCTGCGAATACGAACGCTCCCTGCGTCCTTGCCTGACTTGCTTTTCGCGCGCCAGATGCATCACCGCAACCGACGGAAGGAGCACTGATGCAGCTAGGAATGGTTGGCCTCGGCCGCATGGGCGCCGGGATGACGGAGCGGCTCAGCAACCGCGCTCACGACATGAAGACCTACGACCACCACGTCGAGTCGACCGCTGGATCGCTCGAGGAGCTCGTCCAGCAGCTCGACAAGCCGCGCGCGGTCTGGATGATGATCCCGGCGGCCGTCGTAGACGGGGCAATCGAGGAGCTCGCACCCCACCTGGAGGCGGGCGACACCATCATCGACGGCGGCAACTCGTACTACGTGGACGACCTGCGCCGCTCGGCGGAGCTGGCGGATCGCAAGATCCACTATCTCGACGTCGGCGTGAGCGGAGGCGTCTGGGGGCTCGAGCGCGGCTTCTGCATGATGGTCGGAGGCGACGACGAGGCGGTCGGGAGGCTCGAACCGGTTCTCGACGATCTCGCTCCCGGAGTCGAGTCGGCCGAACGGACGCCCGGGCGGACGGGTGACCCGGCTCAGTCCGAGAAGGGCTGGCTGCACTGCGGCCCGAGCGGCGCGGGGCACTTCGTCAAGATGGTCCACAACGGGATCGAGTACGGCCTCATGCAGGCGTACGCCGAGGGCCTGAACGTCATTCGGCACGCCAACGTCGGCAACACCCAGCAGGAGGCCGACGCCGAGACCGCTCCGCTCCGAGACCCGGACCACTACCGCTACGACATCGACGTCGCGGCCGTCGCCGAGGTCTGGCGGCGCGGCAGCGTGATCTCCTCCTGGCTCCTCGACCTGACGGCCGCGGCGCTCGTGGACAGCCCCGAGCTGGACGGTTACGCGGGCCGCGTCTCTGATTCGGGCGAGGGACGCTGGACGCTGAAGGCAGCCATCGACGAGTCCGTGCCGGCGCCGGTTCTGTCCACGGCGCTCTACGAGCGGTTCGATTCCCGCGGCGAGGCCGAGTTCGCAAATCGGATTCTGTCCGCGATGCGCCACGCCTTCGGCGGCCACCTGGAGAAATCTGCGTGACGATCGCCCCCGAGCGCGAGCAGGCGAATCCCCTTCTCGAGGGACTGGGGGTCGCCCGCACGCCGTCCTCGTGCGCGCTGGTCATCTTCGGCGCCTCGGGTGACCTGACTCAGCGGAAGCTGTTTCCGGCTCTCTACTCGCTCGCGTTCAGACACCTGCTGCCGCGGAACTTCGGGATCGTCGGGGTCGCGCGTACCGAGGAGTCCGAGGACGACTTCCGCGAGCGCATGAAGGCTGCGGTCCAGGAGCATGGGCGCGATCCCTTCCGCGACGACATCTGGCAGGCGCTGGCCGAAGGGATGCGCTACGTCGGGATGGACTTCGGCGACGAGGCGGGCTGGAACAAGGTCTCGAAGGCGCTCGCGGATCTCGACAAGAACCTCGGCACCGCGGGGAACCACGTCTACTACTTCGCCGTTCCTCCGGCCGCGATCGGGACGCTCGTCGAGCAGATCGGCAAGCGACGCTCGACGGAAGGCTGGACCCGGCTTGTGATCGAGAAGCCGTTCGGGCACGACCTCACGTCGGCCCAGGAGCTGAACGCGCTTCTCGGCAAGGAGTTCGACGAGTCCGAGGTGTTCCGGATCGACCACTACCTCGGCAAGGAGACCGTGCAGAACATGCTGGCGCTTCGCTTCGCAAACGGGATCTTCGAGCCTGTCTGGAACCGCCAGTTCATCGACCACGTCCAGATCACGGTCGCGGAGTCGATCGGGATCGAGAATCGCGCTGGTTACTACGAGCAGGCGGGCGTGATCCGCGACATCTTCCAGAACCACTTGCTGCAGCTCGTCGCACTGACGGCAATGGAGCCGCCGATCGACTTCAGCGCCGAGTCGGTGCGCAACGAGAAGGTGAAGGTGCTGCGCTCCCTGCATACGCCGGGGCCGAAGCACATCGTCCGCGGCCAGTACGGCCGCGGGTGGGTCGAGGGCGAGGAGGTCGCAGGGTACCGCGAAGAGGAGGGTGTCGCTCCGGACTCGACCACCGACACCTTCATCGCCGCCAAGCTGTTCGTCGACAACTGGCGCTGGGCGGACACGCCGTTCTACATCCGGGCCGGCAAACGGCTGGCGCGGCGCGAGACGACGATCGCGATCCAGTTTCAGCGGGCGCCGCACCCCCCGTTCGAGGCGATCGCAGGCGAAGGACTGCGACCGAACGTGCTCGTCGTCCATGTCCAGCCGGACGAAGGCGTCTCGCTCTCGATCGGCGCCAAGGTGCCCGGCGCCGGCATGACGATTCGCCCCGTCCACATGGACTTTCTCTACGGCGGGACGTTCCGAACGGGGATCCCCGAGGCATACGAACGGCTGATCCTCGACGTGATGCTCGGCGACGCGACCCTGTTCACGCGCGCGGACGAGGTGACCGAGGAGTGGTCGCTCGTCGACGCGATCGTGGCCTTCTGGCGGCGGGACACGCCGAGCTTCCCCAACTACGAGGCTGGGACATGGGGACCGCACGCTTCCGACGAGCTGCTCGAGCGAGACAGCCGCTCCTGGCGCCGCTTTTGATGGCGATCGATACCGCTCACGTCGACGAGTGGCACGGCGAGGACGTCTCGATCGCCGAGATCCAGCAGCGGTTGGCCGGGATGCGGGAGTCGGCCACCGACGGCCATCCCGATCTGCGGACGAGTGTGATGACCCATACGGCCTGGGTTCCGCACGCCTGGCTCGACGCCGCCCGCGGCGCGCTCGCCGGCATGGCGGAGATGCACCCATCTCGCACCGTTCTGCTCGTGCCGGAGCCGGATGCCGGCCGGGACGCAATCGACGCGATGCTCTCCGTCCGCTGCTTTCCGGTTGAAGGCAAGTCGCGCCACGTCTGCTCCGAGGTGGTCGAGCTCCATCTCGCGGGAGCCCGCGCTGCCGCGCCCGCCAGCATCGTCGAGCCGCTGCTCATCTCCGACCTGCCCGTGTTCTCCCGCTGGCGCGGCCGGCCGCCGTTCGGAACGGCCGAGTTCGAGCAGATGGTTCGGGTCGTCGACCGGCTGATCGTGGACTCCGCCGAGTGGCCGGACCTGCCCGAGTCCTACGCGGAGCTCGCGAAGTGCCTCGACCGCACCGCGGTTTCGGACATCGCCTGGCGCCGGTCGCTCGACTGGCGGGCCTCGCTCGCCGGGATGTGGCCCGGGATCGCCAAGCTCGACAAGGTGCAGGTCACGGGGCCGAAAGCCGACGCTCTCCTGCTCGCGGGCTGGCTCCGGTCGCGCCTCGACCGGAAGGTGCGGCTCGAGCGCGAGGAGGCCGAAGAGCTGCAGTCCGTCGACGTCGACGGCGATGCTGCTCCGGCGCCGCGGGGCGAGCGCCCGGACCCGAGCGCCCTCCTCTCGGCCGAGCTCGACCAGTTCGGCCGCGACCCGATCTACGAGCAGGCCCTGCGGGCCGCCGCTTGAGCCGGCGTTACCTTTTCGCCGCGCGAGCGAGATACATGGTGTGAGCGACCCCGTCGAGCGGGCGTTTCGCCGCCACTATGGACAGGTCTACCGCTACATCCGCCGCCGCACCGCAGACCACGAGCGCGCGGAAGACATTGCTCAAGAGGTGTTCGCTGCGGCGACGACCGCGCTTCCAGACTTCTCAGATGAGGCGCAGTCGCCGCTCGCCTGCCTTTACACGGTGGCCAAGCGGCGATTCGCCGACGAGGCCCGCCGGCGCGCACACGAGACCGCCGCGGAGCCTTCACCCGTCCTCCTCGAGTACGGCCCGAACATCGCTTCAAGCGTGCGTGCTGCCAATGAGTCGGCTACCGGAAGACCAGCAGAAAGTACTTGCACTGAAGCTGCTGCGCGGCGGCTCGTTCGCGGAGATCGCGTCCCGGCTCGGGACAAGGAGCCCGCTGCGAAGATGAGATTCGTGCGCGCGCTCCGCGCACTGCGCGCGGAGCTCCAGAAGGAAGGGATCGAGCCATGACCGTGCAGGACCGTGAAGTTCTGGAAGCGCTGCGCGATGAGCCGGAGCTGCTCGCGATCGCCGACGCCCTCGCCGCGACGGAGCGGGGGCACCCACCCGTGGCTGGGAGCGCCGCGTGGCGATCGTGGCCGTCGCTGTCGCGGCTCTTCTGGCACTCGTGATCGTCGCTCCCTGGAATGGGGGCGAGCGTGCAGGGATCATCGATCGCGCCTCGGCCGCGATCGGAGACCGACCCGTTCTACACGCCATTTTCTTGATCCGAACTGGAACGCGGATCGATCTCCGAACGGGCCGAGAGTTCCCGCCGGTCGAACGAGAGGAGATCTGGATCGACTCGAGCCGGGACCGCTCCCACGTAATCACGTCGCGCGACGGCCGGGTCCTGAATCGGGCGGGCCGGCTCGCTACAGCTTCGCCGCCTTCGAGGTGACCTCGCTCCAGGCGTTCGTGCGTTCGCTGCAAACGAATCACGCGCGCCTGCTCGGCACCGGAATCTTCCGAGGCCGCCGTGTTCGATGGCTCGAGGTCTCGGGCCCGCGAGCGACGACTCGGGTCGCACTCGATCTCCACTCGTACAGACCCGTAGTTCTTCGCACGTTCGTGGCGGCGAAACTCGTCGCCGAGGAGCGAGTGGTCACCCTCGAGACCGTGCACAGGAAACAAGGCCAGTTTCGAACGCTGAGAGAGATGAGGGACAGCCACCCCGGCTACACAGACGGCTCGCCGGAGTCGCTCAGCGGCGTGACGCCGGCGGACGCCCGTGCGGCCTTGCAGCATCGAGCGCTTTGGGCGGGCACGAGCGTTGCAGGGCGAAGCCTCTCAGCCGTCGCGGTCGGTTGCAGTCGAGAAGGCTCGAAGGGCAGCGGAAGAGGCGAACGACGACTACCGTCCGCCTGAGCTACGGCGCTGAGTCTGCCAGGTTCGGCGCAACGGGAACGGAGGGAAACGTCCCCCTCTCTGCTGATCGAGGAAGCGACTCCTCGCGACGCAATCCCGATCTGGCACGACCAAGGGGAGAGCGCTCCGCCGGCTCACTATCTCGATTTGAGGAAGAGCACTCTCATTCGCGACGGCCCGCACGCCGAGCGGATCCGGTGGCAAGGATGGCTTGAAAGTAACGGCCTGTACGTGAAGCTCGAATCCTGGAGCCGGGCTGCCCTGATCGAGGCTTCCCGCCGGCTACGGCCGATTCCGCGGATCGGTAGCGCGTAAGCGTTATCGTCGCGCCGTGGCCGACGCGGCGGCCCAACCACGAATCGGCCGGGTCGGGATCGGCGTCATCCTGCTCGGCTCCAGCTTCGGCTATGCGGCCGGCGTGGTCGGGCCGGCGGCCGCGCCGCTCAGCCGGGACTTCGACGTCTCGCTGTCGGCGGCGGGTCTCCTCACCTCGGTCTACTTCATCGCGATCGCCGTCCTTGCACTCGTCGGCGCACTCGTAGAGGAGCGGCTCGGCATTGCCTGGAGCGCGCGGCTGGCGGCGCTGCTGATGGGGCTCGGCGGCGTCGTCGCGGCGGTGAGCCCCTGGTTCGGCGGAGTGCTCACCGGCCGCGTCTTCGCCGGGCTCGGCACGGGGCTCGCGCTGATCGCCTCGCCGGTGATCGCCGGAGCGCTCAAGAGCGTGCTCCTGCTCGGCATGTACGGAGGGGGGATCACGTTTGGTCTCGCCACGTCGCTGTTCGTCGGGGGCGAGCTTCAGGACGCCGGAGTGGACTGGCGCGTGAACTTCGGCATCTCGGCTGCGGTCGGCTTGGCCGCGCTCCCGTTCCTGCTCGGATGGTTCCCCGAGGTCCCGCACATGAAGCACGTCGGTCTCGGAGGTCTCGGCAAGACCCTGAAGAGCTGGCGCTTCTGGCGGCTCGATCTCCTCTTCATCTTCATCAACGGGATCCCCATCGTCGTCGGGGCCTGGCTGCTCCACTACCTGACGATTCATCACGGCTTGGGAGCGGGAGCGGCGGGAGCGTTCGGATTCCTGCTCTTCGGCGTCCAGACGGTCGCGAGGCCCGTCTGCGGCAAGATCGCGACAACCCCTCCCGTGCGGTTGCTGCTCGCATCGGCGGGGCCGGTGCTGGCGGCCGTCGGGCTCCTCCTGCTCGCGATCGACCGCTCGTCCGTGATTGCCGCGCTTGCGGTCATCCTGATCGCGATCGGCTTCGGCGCGCCCTACGCGATTGCGTACGAGCGCGTCCAGGATCTCTTTCCCGGCAATCCCGAGCTCGGGCTTGCGACCGCCCTGCAGGGCGTCAATCTGACCGCGATCGTTGTCGTCCCGCTGATCGGGGCGGCGCTCGAGCACGGGTACGGCCGCGAGGCCTTCGTCGGCCTAGCGGCTTACTGCGCCGCCGCTGGGCTCGCCAACTTCACGCGCCGCGCAGACTGAGCTCGAGCGCCGCGCCGGCGGCGAGCACGAGTGCGTCTGCTCCCGGGGGGCCGACGAGCTGGAGCGACGCGGGCAGTCCGTCTTCGGCCGGGCCGCACGGAAGCGCAAGAGCCGGCCAGCCAAGGGCGTTGAACGGAAAGGTGAAGCGGATGATTCGGTTCCGCAGAGCGTCGTCCTCGGTCTGGCCGATCGTAGGCGCGACGAACGGCAGCGTCGGGACGAGCAGAAGGTCGAGCTCGGCGAGAGTGGTTTCCCGGTAGGCCTCCCGCTTCCGCGAGGCCTCCTCGCGTTCCCGGTCGGTCACCGCCAGGCAGTCCTCGACCTTGCGGGCGACGTCGGCCCCGTAGAGATCCCGGTTCTCCTCGTAGAGCTCGCGGTGTACGTCGGAGACCTCCGCCATGAAGCTTTGACCGACGCCTTGCGGAAAGGGGAAATCGACCGGCCGTCGTTGGGGGAACTTGCCCGCTGCCTCCTCCACTCTCGTCCTCACGAGCGGGTCCGCCTCCTCGAGCCACGCGACCCCGGCCATGAGGTCCTGGAGGTCGACGCTCGTGCGGCGGAAGTCCGGCGCGAGCACCTCCATCATCGCCGTGCACTCCTCGACGGAGCGCGCCATCGGCCCGGCGTGGTCGTAACTCGGCGCCAGCGGGAAGCAGCCCTCGAGCGAGACCAGGCCGTAGGTCGGCTTGAAGCCGACGGTCCCGCAGCAGGCGGACGGAATGCGGATCGAGCCGCCGGAGTCTGTCCCGAGGGCCGCGTCGGCGAGTCCCGCCGCAAGGGCAGCGGCCGAGCCGCCGCTGGATCCCCCGGCGATCCGCCCCTCATGCAGGGGGTTCGGGACCGTCCCGAAGTGCGGGTTCTCCGACGTCACCCCGTAGGCGAACTCGTGCAGGTTCGTCTTGCCGACGTTCGCGTAGCCGGCAGCCTCGAGCAGCCGGACGACCTCCGCGCTCTCGGTCGGAACGTGGTCGGCGAAGAGGACGGAGCCGTACGTCGTCGTCAGCCCCGCCGTGTCGAACAGGTCCTTGACGGCGAGCGGGATGCCCTCGGCCTGCGCTTCGGGGCGCGCGAGGAAGATGCCGTCGGGAATGCGATCGTTCATGCTTTGGCGCGGTGCGCGTCCACGACCTTAACTGGATGCACGTCGAGGCCTACCTCGAGAACGACGACAGAATCGTCCTCCCACTCGGCTCGACAGAGCAGCACGCCTATCTCTCGCTGGAGACGGACAACATCCTCGCCGAGCGGGTCGCGGTCGAGGCTGCGGAGCCACTTGGGGTGCCGGTGCTGCCGGTCTTGCCGTACGGGATCACTCCGCTGTTCGCGGCCTACCCCGGTAGCCTGAGCTTGCGCACCGAGACCTTTCTCGCCGTCGTCGGCGACCTGCTCGAATCGCTGTACGGACAGGGTTTTCGCCGCGTCCTGATCGTGAACGGCCACGGCGGCAACACACCCGCGCGCCAGGTCGCCTCAGAGTGGATGGCCGGCCACGAGGACGCGCAGGCGATCTTCCACGACTGGTGGATCGGGCCGCGGACGGCGGAGGTCGTCAGAGAGCTCGAGCCGGCGGCTCATGCCTCCTGGATGGAGAACTTCCCGTGGACGCGGCTTCCCGGGGTCGAGCTGCCGCGGGCGAAAGCCACGCTCGATCTCGCCGGCATGCGCGCCCGCGGGCCGCGCGCCCTCCGTGACTACCTCGGCGACGGCTCCTTCGGGGGGTCATACCAGCGCTCCGACGAGGACGTCCTGCGGGTGTGGCAGGCCGGCGTCGAGGAGGTACGCGCGTTGCTCGACTCCGGCTGGTCGTGAGATAGTCTCCGCACGTTCCCGACGCGCTCCGGCGCAGGGAGGTGGTGCGAGATGGTCGAGATCAGGTTGCAGGTTCCGGCGCCCTAGGCGTCGTCGCACCCCACACGAGGAGGACATCTCTTGCACGACATCACGATCGCGCCTGCGCGCACGGACGCGGAGGCCACGGCGTACCTCGAGACCCAGCGGAAGATCCGGCCCGAAGCTCCGACGCTCGAGGAGTTCCGTCACCGTGAGCAGGCCTGGACGGGTGCCGTCCACCTGCTCGCCTACCTCGACGGCGAGCCTGCCGACACCGCGTTTGCGGGTTCGTTCCCGGGAACGGAGACGGAGCCGCACGTCGGCTTCGGTGTCGGCGTCGTGCCCGAGCTACGACGGCGCGGAGTGGGTCTGGCGCTCTACCACGAGGCGGCGAAGGCGCGCGGCCATCGGCGGCTGCTCACGGAGAGCCAGCACGAGAACGAGCCGATGCGACGGCTGAACGAGAAGCTTGGCTTTCGGCCGGCGCCGAGCATGTCGACCGTGGTGCTGCGGGGGCCGCTCGCGCCGGACTAGCTCAGTGCCGGGGCCGGCCTTCGTCGATTTCCGTGGGCAGGTAGTTCGGAGGGATGTTGCCGTGCGCGCCGCTTGCCCGGCCGGTGCTGGCTGCGGACATTACGTCCTGCTTCTTGGCCTCCGAGGTGGAGGGGTCGACGGGCGCCGCTTCTCGCCTACGCAGCCGCGCGCGAAACCGTTCGAGGATTCCAGCCACGAGCAAAGTATGCCTCCTGCCGGCGCGAAAATCGGCGCGAATTTGTATCCCACGCGTACGTCTTTTCTCGTTACGCTCGCAGTGGGGAGGAGGCCGGTTGCCCCGGGGCAGAGGGGCTGGAGCTAGTCGAGTGCGAGGTAGAGCAGGGCGACCCCCACGGTGCCGGCAAACAGAACCACGAAGACGCCGAACAGCACCCAGCCGAGGAGCATGTTCTTGCGTGCGAGCTCGCGGTCGACCTCGGTCATGCCACCAGTGGGTCGAGGGCCATCGCGACGAAGAGCAGCGCGAGGTACGCGAGCGAGAAGTGGAAGAGCAGGCGCGCCCGTGCCGGTGTCGTCTGGCGCTGGAGCCGCCAGGCGAGGGCAAGCAGCGACGCTCCCAGCAGCACAGCCGCGACGAGGTACGCGAGCCCGAGCGTGTGCCAGAAGAACGGCAGTAGCGTGATCGGCACGAGCGCGAGCGAGTAGAGCAGGATCTGCCGGGCGGTCTCGCGATCGCCGCGGACGACGGGAAGCATCGGGATCTTCGCCGCCGCGTAGTCACGCTTGATCAGGAGCGCGAGCGCCCAGAAGTGCGGCGGCGTCCAGAAGAACACGATCAGGAACAGGAACAGCGCCGGGACGGTGAGATTGCCGGTCGCGGCCGCCCACCCGACCAGCGGCGGGACCGCGCCTGCGGCCCCCCCGATCACGATGTTCTGGGGCGTCGAGCGCTTGAGCCAGCGCGTGTAGACGAGGACGTAGAAGACATTCCCGACGAGCGCGAGCACGGCGGTCAGTACGTTCACGAAGCTCGCCAGCAATACGAATGACAGCGCCGACAGGGCCAGGCCGAATTCGAGCGCCCGCGCCGCCGGAATCCGCTCCGCGGCGACGGGTCGCCCCGCGGTGCGCCGCATCGCCCTGTCGATATCCTGGTCGAGCACGTGATTCAGGGCGCTCGCGCCGCCGCACGCGAGGGCGAGTCCGGCCATGGTGACGGCGATGAGCCAGAGCGCAGGGACCCCTTCGGCGCCGACGAACATCCCGCACAACCCCGTCAGGAGCAGCAAAGACATGATCCGAGGCTTCGTCAGGGCGATGTAGTCCCGCCAGGGCCCGGCCGGCACCGGCTCGCCGCGCATGACCGCCGCGGCCGTGACCAGCGCAGCCGCGAACGCGACCGATGCAAGGGCGACGTGCGGGACCCGGCCCGTGACGAGCGCCGCCGTACCGAAGAGAGCGAGCGCCGCCAGCGCGGGGCCGAGCAGGCGCCGGTGCGCGATCCAGGCTGCGATCACGAGCGCCACGAGCGGCGGCACCGCCACCGCGGCCAGCGCCTCGTGGGCAACGCCGCCTCCGGCTGCCCCGCTCACGACCGCGAGGCCGGTCGCAACCGCGGCGCCCACGGCGGTCAGCCGCAGCCACGCTCCCGGAGTCACCTCAGAGATGACGTCCCTCCTTCAGGCGGCGCCGGATGTCCCGGAGCGGCCGTGCGCTCGAGACGTACGGGACGCGGTCGAAGTTCTCCGGGGGCGGTGGAGAGGTCGTGTACCACTCCAGCGTGTCTGCCAGCCATGGATCGTTCCCGGCTCTCGCGCCGCGGCGACGCGTGATGAGGACGTTGACGAAGAACAGCAGAATCCCGAGCCCCATGATCCCCGATCCGATCGTCGAGATGAGGTTGTACCACTCCCACAGCCCGCCGTGATCGTACGTGTACACGCGTCTCGGCATGCCGAGCAATCCCAGCATGTGCTGCGGCAGGAAGGTCATGTTGAAGCCGATGAACGTCAGCCAGAACTGCCACTTCCCCAGCCGCACGTCCAGCACCCGGCCGAACATCTTCGGCCACCAGTAGTACAGCCCGGCGAAGATCCCGAAGATCGAGCCGCCGAAGAGCACGTAGTGGAGGTGCGCGACGACGTAGTAGCTGTCGGTCACCTGCCAGTCGACGGGGAAAGCGGCGAGAAAGATCCCCGACAGCCCGCCCATCGTGAACACTGCGATGAAGCCGAGCGCGTACAGCATCGGCGGGTCGAAGATCAGGTTGCCGCGCCAGGTGGTCGCGAGCCAGTTGAAGATCTTGACCCCGGTCGGAATCGCGACCGCCATCGTCGAGACCATGAAGAACGCCTGCAGCGGGATCGGGAGGCCGACCGCGAACATGTGGTGCGCCCAGACGAACATCGAGACGACCGCGATCCCGACCGTGGAAAGCACGATCGCCGTGTAACCGAAGATCGGTTTGCGGGCGAACACCGGGATCACCTCTGAGACGATCCCCATCGCGGGCAGGATCATGATGTAGACCTCGGGGTGACCGAAGAACCAGAACACGTGCTGCCAGAGCAGCGCGCTTCCGCCGTGGCCCGGGATGAAGAAGTGCGTTCCGGCCTGCCGGTCGAGTAGCAGCAGGGTCAGCCCCGCCGAGAGCGCCGGCAGCACGATCAGCAGCATCAGCGAGTAGATCTCGATCGTCCAGACGAAGAGCGGCATTCGCATCCAGGACATCCCGCGCGTCCGCATGTTCTGGATCGTGACCAGGAAGTTGATCGCCCCCGCCAGCGACGCGAGCGTGAGGATGTGGAGCGCGAGGATCCAGAGGTCCTGGCCGTGCCCGGGCGAGAAGCCGTTGGTCGAGAGCGGGACATAGCTCGTCCAGCCGGCCTTCGGCGCTCCTCCGGAGGCGAACCAGCTTCCGTAGAGGACGATCCCTCCGAGCAGGAACAGCCAGTACGAGAGCGCGTTCAGCCGCGGGAACGCCACGTCGCGGGCGCCGATCATGAGCGGAACGAGGAAGTTCCCGAAACCGGCGAGGATCGGGACGATGACCAGGAAGACCATGGTCGTCCCGTGCATGGTGAACAGCTCGTCGTAGCTGTTCTTGGTGACGAAGTGCTCGTTGGGAGTCGCGAGCTGGGCTCGCATGAGCAGCGCGAGGATCCCGCCCGCGACGAAGAAGAACAGAGTGGTCGAGATGTAGAGGATCCCGATCCGCTTGTGGTCTGTGGTCGTCAGCCAGCCGGCTATGCGGCCGTGTGTCCACGGGACACGGGATGGGTACGGCTCGACCTTAACCGCCACTGCCGGCTCCCGTGGCGATGTGCTTCGTGAGATAGGCGAAGAGGGCGTCCTCCTGGCGCGTGCTCCAACCGTGGCCGATCGCCGGCATCAGCTTCCCACCGTTCTCGATCAGGTCTCCGAGCGCCCTCCGGTCCTTGATCACGCCGCTGCCTGCGATGTTTGGTCCGACTCCGCCCAGGCCCTGCGGCCCGTGGCAATTGGCGCAGGCGCCCGCGAACGTCTGGGCGCCGAGGTCGGATGATCCCTCGGTTTGGGCGCGCGCCTGGCCTGCCAGCCAGGCGTCGAAGTCCGCCGCGGGCACGACCTCGACCGTCGCGCGCATGGCAGTGTGCTGGATCCCGCAGAATTCGGCGCACTGCCCCTCGAAGACGCCCGGTTTCGTCACCTCGAACCAGGTGTGGTTCGGGTGGCCGGGGATCGCGTCGATCTTCCCTCCGAGGGCCGGGATCCACCAGCTGTGAATCACGTCGGAGACCGGCGAGGTCACCTCGAGCCGCACGGGGCGGCCGGCAGGCACGCGCATGCGGTCGATCGAGATCACGCCGTTCGGATAGGTGAACTGCCAGTAGAACTGGCGTCCTTCGACGTTGACCTGGAGCTGCGAGCCTGCCGCGCCCGCCTTGGGGACGTCTTTGATCCCCGGCAGCTTGTAGAGGACGAAGACGGCGATGATCGCCAGGATCAGGACGGGTACCGCTGTCCACGTGAGCTCGAGCTTCGAGTGGCCGCGGATCTGTGGGCCTTCCACCTCCCGGCCGCGTCCGCGGCTCCGGAACCTGAGGATGAAGACGACGAGCGCGATCTCGACGAGCAGGAAGATGGCGGCGGAGAACCCAAAGATGAGCCAGTAGGTCGATTCGATCCGCTCCGCGTTCGGAGAGCGGGGTGCGACCGGCGAGAAGCCGCCCTTCGAGGCGGCTGCGCTGCCGGCGAGGACGAGCGCCAGACTTGCGAGTAGACCGAGTGTGGCGAGTAGCCGCGGGCGCACCGAGTGGCATTCTAAGTTCGCCATGCCCGAATCGCGTGTCGAGTTGCCTCCCGGGGTCGCGCCTCCGTTCGAGGTGTTCCTGAACGGCGTCCCGCAGCAGGAGGGGAAGGACTTCGACGTGCGCGGGAACACGCTCGTGTTCGAACGTCCGCTCGCCAAGGAGGGACGGCTGGGGTTCTGGCGCTGGCTCTCGCTCTTCCTAGGCATCGCCGGGACGTATCGCCAGAACGACACCGTTGACATCGTGTACCGCCGCGGAGAGCAGCGGGCGGTCGCGACCGACCTGCCGATCGTTCCGGTGGAGGGCTAGGCGTCCGCCACCCGGGCGACGCCCCAGGCGGCGACGTCGCGGATGCTGACTATGCCGATCGCGTGGTCGCCCTCGACGACGGGCAGGTGGCGGAAGCCGTTGTCGAACATCGTCTGCGCGGCATCCTCGACCGAGGAGCCCGCCGACGCCGTGATCGGATCGGCAGTCATCCACTCGCGGACGCGTGCGTCGCTGGAATGGGTGCGGGCGGCGACGGCGCGCATGATGTCGCGCTCGGTCAGCACGCCGATGATGCGCCCGAAGTCGGCGACCACGACCGAGCCGACGCTGCGCTCGACCATCTTCGTCGCCACCTCGCCGAGGGTGTCTTCGGGGGCGACGGTGAGCACGTCCTCCGTCATGATGTCGCGGAGCTCCGTCATCGCGGCGCGAGCATATCGTTAGAGACGCGCTTGCTCCGCTTCGATCCCCTCGACCTCTTCCTCGTCGGGGATCGGCGCGGTGCGCTGCATGATCAGCGCGACGATGACGACGCCGGTAAGCGTGACGCCGACCGAGAGCCACATCACGCTCCCGAGGGCGTCGGTGAAGCCCTGGCGGACGGCATGGGTGATATCCCCCATGTGCCCGGGAAACTTCTTCAGCTCGTCCTTCGCGTCCTTCGCACCGGCGAGCAACCCCTCGAGCGTACGCTCGGTGGCCTCGCTCAGGTGGACCCCGACCTTCCCGAGCAGGTGATCCGACTTCGCGTCCTTGACGCTCTGGAACAGGGCGCCCGAAATCGCGATGCCGAACGTGGCGCCGAGCCCGCTCATCGTGACGAGAATTCCGGCCGCGGCTCCATGTTCGGCCCGCCGGATTGCGTTCATCGCCGCCGTGTTCAGCGGCGTCAAACAGAGCCCCACGCCCGCCCCGAGGACGAGCATGCCAGGCCAGAGCTCGTTGTACCCCGAGTTGGCGTCGACCCGGGTGAACAGGTAGCCGCCGATCGCCGACAGGACGAGGCCGGCGACGATCGGGATCCTCGGCCCCACACGTTCCGAGATCGGGCCTCCGAGCGGAAGCGCGATCACGAGGGTCGCGCTGAGCGGGAGGAGCAGGACTCCGGCCTTGAGCGGGGAGTAGTGGAGGAGCTCCTGCATGTAGAGCGGCAGGAAGAACAGCACGGCGGCGAGGATGAAGTTGGCGGCGAGCAGGGCCGCGTTTCCCCCGGTGTAGTTCCGCTTGCGGAAGAAGCCGAAGTCGACGAGCGGATTGTGCGTGCGGGGCTCGAGCACGCCGAAGGCGACGAGCAGCACGGCCGCGGCCACGAAGAGCGCGATCGACTTTCCCGAGAGGAACCCCCAGGACTGTCCCTGGTTGAGGACGAGCGAGAGCGCCGTGAGGCCGGCGGCGAGCATGGCGAGCCCTGCTATGTCGATGCGGCGCTCGGCGTTCGGATCGCGCGACTCTCGGGCCGCCACCATCGTGATCACGAAGAACAGGGCGGCGAAGGGAACGTTGATCCAGAAGACCGAACGCCACTCCCAGTCGGCCAGGATTCCTCCGAGGGCGGGCCCGACTCCGCTGACGAGCGCCGAGGCGGAGGCCCAGAGCCCGATCGCGGTCCCGCGCTGGGCGGGCTCGAAGGCGTCAGTGATGATCGAGAGAGAGGCCGGCGTCAGGATCGCCGCTCCGACTCCCATCGCGATCACGGCGACGATCAGGATGATCGCGCTCGGCGCGACCGCGGCGCCGACCGCCGCCGCCGCGTAGAGGATCGTTCCGCCCAGGAAGAACTTCTTGCGGCCGAAGATGTCCGCGAGGCGCCCGGCGACGACGAGCAGCGCGGAGTACGCGAGCGTGAAGCCGACGAGCGTCCATTGCAGCTCTCCGAGCGAGGCGTTGAACTCGGCGTGGATCTTGGGAAGGGCGAGGACGACGGCAGAGGTGGGGATCGACGTGACTCCGCTCGAGAGGGCCATCGCACCGAGCGCAACCCACCTGTTTTCGTGGCCGCCGCTGCCGCCGGGCCGGTGGAAGTGGTACGGGTGCTTCAGATGGAGCACGGCGCGACCCTACGAACTGAGGCGTGGAGAGTCAAGGATCGGACCATGCGAGAGGGCGGGCGGCGGCCGATTGCTCCGCAGGCCCAAACGGACATCACCGTAGCCGCAAGAGGCAGGTTCGACGCCCGTCTCGCGCATCTCGACACGCTTTCGTCACCGGTTCCTGGCGAAGGACATGTCCCCGCCGCCCAGGTCCGGGGGTCAGACCCTGGGAATTGGCGGAGGATGAGAATCGCCGAGAACCGGCGACGTGGGGGTTGGTGGCTCAGCCGAGCTTGCGGTCGAGGTCGAACGCCGCGCTGATCAGCGCCAGGTGGGTGAACGCCTGCGGGAAGTTCCCGAGCGCCTCGCCGGTCGGCCCGATCTGCTCCGAGTAGAGCCCGACGTGGTTTGCATAGGTCAGCATCTTTTCGAACATCAGTCGCGCCTCATCGACCTTTCCGGCGCGCGACATCGCCTCGACGAGCCAGAACGAGCACATCGAGAACGTCCCCTCGGTCCCCTGGAGGCCGTCGGGTGAGACCTCCGGGTTGTAGCGGTGGACGAGGCTGTCGGTGGCGAGCTCCCTGCAAATCGCCTCGAGCGTCGAGAGCCAGCGCGGATCCGTTGGGGCGACGAACTTCACCAGCGGCATCAGCAGCAGGGACGCGTCGAGCACGTCGCTGCCGTAGTGCTGGACGAACGCCTTCCGCTGCTCGTTCCATCCCCGCTCGTTGATCTGACGGTGAATCTCGTCGCGGGTCGCCCGCCACCTGGGGATGTCTGCGGGGAGGCTGCGCTGGACAGCGATCCTCGTGGCCCGGTCGATTCCGACCCACGACTGGAGGCGGGAGTAGACGAAGTCCTGCTTCCCGCCGCGCGTCTCCCAGATCCCCTCGTCCGCCTGGTCCCAGTTTGCGCAGAGCCACTCGACGGCTTCGCGCAGGTCCTCCCAGGCCTCGTAGTAGATCGGCCCGCCGTACTTGTTGTGGACGTAGACCGCGTCGATCATCTCGCCGTAGATGTCGAGCTGGAGCTGATTGGCGGCCCCGTTCCCGATCCGGACGGGACGCGAGCCGCAGTACCCCTCCCAGTGAGTCAGCTCCTCCTCGTCGAGGTCCGAGCGCCCGTCGACGCGGTACATGATCTGGAGCCGGTCGAGCTCGTGCTCCTTCAGCTCGCGGAAGCGGTCGGTCAACCAACCCATGAATTGCTCGGCCGCGTCGGTGAAGCCGAGCAGCAGCAGCGCGTGGATCGAGAAGGCGGAGTCGCGGATCCAGGTGTACCGGTAGTCCCAGTTGCGTGGGCCGCCCATCTGCTCCGGAAGGCTCGTCGTCGGAGCCGCGACGATCGCGCCGGTCGGTTTGTAGGTGAGGAGTTTGAGCGTAAGGGCCGAGCGGTGCACCATCTCGCGCCAGCGGCCCCGGTAGCGGGACTTGGACAGCCATCCGCGCCAGTACTCCACGGTGTCGCGGAAGAGCTGCTCGGCGTGCCTGGGCGAGGGCGGCGCCGGCACGTGTGCCTCCTCGACCGGTTCGAGCACGAAAGTCGCCGTCTCTCCCGCCGAGAGTGAGACCCGGCCGTACACGCCGGGGCCCCGCCGCTCGAGCGGGGTCGTCGTCGCAAGCGAGAGCGTCAGCGACGGGTTCTCGAACAACGCCCCGTTCTTCTCGATCCGCACTTCGTGGCCCTGCCGCCCGTAGTCGAAACGAGGCTCGACCTCGACCGAGAACGACATTTGGCCCCGGACGACCATCACGCGCCGGACGAGCAGGTGCCGGCCGGTGAGCTGGCCGGGCCGGTCGACCGGCATGAAGTCGTGAACCTCGCCGACGCCGTCCGGCGTGAGGAAACGCGTGATCAGCACGTTCGTGTCCGGGAGGTAGAGCTGCTTGCGCGAGACGCCGTCCGCCTCGGGCGCGATCCGGAAGTAGCCGCCCTTGTCCTTGTCGAGGATCGCGCCGAAGACGCTCGGGGAGTCGAAGCGGGGGCAGCAGTACCAGTCGATCGTTCCGTCGGTGCCGACGAGCGCAACCGTATGGTGGTTACCGACAAGCCCGTGGTCGTGGATCGGCAGGTAGCCGTCGAGGCCCACTAGGCCGCCTCCTCCAGCGGCGGGTGCAGCATGGTGACCGAAAGTCCCGCCTCGATCAGCGCTTCCGCGTCTTCGCCCGCGCCGGCGATCGCATCGGTCGCGCTCCACAGCTTCGCGAGGCGGGTCAGGTCGGCGGCGCGATCGGCAGTCGAGAACGCGCTCGTGTCAGCGTGCCCTCCGGACTCGGTCAGGGAGTCCGCGATCGGCTCGAGCCATCCGAGCGTCTCGCTGATCGCGAGCGGTTGATCTTGCATCCCCGTTCCACCGTACCCGTCATCCCCGGGTAACGGAACCGGTTCGGCGACGAGGAAGCGAGGCCGCGTGTTCCCGTCGACGAAACGCCCGGCGGAGTCGATCGCCGCGGCGGCAAAGGCCGGCTCTCCGGGCACGACAAGCACCCGCGGGTCCGCAGTCGCGGCCGGAGGTGGGGTGATCCCGCCCAGAAGCGTGTTGTCGCGAACCTCGTCGGCCCGCTCCTTGCTGACGAAGCGATCGAACAGGGGGGCGGTCATCAGGGTCGTAACGACGGCTCCCGCGACGAACACGACCATCATCTGGTTCGTCAGCACCCCGGCCTGCCGCCCGATCAGCGCGACGATCAGGATCTCGAGCCCGCGGCAATTCATCAGCACACCGACCGTGTTCGACTCCGGCCAGGTCAGACCGAGCCCGCGGCCGACGAGGGTCGCCACGCCCCACTTCGCCACGATCATGGCCGCGAGAAAGACGAGCCCTCCGACGATGTCGTCGGCGTGGAAGGTACGAAGATTCGTCTGCAGCCCCGAGACGGCGAGCAGGATCGGAAGGAGCAGGACGAGCACGAACTGCTGCATCCGGTCGCTGATCGCCCGGCTCAGCCCCTCCACCTGGGGCACGCACGCCCCGAACAGGAAGCCGCCGTTCAGGGCCTGGATCCCGATCCGGTCTGCGGCATAGCCGGCCAGGAAGGCGCCGACGAGAAGCATGGCGTAGAGATCGCCGTCGAGCGGTCGTCCGGGGACGAATCGCCGCGCCAGGATGAGCCGGAGCAACGGCCGGACGACGAGGAAGAGCACGGCGACGAAGGCGAGCGCGAGCCCGAGCTTGACGCTGACGTCGTCGAAGACTCCCCGCGGCCCGCTGGCGAACGCGCCCGCGATCATGAGAAACATCAGCGGCAAAGACAACGCCGCGGCCCCGATCGCGATCGCGCCCATGTCGGTGTCGAGCATGTGCTTCTCCTGCAGGATCCGTGCCATCACCGGAAAGGCGGTCACCGCGAGCCCTGCGCCCACGAAGAGGGCGTGGGTGGAGAACGCGACGTGCTTGCCCTCCGGCGTTACGAGCACGCGCCACGTTCCGGGATCGTTGAGGAACTTCGCGAGCGGGAAGCCGATCAGGAACGGGACGACCGTCACCGCCAGCCCAAGCGCGATGATCTGCTTGCCGCGGCCGCGGAAGTACCGCTGCTCGATCTCGAGCCCGATCAGGAACATGAACAGGACGAGCGAGACGGTCGCGATGATGTCGAGGAAGCCGAATGCCTCCTGCGGGAAGATCCGGTTGACCAGGCCGCTTCCGTGAGTCGTCCGGGTCGCGAGCTCGCCGCCGATCACGGTCGGCCCGATCAGGATCCCGGCGATGATCTCCCCGACGACGCGCGGCTGCTTCAGCTTGACGAACAGCGCGCCGACGAGCCTGGCTGCGGCGAGGATGATCGCCAGGTCGAGCAGGACGTACGCGGTCACCTCGCCGGCCGAGAGCACGGCGCGACCCTATAGCGCGGACGGGATTCGCTGTGTAGGGTTGCGCCGGTTTTGGCCCGAGCTCCGGAAGCACCACAGGATGTCGTCATCGGCGTCGTCGGTGACGGGTTCAGCGCGCTGCACGTCTATGCGACCTCCGTCTATCTCGGCTTCCGGCCAGAGCAGATCGGCATCTTCGGCGAGCAGACGAACCCCGTCCACACCTACCAGCAGTACGCGTGGAACCTGGGGCAGACGATCCTCCGCTCCGAGTCCGAGTCCCACTTCATGCCCGCGGACTGGCCGACCTTCTCGCAGATCGACGCCTACGCCCGCCGCGATCCCCGCCCGCTCTTCCGTTCTTCCGAGCGGAAGTTCAACCCGGGGGTGCCGGAGATCCTCGCCCAGGCCGAAGTGGTCGCAACCATGCTCGGCTACAAGGAACGCGTGCTCGGCCGGCGCCGGGTCGGCTGGGTCGTCCGCGAGCCCGGCCCGCCTCCACACTTCACGCTCTACGCCGAGGACGCGGCTCTGATCGGGCGCTGCAAGCACGCCATGATCGCGGTCGGCCACGGGCCGCTCGCGTTCCCGGGGGTCTACGGCAAGGCAAGACACGATCCCGCGACGGCTGACAGGGTGCTCCAGGCCTACGAGCCCAAGCAGTACCACCCGGGCGCCCGCTACATCGTGATCGGATCGGGGATCGCCTCGACCAACGAGTGGGTGAACGCGGTCGAGGCAGGCGCGAGCTGCATCGCGCTCAGGCGCAACCCGCATCCGGACGAGCAGGATCTCAACGTCCCCCGCTGTCTCTTTGACGGCAGCGGCATCGACGCATTCGAGGCGCTGTCGTTCCAGGAACGGCTCGACTTCCTCGAGGTCGTCCTCCGTGGGACGACTCCGATGCGGAGCACCTGGGTGCACGAGCTCAGGCGCGCGGAGAAGGAGGGACGGTTCGAGGAGATCATCGGCGAGATCACGGAGATCGAGCAGGGCCCGGCGGGCCTCCGCGTCCGGCTCCGGTACCACGACGGGCGCGACGGCGGCGAGCTCGACGTCGCGGGTGTCGTCTGCGGAACCGGCTTCGTCAAGTCGCACCTGGCGATTCCGCTGCTTCGCAGGCTCATCCAGACCTACGCGGTGCCGGTCGAGCGGGAGCGGATCAAGCTGAAGACGAACTGCGGTGTCCCGCCGCTCGACCGCCCCGACTCTCGCCTCTGCCTGAACGGCCTGCTGGCGAACACCGTCGTGCCGAACGCCGACACGATCTCGGGGACGAAGTACGTCGCCCGCCGGTTCGTCGGCGACGCCGTCCGCGCGGAGAAGCTTCGGCAGCGCTCGATTCCAGGCCGCCTCGCTCTGCAGCTCGGCCTGGCGCGCAAGACGGTCAAGGCAATTCGCCACGTCCACCGGACGAGGCAGCTCGCCTAGATGTGCCCCACCATCCTTGGGCGGATCGAAACCCGCGTGGCCATCATCACCCTGCCCGCGATCTTCGCCGGCATCCTGTCGCTCGTCCAGTGGCGCCCAAGCTGGATCGCCCTCATCGGCCTCTACCTCCTGCTCGGGATCGCGCTCGACGTCTTCGTGTATTCGTGGCTCTTCCGCTACCAGCCGCCGTGGATGACGTTCGTGCTGGCTGTGGCCGAGTTCGGCCTGCTGTATGTACTTGTCGTATTGCTCGATGACATTGACCTTTCCCTCACGGAGACGATCGCGGTCTACTGGGTCTCGTGGATCCTGGCGATCTGGACGAAGATCGTCTTGCTGCCGATCTTCTCGTTGACCTATCTGGAGTCGGCAGGTGAGTTCCGCCGTCCCGAGTGGTCGATCCCGCCCAAGCAGGAAGTGCTCCCGATCATCGCCGCCATTCCCGGGGTCGGTGCGGTCGCGATGGGCGCGGCCGCCGTCGCGGCGCCGCCTCCGACCACGGAGGCTGCGGGGCAGCGCGGGGAAGTGCCCGAGCCCGTTCCGGGCCCGATCGAGCGCGAGCTCGAGGCAACCGGTGCTCGTGCCTCGGGGTCAGCGGCCTTCCACCCCGAGGACCCGCAGCGGCGCCGCGGCTCGGCCGCCCGGCGCGGCTGGATGATCGCCTACTCGTACGCGCTCGTGGCGGCCACGATCGTCGCCGAGATCGCGTACTTCATCTACAGGTAGAGCTAGTGAAAGCCGAGCCAGATGCCCACCGCGAGGCCTGCGGCTGCGAGCAGACCGAAGGCGGCGATGTGCGTCTGCTGCTTGACATGTGAGTCGCGCCAGGCGGCGAGCAGGCGGTTGCCGGGCTGCCCGATCGCCTCGTCGACCTCGGGAGGCACGAATGCGGCGGGGCTCTCCTCGGCCCGGAACGGCGGCGGATCGGGCTCGGGAGAGACGAGCGCATGGTCGGGAACGTGATGCAGCACGCCGTCGGGCACCTGGGGAACCTCCGGTGCCGCTCGGGCAGGCGGGGGCTCGCCCGCTGTCCGCAGCTCGAGCACGGTCAACCCGACCCGGATCTGGTCGCCGGGGAGGATGACGCGCGGGCCGTGGATCGGCTGCTCGTTGACGAAGGTGTCGCCGCCCGAACCGAGATCCTCGACGACGGCGGCGTCGCCGGACAACCGGACGCGCGCGTGGCGGCCCGAGACGTGGTCGTCGGCGAGCGTCAGCCCGAGGTCGGCGTCCGTGCCGATCTCGACCGAGCCGTCGAGCGCGATCTCGCTCTCGCGTCGATCGGGGCTTTCGACGATGTGAAGGACGAGCTCAGGCATGTGCGGCAGTATCGCTCGTCCGTTGCCCCTCGCCGTGCGTGACGTGCGCCAGGCGGTCCAGCCACGGCGACGCCTCCAGACGCTCGAAGATCTCGCGCGCCTCGGCGAGGAGCGGCTCAGCATCCTCTTCACGGGCCTGCTCGGTGAGCCACTCGCCGTGCTCCAGTTGTGTGATCGCAAGCCAGAACGGGATCCCGAACTCGCGGAAGAGCGCCTCCGCCTGCTTGAATCGCCGCTCCACGTCGTCGTGCTCGTTACTGGCAGCAGCCAGTCGCGCGCGCAACCGTCTCGTCTGGGCGCGCATGAAGGGGGCGATCTCGCCGGGTCGGAGCGCGTCGACGGTTGCGACCAGCTGTTCCACCTTGTCGAGGTTTCGCAACTCGAATGCGGCCTCGACCGCCTCGACGAAGCCCAGCTTGACGGCCTGGTGGCTCGCGCTGAGGGTGGCGTGCGCAGCGAACGCCTCCTGGCCGGACGTCAGTGCCTCGGCGTTCTTTCCTTCGGCTCGCAGCGCGGCGGCGTGGATCGACGCCAGAGTGGCGCGAGCCTGAACGTCGCTCGAGCTTTCGATGGCCGGCAGGAGCGAGACGAACTGTCGGACTTCAGCGATCTTCCCGCGAGCGGCGTCGATCACGACGTGGAATACCGGCGGAAGGGCGAGCGCACCGAGCTGAAAGTCGGGGACGTCGCGAACTCGCTCGATCGCCTCGTCCCACCTCCCGGTCAGCACCAGTGGGTAGGTGCTCTCGATGAGGAGCTGCCATTCCCACTGGCGGTGCCCCACCTTGCGCGCGAGCGCGATGCCAGTGTCGTGGTAGGCGAGCGCCTCGTCGTAGCGGTCGCGGCTGCCGAGGATGTCGCCGATGTTGTTGTAGGCGCGAATGGCGGGGGTCGGCAGGTCGTTCTCGAGCGCGAGCTTGAGTGCGTGGGTGGTCAGCGCGAGCCCCATTTCGAGACGGCCTCTCCAGGTTGCGATCAGGCCGTTCGAGATCAGCACCAGCGCCAGGACCTCCGGCAGCAGCAGCGATTCCCCCAGGCCGACCGCAAGCTCGAGCAGTTCGGCGGCACGCTCGAGGTTTCCGGCGAAGAAGTGCAGCCTCCCGAGCTCTGCGGTCAGCACGGCAAAGTCGGCGTCCGGCTCGTCTGCGGACAAGACAGCGAAGGCACCCTCCATCCGCTCGATCGCCTGCTCCAGCTGCCCTCGCTGCCACTCGACCCACGCGAGCCGGGCTAGCACCCGGGCAGCCGGATGGATGTCGCCCTCCCCCTCCAGGAGCTCGATGGCCCGCTCGTATTGCGCCTGGGCCTCTTGATGGCGGCCCGCGGACGCGGCCATGTCGCCCGCCCGCTCGCGCAGCTCCGCCTCGGCGCGGGGCTCCTCGGTCAGCTCTGCCGCACGCGCGAAGTAGCGCTCGGCCTCCTCGCTCGCGGCGAGCGAGGCCGCGCGTTCCCCCGCGCGAGCGAGCATCTCGCGCGCCTTCGTCCTGATCTCGTCGTCGTCGTCGGGCGCCGCCTCGAGCGCGGCGACGTAATGGGCGGCCAGGATTTCGATCACCTCGTGCTCGCCCGCGCCGAGTCTCGCCTCCAGGTAGGCGGCGGCGGCCAGGTGACGCACTTTGCGCTCCCTTCGCCCCAGCGTCTCGTAGGCGACGTGCTTGAGCAAGTCTTGGAGGAAGCCGTACTGGCCTCGCTCGGGCGAGCGCGGCTCGGTCTGGATCGTCAGGAGCTCCTTCCGCACGAGTGCCGACAAGAGCGCGTCGAGCACCGGTTCGGGCTGGCCGGAAACCGCGGTGAGCGCTTGCTTCGTGAACGTCTTGCCGAGCACCGACGCGTCTTGGAGCGCCCGCCGCTCGTCGGGCTCCAGGCCGTCGAGGCGGGCCGCGATCAACGCGTGCAAGGTCTCTGGGACGTCGAGCGCCTCGATCGGTCCGGTCGGCCGGTAGAGGTCGTCCTCGCGCTCCAAGAGGCCGCGGTCGAGGAGCATGCGAACCGTCTCGACCGCGTAGAGCGGCACTCCCTCGGCCCGCTCGAGGATCTGGCTTCGCAACTCCTCCGGAAGGCCCGGAACGAGGCCTCCGAGAAGCTCCGCCATCGCACTCTCGGACAGGGGCTCGAGCGAGATAGACGTGAAGTTGCGCTTTCCCGCTCCCCATTGCGGGTTGCGCTCGACGAGCTCCGGGCGAGCCAGGGTGAGGATGAAGATCGGATGGCTGCGCGACCACTCGAGCAGATAGTCGACGAACTCCAGCAACGAGGGGTCGGCCCATTGCATGTCGTCGAAGACGAGGAGGACGGGGAGCTGCTCGGACATGCGCTCGAAGAACAGCCGCCAGCCTGCAAACAGGTCCTCGCGTTCGTGAACCTCGCGCTCCTCGAGCCCGAGCAGGTGTGCAAGTCGGGGCTCCACCCACGCTTGGTCATCTGGTTCCGGGAGGTGCTCCTGGACAGCCGCACGGAGTTTCGCGCGCGCGTCTTCCAAATCCTCTCCCTCCGAGATCCCGGCGCGCATGCGCACCATCTCGGCGAGCGCCCAGTAGGTGACGCCCTCGCCGTACGCGAGACAGCGACCTCGATGCAGCCAAATGACCGTAGTGATGCCGTCGAGGTACTTCTGGAACTCCCATGCGAGCCGCGACTTTCCGTTCCCGGCGCCTGCGATGACCGAGACGAGGTGCGCCGTGCGCTCCTCGATGCACGTGTTGAAGAGCTCCTTCACGAGCCGGAGCTCGCGGCCGCGGCCCACGAAGGGGGGCTCGAGACCGGTCGGCTTGAGCGCGCCGCCTCGGGTGGCGATCACGCGGAGCGCGCGCCAAAGCCCGAGCGCGTCTTCTTTGCCCTTCAGCTCGTGCGTCCCGGCGTCCTCGTAGGCGATCGCCGCTTCTGATGCTCTCTTCGTCGATTCGCCGACCAGGACTGTCCCGGGCGCGGCGGTCGTCTGGACGCGCGCTGCAGCGTTCACGAGGTCGCCGGCGACCATGCTCTGACCCACGGCGCCGACGGTGACGGCGGCCTTGCCCGTGAGCACGCCGGCCCTCGCCTGCAGGGACTCGTCGAGCTCCGGGACCGCCGCGACGAGCTCGAGGGCCGCCCGGACCGTCCGCTCGGCGTCGTCCTCCTGCGCCGCGGGCGTACCCCAGACGGCCATGACGGCGTCGCCGATGAATTTCTCGACTGTCCCGCCGTAGCGCTCGATCACCCGGCGCGCCTCCTCGAAGTACCGGGTGAGAAATTCCCGCACCTCCTCCGGGTCGCGATTCTCCGAGCTCGCCGTGAAGCCGACGAGGTCGGCGAAGAGCACGGACACGTGCCGTCGCTCGGTCGGAGCCGCGGTCGCCTGCGCAACTCCTTCGTCCGAATCCGGCGTGAGCGCGACGCCACACTCGCCGCAGAACGAGTCGCCTGGGTCGTTTGCCGCTCCGCATGCGTGACATGCCGGCGCGAGTGGTGCACCGCACCGCGCGCAGAATTTCCGGCCGGGCTTGTTCTCGGTTTCGCATGCGGCACAGGTCATGGGTGGAAAGAGCCTAGTCGGCCGCCGTCGATTCGAAAAGGTCGTTCAGGAGGCGGCCGAGATTTTCTCGAGATGAGCTGGGCGACTTGACCGGGCTCCAGGTTCATCGTGAAGTGTGCCTGGCATCAGCTCAGCGGCGAGCGTCGTGACCTGCCTTCGTGCTCACGGCAACGAGGTCAATCCGGTATGGAAAGCTCTGCGTGAATCGCGGCGTTCAGCTCGGCGGGCCTGAAGCCGAACGGTCCCTCCTCGCCTTGGAACGCGATCCGCCCGTCGCGCTCGATCAGATAGAGCCGGTCCGGCCAGCCTCCGTACCGCTTCGCAGCCTCATTGTCGATCCCGTCGATCAGGACGGGCATCCGGATCCGGAGGCGCACGGAGCACGCCTTCGCCACCTCGGCGCGCGCCTCCGTCGAGGCCGGATCGTCGACCGCGATCTGCTCGCTCCGGTTCGTGTCAAGCACCCAGCCGTCCTCGGGATGCGCCTCCTTGATGTAGACGACGAAGAACGCGACGCGGCCGGCATACCGTTCCGCCATCTCCTCCAGCTCGCCCAACTGGCGGCGGAAGGGCGGTCAGGTATACGAGCCGAAGACGAGTGCGACTGGCGACGCACCCACGAAGTCGGCCAGTCGGACCGTCTCGCCGGTGTCGCGCGGGAGCTCGAAGAGGAAGGCTGGGTCGCCGACCGAAAGCGTGGGCGTCATCAGCTCCCGGTAGACGGGCGACGCCATCACGTCCTCCATCGTCAGCGGAGAGTCGTTCGGGGTTCCTGGCTCGGTCACGCGAGGAGCCTAATATCCCGCCGTGGCGGAGACGCGAGCGAGCGGTCGCGCAGTGGTGATGCCTCTGATCGCGATGGGGCTCAGCGTCCTCATCCTCGCGAACGACTTCACCGCGCTCAACGTCGCGCTTCCGTCGATCGAGAAGGCGTTCGACACGGACGTCTCGACGGTGCAATGGGTGATCAACGCCTACGCACTCGTGTTCGGGATGCTGATCGTCACGGGCGGACGGATGGCCGATCTGTTCGGGCGACGCCGAGTCTTCTTCGTCGGCACGACGATCTTCATCGCCATGTCGCTGCTCGGCGGAGCTGCGCAGAACGAGTACTGGCTGATCGGTGCGCGGGCGCTGATGGGAGTCGGCGCGGCGATGATGTGGCCCGCGATCCTGGGAATGACCTTCGCGGCGCTGCCGGCCGAGAAGGCCGGCCTTGCGGGAGGGCTGATTCTGGGCGCGGCCGGGGTCGGCCAGTCGATCGGCCCGATCTCGGGTGGGGTCCTGACCGAGTTCCTCAGCTGGCGCTGGACGCTCTTCGTCAATCTGCCGATCGGCGCCTTCGCGATGTTCGTCACCTGGCGCAAGCTGCATCAGCCTCGCGAGCAGGCGGAGGCCGAGAAGATCGACTATGGAGGGATTCTCACGCTCTCGGTCGGGCTGTTCGCACTGCTGTTCGCGCTCGATCAGGGCGTCGACTGGGGCTGGTCGGACTGGCGGATCCTCGCGGCGCTCGCGGTGGCGATCGTCTTCGTTGTCGCATTTCCCTTCATCGAGCGGCGGATGGGCCGGAATGCGCTCGTACCGCGGGACGTGATCGGAAATCGCCGCTTCGCGGCGACCTGTATCGCGATCCTGCTCATGTCCGCCACGTTCATCGCGTCGATGCTGTACCTGCCCCAGTTCCTGCAGAAGATCCTCGACTACTCCCCGCTCGAGGCCGGCGTCGCGATGTTGCCGGTCATGCTCGGGTTCGCCGGCCTGTCGTTCGTGGCCGGCTCCTTCCTGCTCGCATTCCTGGACGAGCGGTCGGGCTACGCCGCGCTCATCCCGGGAATGATCGTGCTCGGCATCGGCTTCGGGCTCTTCTACTCCTCTGCGACGACCGCCGGCATCACCGCCCTCGACCCGTCGCGCTCGAGCCTCGCCGGAGGGATCGCCTACATGTTCCAGATCGCGGGCGGCGCGGTCGGGCTCGGGCTCTCGACCACGATTTTGACATCGCTCTCGGACCGGAAGCTCGACTCCGAGGTGAGCCACCTCGGCGCCCATCTCACCGACAAGCAAGCCGACGCGTCCCACGGCATCCTGGCCGGAACCGCGTCGGGGAAACACGTGCTGCAAGAGTTCCCACAGGTCGGCCACGAGCTCGTCCGGCTCGTCCGGGAAGCGTTCGTAACGGGCTTCAACTGGGCCTTCCGGGTTGATGCGGCGCTGGCCCTCGTCGGGGTCCTGATCGCGGCGCTCTTCGTGGGCGGGCGCCTCAGCCGGGCCGGATCAGGCCGTCAGACCTGAAGCGCGCACCGTGCGCGCCGAAGTCCTCGCGCGAGAGCGACGCCACGAGGTGGAGGCTCGCCTTCGACGAATCGAGCTCGGGGAGCCCGGGCCCGACGAGCCGGACCGAGATCCAGCGGCCCTTCACGAACGATCCGTCAGGCTTCAGCGTCACCCGAAAGATCGCGCTCAGGCTGAGCGTCCCGCCCAGGCCGAAGTTGTGATAGCCGGCGAAGTTTCCGGTCGAGTACCCGATCAGCCGGCCGTGGTACCACTCGACTCCCCTGATCACGTGCGGCCCGGAGCCGACGACGAGGTCCGCGCCGGCGTTGATCACGGCATGGGCGAACCGGCGTGAATCCCCGCGGCTCTCGCCGAGGAAGTACTCGGTGCCGTGCGGAACGTGCGTCGCGTCCGATCCCTCCGCTCCCGCATGGACGGCGACGACGACGAGGTCGGCGCGGGCGGTTGCCTTCCTGACGAGCCGCCGGGCGCCGGCGATGTCGGTCAGGGACGAGGCCCACGGATAGGGGGCGAAGCCGAGGAGGGCGACCCGCACTCCCTTCCTCGTGACCACGGTGATTCGCCCCGGAGTGCCCGTCCAGGCCACGTGGGCGCGCATCAGCGCAGCGCGTGTCTGGCGCTGGCCCGAGGTGCCGAAGTCGTTCGCGTGGTTGTTGGCGAGGTTCATCAGGTCGAAGCCCGCCGCGGAGAGCAGGCGGGCATACGAGGGCGGCGCCTGGAAGGCGAAGCAGGTGGACGAGCTCGAGCCCGCGCACTTCGAGGTGCCGCCGACGGAGAGGGTCTCCTCGAGGTTGCCCCAGGTGAGGTTGGACGCCCGCAGATTGCGGGCCACGCCCGCGAGTGAATCGCGCCCGCCATGCGGCGGCAGCCCGTAGGAGGAGCCGAGGACGGTGTCTCCCACCCACTCGAGGCTGATGGGCTCGGCGGGGGTCGTGCTGTGCTTGGTGGTGCCCTTCTTGGCCGGCCGCGTCGTGTGTGCGGGCGAGCCGTCGCCGAGGCTCGTCCAGACGAGCGCTCCGGCGCCGGCCAGGACAAGCGTCAGGACGACGACGGCCGTGCGCCGTTGCCGTCTGACCTCGGCCCTTCTCCGTGCAAGCCGCCGCTCGTTGCGAGCGTCCATCCCTCAATGGTGCCAGGCACGCTTCAGGGAGGTTGAGGGTTGGGCATATCCGGCATCGGCCTCCTCCTTCGTCTCGAGTGCGAAGGCCGGAGACTGGCATATCTCTCAGCAGGCGTGGCTCACGTCTTGACCTTCGCGGTGGCCTGCTCGGCGGCCGCCTTCACGCCCTCGCCGAAGGTGGGGAAGGCATGGTGAGCGCGGGCAAGATCGTCCACGGTCGCACCGAGCTTCATCGCGACGGCGAGCCCCTGGACGATGTCGCTTGCGCCGCGGGTGAGGACGTGGACGCCCAACAAGCGGCGCGATCGTGCGTCGAACACGAGCTTGTACAGGCCGTGCTTCGAGTCGGTGTAGGAGGCCCGTTGCACGTACTTGAGCTCGTGCCGCACGGTATCGACGGCGAATCCTTGCTCGCGCGCCTCTTCCTCGGTCAGGCCGAGCTGGGCCAGCTCGGGATCGGTGAAGATCGCGGTCGGAAGCGCGTCGTAATCGGCCGCTGCTTCCGTGCCGAACATGTCGTCCACGGCGATCCGCGCCTGGTACTGCGCGATCGGCGTGAACTGGGCGACTGCCGTGACGTCGCCGGCTGCCCAGACGCCCTCCACGCTCGTTCGCATGTGCTCGTCCACGGCGATCCCGAGCTTGGTCGTCTCGATGCCGGCCGCCTCGAGATTCAGCTCCTCGAGGTTGGGAGCGCGGCCGGACGCGAGCAGAATCCGGCTCACGCGTAGCTCACGCTCCGGCCCGTTGTCGCGCGGCGAGAGGACGGCCACGACGTCGTCGCCCTCGCGCCGGACGCTCTTGACGAAGGTGTTCGTGACGATCTTGACCCCCTCGTCCTCGAGCGACGCCGTCAGCTCGGCCGCCGCCGAGGGATCGGCCCGGGGAGCGATGTGCTCCTCGGCGTCGACGATCGTCACCTTCGACCCGAAGCGGGAGAACGCCTGCCCGAACTCGAGCCCGACCGCCCCGCCGCCGAGGACGAGCAGCGACTCCGGTAGTTCGGTCAATTCGAGCGCGCTCACGTGGTCGATCCAGGCCACGTCGTCGATCCCGTCGACGGGCGGGACGGCTGTCCGCGAGCCTGTGGCGATCAGGATGCGATCGGCTCGAAGCTCTTCGCCGCCCACGCGCACGGTGTGCGCGTCGACGAGAGTCGCCTCCCCGTCGAAGGTGGCGAAGCCCGCGTTGTTCAGATCCTCCACCCACTTCTCCTGGGGCTTCGTCAGCGAGTCCTTGCGGGCCTTGATCCTGGCCATGTTCGCGCGGGCGGGACCGACCTCGATTCCCAGGCGGTCCGCGATCGTGTTGATGTCGTGCAGGAGGTCGGCCACGACGAGGTAAGCCTTCGTCGGCTTGCAGGCGACGTTCGGGCAGCTGCCGCCCCAGCGCGTCCTCTCGGCAAGGGCGACTTTCGCCCCGTAGTCCCGGGCGGCCTTCTGGGCGCCGTCCCGCGCCGCCGAGCCGCCGCCGATCACGATCAGGTCGAATCGCTCACTCATCTGGGCCTCCGTCTGTCTCGATGGGACGGAGTTTGTTACATCTGGCCGGTACAGTCGCCTCGTGCAGCAGGCTCTCTCGCGGGACGAGGCCCAGCTCGTCGAGGCCCTCCGCGCCGGCGACGAGGCGGCCTTCGCCGAGCTCGTCCGCGACTACCACTCGTCGCTCCTGCGCGTCGCCCAGATCTACGTCTCCAGTCGCGCGGTTGCGGAGGACGTCGTCGGCGAGACCTGGCTGGCCGTCCTCCAGGGCCTCGACCGCTTCGAGGGACGCTCGTCGCTGAAGACCTGGATCTTCACCATCCTGACCAACCGCGCGAAGACGAGAGCCCAACGTGAGCGCCGGACGGTCCCGTTCTCGGCTCTGCAGCCCGACCGTGTCCCGGAGCCTGCCCTCGACCCGGAGCGGTTCCGCGGCGCCGAGGACCCCCGCTTGCCGGGGCACTGGGCCTCGCCGCCCCAGGCCTGGCCGGAGGACCGAGTGCTCGCGCACGAGACGAGGCAGAAGCTCGCCGAGGCGATCGAGCTCCTTCCGCCCAGCCAGCGAGCCGTGATCAGCCTCCGAGACCTCGAGGGCTGGAGCTCGGAAGAGGTCTGTAACGCCCTCTCGATCAGCGAGACAAATCAGCGCGTCCTTCTGCACCGGGCGCGTTCCAAAGTCAGAAAGGTTCTGGAGGAGTATCTGGAGTGAGCACCACCGAAGCACTCAGCTGCCAGGAGCTCGTCGAGCTCGTCACGGACTACCTCGAGGGAGCGCTCGACTCCGCAGAGCGGGCCCGCTTCGAGCATCATCTCGAGGAGTGCGGCAACTGCCAGCTCTATCTCGACCAGATGCGGGCGACGATCGAGCTGACCGGTTCGCTTCAGCCGGAGTCGATCTCCCCCGAGGCTGAGGAGACTCTGCTGGGCGCGTTCCGGGACTGGAAGGGCTGATGGTCGCCCATCTAAATGACGGGCTCACAGGCCCCTGGCTGGCGATCCGTCTCGGCGCCGATCCGCTTGCGCTCGAGATTCGCCGCCGTTCAGGCGAGCTGTTCGCGACCCGCGCGCCGGGCTCCGACGACTGGCTGTACCCCAGCTGGCAGTTCGACGATGAAGGTGAGGTGCGGCCTCACGTCGCTCGAGTCCTCACGGCCGCGCGCGACGCGGGCCTGAGGCAGGCTCAGCTGGAGGCGCTCTTGCGGCGAAGGGTCGGGCTCGCGGGCGGGCTGACCATGCTCGATCTCCTAGTCGAGGGAGACGAGGGCCCGCTGGTCAGCGCGATCAAGTCCTCGAGCTAGCGGCTCTCCCAGGGCGAGCTCCTCGTCCGCCTGCTCGATCAGGAGCAGGTCGTGGGTCGCGCAGACGACTGCCGCCCCGGTCTCGCGGGCGAGTCGTGCCAGGAGCGCCGCCACCGAGAGCGCGTTCGCTTCGTCGAGCCGGGAGGTGGGCTCGTCGACGAGGATGAGCGGGCAGCGCCGGACGACCGCGCGCGCGATCGCGACTCTTTCTCGCTCGCCGCTCGACAACCGCGCGACGCGCTGCGTGGCCCGCTCCGAGAGGCCCACGGCCTCGAGCGCCGCCTGGGCTTCGCGCGCCGTGTCCTCCGTGGCGCCGTGAAGGGCCAGCCCGAGTTCGACGTTCTCCTGGGCGCTCAGGAACGGCGTGAGGCCGGGCTCCTGGTCGACGAAGGCGATCCGCTCGGCGCGCAAGGCCGCACGCGCGTCCCGGCCGAGGCTCGAGAGTGTGGTGCCCTCCACGACCACCTCGCCCTCGCTCGGCAGCTCGAGCCCGGCAAGCAGGTGCAGGAGGGTCGTCTTACCGGAGCCTGACGGCCCGGTGACGGCGCAGAGCCGTCCTCCTCTGAAGGACGCCTCGAGCGCCGAGAGTGCGGGCCGCTCGGCGCCTCCGCCGCGGTACGTCTTCGTCAGCGCGCGGACCTGCGCGACGACCGGCAGGAGTCGCGGGGGCTCGATGCCGGGCCGGGCCGGCACCTGCTCTGGCCGGCTCTGCTCGGCTGAGCGAACCACGATCGCGTCTCGCTCGAGCCTCGCGGTCGCGCGCGAGCGGATCCCGGCCCGCCGCATGTACTCCTCGGGCAGCCGCAACCAGCCGCCGCGGCCGACGACGATCGCTTCGCTGCCGCTTCTCTCCACCCGGACGGCCTCACCGGCAACCCTCCCGTCCCGGATCGTCACGACTCGGTCGGCGACGTCGGCCGACCCCGGGTCGTGACTGACCAGCAGCATCGTCGTCCCCTCTTCGCGTACCAGCTCTGCGAGGAGGCCGAACAGGCTGCGCGCGTTCGCTGCGTCGAGCTCGCCCGTGGGCTCGTCCGCGAGTAGGAGCCGCGGCCTGTGGGCGAGGGCGGCGCAGACGGCGACGCGCTGCTGCTCGCCTCCCGAGAGCTCGTGTGGGCGTGCCTCGCGGCGGTCGAGCAGGCCAACCCTCTCGAGCAGCTCGTCGGCCCGTGCCAGCCGCTCGCGGCGAGGCGTGCCGCGGAGCGCAAGCTGCAGGGCCACCAGCGAGCGAGCCGGGAGCTCGGAGGCGAGCATCGCGCCGTAGTGCTGGTCTGCGTAGCCGAGCAGTTCTGCCCGGTACGCGCCCAGTTGCCGGCCGGCTAATCCCCCAGGTCGATCCCGAAGACGCGGATGCGGCCCGCAGAAGGGCGATCGAGCCCGGCCACCGTGCGCAGCAGCGTGGTCTTTCCCGAGCCGCTCGGGCCGAGGATTGCGACCAGCTCTCGCTCGTTGACGTCGAGCGAGAGACCCTGCAGCGCGGCGGCATCTCCTTCCGGAGTCGAGTACACGCGGAAGAGGTCCCGCAGCTCGAGCGCTCGGGGCGCGGAATGCGCGCCTCGTCACCCAGGCGACGACGGCGAGGGCGACGGCGAGGTACGCCGCGAGCGCGATTGCGAGCAGCGCCCAGCCCGGTGAGGTCTGGAGTGGCGGCTCCGGCTCGGTCGCGTTCGCGGTCACCTTGACCAGATCGATGACGAGCGCGCTCAGCGCTGCTCCGGTGGCGAGCCCCCCGACGAGTCCGACCAGGACGACGAACGTCGATCTCAAGCGCAAACGGCGGCGCAAGAGGGTGGGCGTCGCGCCCTGCGCCTCGAGATCGAAGAGCTCACCGCGCTCGTCACGGAGGTCGGCGATGATCTCGAAGAGCAGCCCCGCGAGCGCGAGCGCGAGCGCCACGGCTGCTGCCGCCGCAAGCGCAAGCAGCGAGCCTTGGGCGAGCGGATCGCCGGCGATCCGCTGCTCGAGCTCGCTTCTCGACCGGACCTGCAGCACGTCGAACGGCGGCCGGGAAAGCGTCTGGACGATGGTGGACGAGCTCTGGCCGCGCCGAGGGTCGATCCAGACCTCGTTCGTGGTCGCGGAGCCGGGATACGCGCCGTTCATCGCCGAGCGGAGCGTTCCGAGATCCGCGAGCACGAACTCGCCGGTTGTCGAAGGAAAGCGGCTCGCAGTTCCCACGACCCGCGCCAGTACGCGCCGGCCCACGATGTCGATTGGCAGCAGGCGGTTGCTTCCTGCAGCCGCGGCGAGCCGCTCGGAGGCGATGATCGGTATGGCTTGCCCGTCCAGCGGCTGCCGGATGCGGAAGCGCGTCTCCAGCTCGGGCGTGACCAGGAAGCGAAGCGTTGCGCGTCCGGCCTCGGCTCGCGCGCGCAGGCCGCCGGTGCCCGCCCATGCGGAGTAGTCCACCTGCAGCGTGCGCGTTCCGCGAGGAGTGGCGGCGCGCGGGCGTCCGAGCACGATCGTCCCGGTGCCGGCCGGCTGAGCTCCCCGCACCGAGTTCGCCGACAGCGAGAGGCGGGTATTCCTCGGCTCGAAGGAGAAGGCCTCGAGGCGGCCTCCGCGGGCGGGTGCCGGCAGCCGCGTGGAGAGCAGGTCCGGGCCGGCCTGGCCGAGGGGGATGGAGACGAATGTCCCGTCGCGGGTCTCGATCTGCGCTCGGAGGTTGACGTTGGCCCGCACCTCGGCCGGCACCTGAAGATTCTCGGCGTCCGGCGGAAGCGGGGCGCCTCGAAGCGCGACTGGGCCGCGCGGCGTGATCCGGCTTGCCAGTGTCAAGGGCGACTCGCCGGAGAAGCTCTCGCGCCAGCCGGCCAGAGTGGGGAGTGCCTGCGCGGGGACGCCGAGAAGCGTGAACGCTCCCGCAGTTAGCCCGGGAACGTTCCCGCTCAGCCGAATGACGGGCGCCGCGTCCCCCAGGCGCTCGTAGCTCGTGAGCGGAGCGGCACGGAGGACGGGGACGAGATTCGACAGGTCCTCGCCGATCACGACGCTGCGTGGAAATGCGAACGCCGCCTGGTCGCGTTGCCCCTGGATGAGCGTCGACCGGTAGACGGCCGCGAACAGGGCGAGACCGAGACTCACGACGAGGAACGCGACCGCGGCGGCAGCCCGGCCCGGGCTGCGCGCAAGGGACAGCAAGGCGAGCCGGCTCGCAACCGGCCCTCGCCTTCCGAGCCGCTCGAGCAGCCGCGGCAGGAGCGCGACGAGCCTGGCCGCTATTACCGCCGCCACGAACGCGAACAAACCCGGAAGGAGCAGCAACGTCGCGCTCGTCCCGTTTGTCTCGGCGAGCGTGGCGGCGTCCGTCGATCCTCTTGCGAACGCGAGGACGATCGCGACGACCGCCCCGAGATGCCGCCGAGACGAATCGGCGGGATCCACAGCGACGCGAGCAGCACGAGTGTTGCCGCGGCGGCGAGGCCGAGGGCGACGACGAGGCCCAGCGGCGACAGGACCGAGTGACTCAGGATCGGGCCCGGTTCGGAGCCGAGATGGCGGGCGACGAGTGCGGCCGGTCCGGCGCCCAGGAGCCAGCCGGCCGCCGTCCCGGCCGCGGCGATCGCCGCGGCTTCGGCCGTTGACTCGAGCGCCAGCTGCCAGCGGCGGGCGCCGAGCCACGTCAGGCGCCGGCGGCCCACCTCGGCGTCACGGCGCAGGCCGGAGGCGGTGAGGACGCTGAAGGCGAGGAGCAGCGCCGCAGCCTCCCCTCCGAGCAGCAGAAGCCGTCGCTCACCCGCGCGTCCCGTCCGCTCCGCGGCGGCAAGCTGCTCGTCCGGTGCCGTCAGGCTGAAGAGCTGGGAACGGGCTGCGAGCGTCGAACGCGCCGCGGTCACGTCGCTCGTGAAGCTGTCGAGGTTCCATGGGTGGACCGCGCCCAGGCCGAGCGGGACCAGCCACGCGTAGCTTCGATAGTCGTCGGCGAGATAAGGGACGGATGCGAGCGCCCCGACTCCTTCGGCGAGGACGAACGGCGGGGCGGCAGGGCGGTGGTACTTCTGCGAGTAGCTCAGGATCGAGGTCGACGTCTCCGAGCTGACGAGCTCGCCGAACGGCGCCTTCGAGATCATCGAGCCCGTCCCGACACGGACTAGCCGCAGGCCGGGTGCGCGGGGCAGCCGGCCCGTACCCGCCAGCTGGACGACCTCGCAGCGGGCCCGCGTGCACGGTCGCGGCAGCCTGCCGCTTCGAAGCCGGATCCACCGCTCGAGGTGGTCGCCCGCGCCGAGATCGACCAGCGCACCCCGGATCCTCCACTCGCGGTAGAGCATGAACGCCGAGGGCTCCCGCCCGGTCACGGGTCGGAGCGTCCGCTTCGCAATCCGGTCGAGTGTCCCGAAGCGGTCCTGCGGATCGGTGGGAATCCCGCCCCAGACGGCCCGAACCCCCCGCTCCCCGGTGGGCACCGCGCCGATTCCGCGCTGGAGGCTCCTGTCTTCGACGGCGTGACCGGCGGCGAGGACGGTCGCGAGCAAAGCGGCCCCGGCGGCCGCTCCCAGCGCAGCGAGGCCGGCCCGGCCGCGCCGGCTCCACAGGCGTGCAACGGCAAGGGCGAGGGGAGCGGAAGCGCGCCTGCCGGCGACACCAGTAAAATGTATTAGATGGTGCTCAGCAGCCACGTTCCGACGACGGAGTATACGAAACCAGCGTAAAGAAAACGCTGGTGTTGCGATGCCACATCCCCCGCGCTACGACCTGCCGAAGGCGGCACCCAGAGAGCTACGCCTCGTGCAGGAGCTCGTCAACACGAGCGATCACGAGCACGGCCGGGAGTGGCTGGGGACGCCGGCCGAGCTCGAACGCTGGCTGGCCGAGCGCGGCCTCGAGGCAGACCGGCTCGGGCCGAAGGAGCTCGCTCGCGCCCACGCGGTTCGGGATGCGCTGCGAGAGCTGTTGATCGCGAACAACGAGTGGCATTCGATCCCGCCCGGCGCGATCGAGGACCTCGGCCGTGCGGCCGACCGCAGCCGTCTCACGCTCTCCTTTGATCGCCTCGGCGCTGTGGAGCTCGTGCCCGCTGCCGGCTCGGTCGACAGGGCGATCGGGCGAATTCTGTCGATCGTGTATGCGGCGATGGCCGACGGAACGTGGCAGCGCCTGAAGGCTTGCCGCAACTGCCAATGGGCCTTCTACGACTACTCGCGCAACCGCTCTGCGTCCTGGTGCTCGATGGCGATCTGCGGCAACCGGCTGAAGACTCGCGCCTACCGGCGCCGTGCGCGCGGGCGCGCTACCTAGAATCGCTTCGCTCATGACTCGCGCCCGCGTCCACCTGGTCCTGCTCGTCCTGCTCCTCTCGGTGACGCTGGTCGGCGTCTCGGGCAGCTCGGCGAGCAGACGCCCGAGCTGGCATCTCCAACACGTATCGTCGTAGCCCTTCGGGCACGGGGCCCCGTCGTCGCTCCCGACGGTGACGGATCGGCGGTGCCCGCGATCGGATTCGAGGTCGTGTCGATCGCGTAGATTGTGTCGTAGCCGTAGCTCCCGCGGAATAGCGCTGGTCGGCCGCCCAGGAGTTGCCCCCCGAGTCGGTGTAGGCGGGGCCGTTGGCGTTGACGCGAATGACGGTCGGGCCGTCGGGTGGTGGGCCGGCGCCGGCACTTCCTGTTCCTACCAGCCCGAACGTGACGCACAAGGCGAGGCCCGCGGTTACGCGCGCGGTGGCGAGAGCCGGCCGGCGAGTTCTCTCCTCTGGGCGAGCGATCAGCCGCCGCAAGGTCCGCAGTCTCCTTGGTCGTCGACGGCCCCGTGCCGTCGTCAGCGAACCAGGATAGCCACGGGACCCCACCCTGGAGCGGGCCCACCGGAGAGGGACTACGGCGGGCTGCTTGCGTCGATCCAGGCGCGGAACAGCCGGACGTGCTCGGGCGGCCACGCGCGATCGCAGGGCATCGTCCCGTCGGCCAGTCGCTCGTAGATCTCGCCCGCGGACTCGCGCACGTCGTCGTAGGAGGCGAGGTCGAAGGCGAACGACATCATCTCCACGTCCTGCTCGCGGAAGAGCGGGCGGATGTCCCGCTCGTAGCTCGGAGCCTCTGTCGACACCTTCGTCGTCAGGTCGCTTCTGATCCCCGCGCTGATGTCGGCCGTCGGCGATCGGAGCTGGTGGCCTGGGCGGCGCGCCTAGCGCGCGATCTCCGAAACCAGGGCCTACGGATCGCGCTTCGGCGATCCCGGCGCCACTCCGGAGGCCCGGCGGCACGCTCCACGTCGGCCGCTACCCGAGCGGCGTGGTCGAACGATCACCCGTACGAGGTGACGAACGAGAACAGCAGTGGGTCAGGCGAGTGTGAAGTCACAGGTTCGAGCTCGGTCTTCCCGGCCCCGAAGACGTTACGCGAAACCGAGTGCCCCCGACCGGAATCGAACCAGCGCACGCGGTTTAGCAATCAGCAGCCCCTCGTCTGCGCCGTTAAACCGAGTGCGTCACAGTGCCTCTGGAGCAGGACTTTTTGTCCAGGCCGTCACCCACTCACCCGACTCAAGCTCAGCCATCAGGTCGAGAAGGCCGGTCGCCTCCCGTGCGCGGTTACGAGATGACTCGCTGAGCCGCATGAGTATTCCGGCCTCCTCCAGCTCGGCAACTCCGTTGGTCACCGCCGGCCTCGTTCGCTTCGTGGCCGCAACCCCTACCGGTACGGTGATGATCGGATGCGCCGGCAGGACGTCGATGATGGCCCAGGCAGCCGCGTCCGATCGCGGATCTGAATGCTCCCGAAGTTTCTGTCGCCACCCGGCCCGTAGCTCGGCGACCTCGTCGGTGTAGCGAGCCGCCAGTGCTGACGCATGCGCCGTGGCCGCTGCGAAGGTCTCCAACCATTCCGGGATTCGGTCCTCTCTGAACAGCGTCAGCCCTTCGATGTATTGCTTCTTGTCGCGGGCGAGTACGACGCTGATCGGAGGCACGAATGTCGGAGCGAGCCCGCGCCGCCGAAGGATCAGTTGGACTAGCGCACGTCCCGTTCGGCCAGGTCACGTCGGTAGAAGTGGTGTAACGGCGCCCGCGTAGGACCGGCAAGGCTCCGGCCACCGCGGGCTCCAAACTCGTCGGTTCCACGACGAATCGACG